>TARA_B100001175_G_scaffold119585_1_pt1 | contig 15438 bp, 13 predicted proteins | sample TARA_B100001175 | Tara Oceans TARA_B100001175
AGACCTATAAATTCCTGAAATTCAACTAAAGGAGCTTTAGCCTTTGCCAAAATCACATTCTGCTTTTCGACTACCCAGAACGCATCCTCCTCCAAATCATGCTCATCTTCTATTTCACCAATTATGGTCTCAATTAAATCCTCTAAGGTCACCAAACCATCGACACCACCGTACTCATCAATAACCAAAGCCATATGAATTCGCTCAGACTGCATTTTCTGTAAAAGAACCAAGACTGGCATAGATGGTGGAGCAAACAAAACTGGGCGAACCATTTTAGAAAGCATTAATTTAGTTTTAGCTTTTGAAAACCCATGCTTTAGAGCCAAGTCTTTTAGATGGATCATCCCAATTGGTGAATCTAATGTTCCTTTGAACACGGGCAACCTTGTCAACCCACTTTCTCGAAAAACCTTGATTAAATCATCTAGAGCGATATCAAATTGTACCGAAATAATATCTGCCCGAGGTATTGAAATATCCTCAAGTCTCAGTTTATCAACGCGACTTTGGTTTAATAAGTTACCTTGATTTATTTTTTTAAATTCTAATTGATCATTAGACGCGTAATAATTGTCTTCTTCCAATATCTCATTTTTTTTCTGGGAGAAAATTTTCTTAAAAAAAGTTATTTTAGACCTGTCATCTTGCGCGCGCCGCGCTGCACTAGACGGACCTTCAGATATATCACTCATCAAATTGCTCAGAACGCTGGTTTGCGTGTACCTTTCCAATTAATTTTTTTATTACTTTACTAGTTGCTATATGGATCTGCAATGCCAACCTTTGAAAGTATTTCTCTTTCTTTATTCTCCATTATTTTTGCGTCAAGTTCAAGATCATGAACGAAACCCAACAAATGCAAAGTGCCATGAGAAATTAAGTGATACAAATGATTATAGAAATCTTTATTAAGCTTTTTCGCTTCTTTGACTATAAAGTCGAATGAAATCGCCAAATTACCCAAAAAAACAGGCTCTCGATTAATTGGCTCGGGTTTCATTGGCATTGTACCACTAACTTTTGGTGATAAATCCTTCTCTGGCCACGACAATATATTTGTTTTATTATTAATCCCTCTAAATTGAAAGTTTAACTCTCGTATTTTTTCGTCATCACATGCTAAGATGGCAATTTCAAATTTATCTGGATCCAATTTCAAGTGCACAAGGGTTGAGTCTACCGCCTGATTAGCAGTCATAACAGATTTTGTATTATCCTGTTTTTTTGACTCATTTATAAATTCTATCATGTTATAACTTCTATTTATTGATTAACAGCAGAAGCATAAGCTTCTATAATTTTTGATACCAACTTATGACGAATAACATCTTGTGAAGAAAAATAATTAAATGATATACCCTCCACATTTCTCAATAAGACTTCAGCATTTTTCAATCCAGACTGAATACCCCTTTGTAAATCAATTTGAGTGATGTCACCGGTTATAGCCATTTGGGAGCCTTCACCCAATCGAGTCAAAAACATTTTCATTTGCATTGAAGTAGCATTTTGAGCTTCGTCCAATACAACGAATGCATTGGATAGCGTTCGCCCCCTCATAAACGCAAGTGGGGCTATTTCTATTTGCTTATCTTCAATTAATCTTGTCAGCTGTTTTATCGGGAAAAAATCATTTAACGCATCATAAAGTGGCTGCATGTATGGATCTACTTTATCTTTCATATCTCCAGGTAAAAAACCCAATCTTTCACCAGCCTCTACAGCTGGCCTGGACAAAATTATTCTATCAACATGGCCTTCAATAAACCTTGAAGCTGCCATAGCAACAGCAATATAAGTTTTGCCAGTTCCTGCCGGCCCAATTCCAAAAACTAATTCACTATTTCCAAAACTCTGGATATACTTGCTTTGAGAAATTGTTCTCGGTTCAACAATTTTTTTTCTTGTTTTAATTGTAAAATTTTGAAATTTTTCTCCTGAAACTTTGTATTTTATTTGATTTTTTAAGATAGAGTCTATCTCAGTCAATGAAACTTGCTTTCCATCATTTAATCGCTTGTATAGAACATCTAAAATCTCTAGCCCTAGTTCTTTTTCGTCCCCACTTGCAGTTACTATATTTCCTCTTCGGGAGAGACTCGTTTCTATATTATTTTCTATATAAGCTAAGTTTTTATCAAACTGACCACAAAGTTCCGCTAAAAGACCATTATTTGGAAACACAACGTCATCACCATCCCGAACTAGTAGCAAGTCTCTAGATTTGTTCTTACTCAATAATTTTTACTCCTATAAAATAAAAAATTAATAAATTATAAAATTAAACGTGGATAGATTATTTCAAGCATCTAAACTAACTTAAGTATAAGTTATAATCAACATTATTGAATTATGCTAACACCTTTTAAAATTACTACTCGATGCGGCCGCTCAATGAATTAGTTTCAGAGGTGATAATTCTTACCTTATTAATATCTCCAGATCTAATTCTATCCCCGGTAACATGCACAGCGTGAAGATATTCGCTTTTCCCGACCATCTGACCAGCTAGTCTACCAGGCTTTTCAAAAAGAACATTAACTTCTCTGCCAATCATTTTTTTTTGTAGTCTTACTTGCTGTTCTTTCAAAAGTGTTTGAAGCTCAGCTAAACGTTCTTTTTTTACAATCTCACTTATTTCCTCTCTATTTGCTGCTGGTGTTCCTGGTCTTGAAGAATATTTAAAAGAATATGATTGGCCATATTCAATATCTTTTATCAACCTTAAGGTATCCAGAAAATCCTCATCAGTTTCTCCTGGAAAACCAACAATAAAGTCCCCAGACAGCAACAAATCTGGCCTAGCTTTTCTAAGTTTATCTATAATTCGTCTATAATCGTCCGCAGTGTGCTTTCGATTCATTTTTTTGAGAACATGATCTGACCCTGATTGAACAGGCAAATGAAGATAGGGCATTAATTTTTCACAATCCCTATGCGCATCGATCAAATCTTGAGACATGTCATTGGGATGCGAGGTAGTAAATCTAATTCTTTGCAAATTTGAAATATCTGACAATTTCCATATTAATTTAGATAAAGTATAATTTTCGCCGGAGTGATTATTTGAGTAAGCATTAACATTTTGACCCAATAAAGTAATCTCTACCACACCTCTATCAACCAAGGATCTCGCTTCTTCAATTATCTTTTCGGGGCTTCTACTAACCTCAACGCCACGAGTGTATGGTACAACACAAAACGCACAAAACTTATCGCAACCCTCTTGGACAGTCAGAAATGCAGTTGGATTATTTCTGCGTTTGAGGTCTTTTGGCAAATGATCAAACTTGTTTTCTTCTGGGAATTCGGTATCCAAAGCTCGTTTACCATTTGTCACAGTTTTCACCATACTTGGTAGACGGTGATAAGACTGAGGACCGACAACAAGATCGACAGCTGGCTGTCTAATCATGATCTCTTCACCCTCTGCCTGAGCAACACAACCTGCTACTCCTATTTTAAGATCAGGATTATCTTCTTTTAAAAACTTTAAGCGACCAAGTTCTGAATATATTTTTTCGGCAGCTTTCTCCCTAATATGGCAAGTATTTAAGAGAATCAAATCTGCTTCTTCTTTAGATTTTGTTTCAACGTATCCAGATGGTTCCATTGCAGATATCATTCTTTCACTATCATAAACATTCATCTGACAGCCGTAAGTTTTTACAAAAACTTTCTTCATTAAGCCAAAAGCCCTTCTTAAGTAATTTTGTCATTCACGATGTACACGGATCAATTCGTCATCGCAATGCTTGTATTTTCTCTCTTTTTTTGTTGTACCAAACTTATAATATTATTTAATGTTATTTCATATTAACAAGCAAAGGCACATAATGAAAAAAATAGCCACCTCACCCAAAGAACTTCCATCATTGAAGGAAATCCTGTCTATATCAGGATTAGAATTTATGAAAAAAATACAAAACGGTGATTTACCGATTGCTCCAATAGCAGAGGTCTTAAATTACGACTTAGTTAGCGTTAAATCTGGTGAAGTAATTTTTCGTGGGGTCCCAACATTCCAATCAATGAATCCAATAGGAACTGTTCATGGGGGTTGGTATGGAACTCTGTTAGACAGCGCTATGGCATGTGCTATCATGACAAAGGTTAATAAAGGTTATTTTTATACTACCTTAGAGTACAAAATTAACATAATAAAAGCAATTCCATTAGATATGGAGGTTGATACCATAGGAACTACAACCCACGTAGGACGATCTACCGGAACTGCAATCGGTCAGATAATTGGCTCTGAAGATAAAAAAATATATGCTACGGGCTCAACCACCTGCATCATTATGAAACCAACTAAGTAAGCTAATTTATTAAAAAATAATAAACTCAGTAAGCTCTTTAATAATATAACCCCACTACATGTTCAGCTTCAGCAAAAAAGAGCCACCTTATCAAACTCATACCAATTAAATGGATCAAAAATACCAAAATCAAGAGGAAGATATTAAGGTTGAAAAGGAGCAAAACAAAGCCCGGTAAAATCCCAGCAAGAATGAAGCCGATTATACGCAATCTTATACGATGTTTTCGACCCACAATATATACCATCTCTTTTAATAAATAATTTGTACCTGTATGTGGCCCTTCTAACAATCGAACCTCACCAATATAACCAAGCCCTGTTGCGCTTTTTACATTACTTCCAGCCTGCTTAAATAGTTGATCGCCATTCAACCAAGCGTACAATTGAATCAAACTCGAAAGTATCAAAATAAAAGCTGCTAACCTGCCCTCATTTACCAAAAATGCCCCACCACCTAGGCTATAAAGTAAGAATAATACAGGAGTAAAGAAACTGTTCCATCTAGGAACTGTCCTTAATTGAGCATAAATCATGGCAGTACAAAAAATTGTCAAAATGGATAACGCTGAACCTACAACACCTAGAATAACGAACTCTTTATCCAGAAAAATCTTCCCTATCGCAAAAGGCACCATTATAATTAGTGTAGAAGTAGAAAAAATCCCTTCACGACTTAACCAACTAGTCCTCCATTGACTAAAAGCCTTTAAAAATCTTTGCGGATTTCCCAAATGGAACAAAGAGCTTAACAACCCAATTATTGAAAAACCATAAGCTAAAAAAAACAAAAGAAAATTTAACCAATAGTTTGTTAAAAAAAACCCTAAACCTAATAAGAAAAATAGACCAAAACCTAGTCCTGAGAAAATTGTAAATATTATTACAGATGGAGCAGGGTGCATTAGATCTTATCCAAAGCTTTATCTAGCCAACTCAAAAACCCAGTAGTTTCAGATGCGATGGGTTCTAAGAATGGAGATAAAACATCTATTTCACCATCTGTCGAAATTTGCACTTTTTCTCTTGGTGGCAAATACTTGTTGACAGGTTTAGTAAGCTGTTCAGGCATTAAGTCTATACCACCACGCTCTTTACTAAGTTTGCTGACATTACTATCCGGATCCAAAAAATCCCCGAAATGTCTTGCATTGGCTGGACAAGTCCTAACACAAGCTGGCTCTCTATCTTCTTCTGGTATATTTTCATTATATATTCGATCTACGCAAAGGGTACATTTTTTCATAACTCCCTCAGCTGCGTCCATCTCGCGAGCACCATAAGGGCATGCCCAGGCGCACAGTCCACACCCAATGCAATCATCCTCATTGACCAAAACAATCCCGTCTTCACGTCTCTTGTAACTTGCTCCAGTTGGGCAAACCGTAACACATGGAGCATCTTCACAATGCAGACATGACTTAGGAAAATGCACCGTCTGAGTTAAACCCTGCGCTGGAGTTACTTCATAGGTATGTATTCTATTTAAAAAAGTTCCAACGGGATTTTCCCCATAGGCTTCAATATCCGATAATGGAGCCCCATAATGCGATGTGTTCCACTCTTTACAATTTATTACACAAGCATGACAACCAACACAGGTATCCAAATCGATAACCAGGCCAAGTTTCTTTTGTGTGGTTGAAGGGAGCTCAGTCAATGAAATCTTCTCCATATTTTACATCATTTACGTGAGACTTTACAGGGGATTTCTGAGGCTGGGCAAATGGAGTTACATGTTCTTCTTTTGATATTTTCTCAACCTTAACTTTTAAGTCAAACCAAGCGGCTTGGCCCGTTATTGGATCACTATTTGACCAACGCATTCCATCTTTTTTTGGTGGTAACAACTCATGAATGATATGGTTGAGTAAAAACCCTTTGTTGGATTCAGTTGCATTTTCTGATAGCCCCCAAGCTCCTCTCCTTTTCCCAATAGCATTCCAAGTCCAAATTGTATTTTCATTCAATGCATCCATTCTGGAAACTGGGACTTTAATTGAGCCACTTCTAGAAGTTACCAACGCCCAATCTCCCTCTTGAAAATTCTTTTCTTTCCAAATCTTTTTAGGTAAATACATAGGGTTGTATCCGTGGATTTGCCTTAACCACGCATTCTGACTACCCCAGCTATGATACATAGCCATTGGTCTCTGGGTTAATGCATGTACTGGAAACTCTTCTCCATCAGTAACTTGCTCCTCAAAAGGCTGATACCAGATCGGAAGAGGATCCATTGTATCAATAATTTGTTTGCGCAGATGATCTGGTGGCTGCATTTCACCAATTCCCTTTGCAGACAATATAAATTTTTGCATTGGTTCTATGTATAAATCAAAAAGATACGGCGACTGCTTATCGAAAAGACCTATTTCGACAGCCCATTCTTGATATTCAACATTCCAAGGCTTGAAAAATTGTGCTGCTTCTGGAATATGCTTCTTCCAAAAACCACCATTCTCAATATAGGCTTGTATTTGTTTTGGGTTAGACTCTCCTCTACCCTCTTTGTCTCCATTTTTACCCCTAAATCCAGCTAAAGGACCAACACCTGGCCGTCTTTCATGATTAACAATGTAATCAGCATAATCTTTAAATTTAGGCTCTCCATTTTTGGTAATAAATCCAGGTAGTTTTAATCTTGCCCCTAAATCTAACAAAACAGATTGAAACCCTCTAACATCTCTATCTGGTTCGATCACAGGCCAACGAATACTATCAGCAGCCGCTTCAGCTTCACAAATAGGCCTATCTAGAAGGCTTATGCAGTCATGCCTTTCCATATAAGTGGTATCAGGTAAAATTAAATCAGCGTAAGCTACCATTTCAGATGAATAAGCATCTGAATAAATCAGTTTAGGTATTTTATATTCATTATTTTCATCTTTAGCAGTTAACATTTCCATAACACCGGAAGTGTTCATTGAAGAATTCCAAGACATATTCGCCATATACATAAACATCACATCAATTGGGTAAGGATCACCCGAATATGCATTACTTATTACCATGTGCATCAATCCATGAGCTGACATCGGATTTTCCCAAGAATATGCTTTATCGATCCTTATTGGTTTCCCATCGTTATTAATACATAAATCTTCAGGACCCTGGATGTAGCCAAGATGTGGACCGTCAAGTGGCTTCCCAGCAGTGACTTTACAGTGAGGTTTTGGATGACTGGTGGAGTGTTTTGGGTAAGGTGGTTTAAACCGAAACCCACCAGGAACCTCTACACTGCCCAAAATTATCTGAAGAAGATGTAAAGACCTGCATGTCTGAAATCCATTTGAATGGGCTGAAACACCCCTCATGGCATGAAAACTTACTGGCCTACCAACCATTTTATCATGCTTTTCTCCTCGAAAATCTGTCCATTCCTGTTCTATCACTATCTCTTCTTCAAAAGCCACGCGTGCCAACTCTGAAGCAATATTTTTTATCCTATCTGCAGAAATACCTACTTTCTTTGAAACTACCTCCGGAGAATAATCTTCCGACAAATAACGCTCAGCTATCATTTGAAAAACTGAAAGATGACTGACCCCTCCTCTTCTATAACTTCCAGCTAAATCAGGCTTAGCACCTTTGGTATTCCAAGCGATTGCTTTCTTTGTTATCCGATCTATTATCAAAGGTTCGCCCGCATTATCGCGAAGAAACAAACCAAAAGTTTTAGATTTTGGATCACTATCAATCAAATAAGGAGCATTTGTGTATCGAATTAAATATTCCAAATCAATCTTACCAGCTGCCATCAAAGTATGAACCAAAGATAAAATGAACAGACCGTCTGTACCCGGTGTTATACCAACCCAATCATCTGCAATCGCATTATATCCCGTTCGGATCGGATTAACCCCAATAACTTTTGCCCCACGTTTTTTTAATTTTCCAAGCCCTATTTTTATTGGATTGCTATCGTGATCTTCAGCCACTCCAAAGATCATAAACAATTTTGTACGTTCCCAATCAGGTTGACCAAACTCCCAAAACGCGCCTCCCATCGTATATATACCAGCAGCAGCCATATTGACCGAACAGAATCCACCATGTGCGGCGTAATTTGGAGTACCATAGGCCTGCGCCCACCAACTGGTGAAAGATTGTGATTGATCACGGCCAGTAAAAAAAGCCATTTTCTTTGGATCATCATCTCTAACTGGCTTCAGCCAATCTGTTGCAATTCCTAACGCCTCATCCCAGCTTATCTCTTCAAAAGCGCCACTACCTCGCGGGCCAATCCGCTTCATTGGCGCCCGCAACCGAGCAGGAGAGTAAATCTGCATTATGCCTGCTGAACCCTTTGCACATAAAACTCCCTGATTTACCGGATGGTCCTTATTACCCTCAATATATTTAACTTTACCACTTTGCATGTGTACATTTATACCACAGCGACAAGCGCACATATAACAAGTGGTTTTTCGAATCTCATCATTAACTTTAGGATTTAAGTCCAATTTGGGTTGTGCAAATTTACTCACAATAGAACCTTTGATCAAAATAGGAAAATTTAGTTAAATAAATTAATTATACATAAGCTATAAATTGTTTAAAAAAGGAAGCAAAGCGATTTAAGTTAATGTTACGCAGAATTTTGTAAATTTGATTCTACTCGCAAAATATTAGCAAGGGCAACGGATGCTATGCGGGCAGCTGACGGATCTGACCTACTTGTTAGTAATATTGGTACTTTGGCACCATTAACAATTCCAGCAGCACAACCTCCAGATAAATAGACAAGAGCTTTAAAAATCGTATTTCCAGAAACAATATCAGGCACAATTATTGCATCGGCTTTTCCAGCAACCCGATTTTCTGAAAAACCTTTCACCTTTGCACTTTTTGGAGACAATATTAAGTCTAAGGCCAAAGGGCCTGAAAAATCTGCATTTTTTATTTCTTTCCTAGCCCATTCACATAATGTAGCTGCTTCTACACTACTTTCCATAGTTTCTGTAGGAACTTCCGTTGCAGACAAAAATGCTACTTTTGGTCTACTATTCCCTAAAATGTGCAATGTTTCGACAGCAAAACGTGTTGCTTCCTTTCTAGTGACGAGATTAGGCTTTATATTTACTGCAGCATCACTAATTAATAGAGGCCGTCGATCACTTGGATGTGTGATGAAAAATGAATGTACTAACCTTCTACCGGTTCGAAGCCCCGACTCTTTTGTCAATGTAGCTTTCATAAAGATATCTGAATGAAGATCTCCTTTCATTAATATATCGCCATGTGCACAACCACACACTTTTGCTGCTACCTTGGCGCTTTCATGTTCCCCTTTAGCAGCAATTATTTCAAAATTAGTAATATCCCAATTTAAATCGTCTGCCTCTTTCTCAATAGCTTTTATATCACCAACAAAGATTGGCGTCATAATTCCAATTTTTGTCGCTTCTAAAGCGGCCAACATAGGCAAAACAGAACCAGCATTAGCAATAACTACATTGGGCTTTTTCAGTTTTTTAGCGCGGCTCAATAAATGATTTGAACAAACTATCTTTTCTGAAGTTAAAAAAGGTGAATTTTCCATTAACCTATCTCTCTAACCTTCATAAAACTAGGGGTTCAAAATCTCAAAAGTCAATTAATTTTGACGCATGTCAGCAGCACTTATTCCCGCGACAGATACAGGCTTTTTCATTGCATCTCTCCTGAAAGGTTCACCCAATTCTTGGTTTAAAATAACCTCTATAAACGTCGTTTTTCCTTCGTTCATTTGTACTTTTATAGCTTCATCTAGAGTATCACGTAGTGAGTCCATACCGTCTACTTGAACGCCAATTAGACCACAAGACTTAGCAATCTTAGCGTAAGACACACCAGTGTCTAATTCAGTGCCTACGAAGTTATCCTTGTACCATAATGTTGTATTTCTTTTTTCGGCGCCCCATTGATAATTTCTAAAAATTATCATTGTTATGCCAGGCCAATCATCTCTGCCGCAGCTAACCATTTCGTTCATTGAGATACCGAATGCTCCATCCCCAGCAAATCCAACAACAGGAACATCAGGACAAGCTATTTTCGCTCCACATATAGCTGGGAACCCATACCCACATGGCCCAAATAGGCCAGGCGCCAAATATTTTCTTCCCGTTTCGAAAGTTGGATAAGCATTACCAATCGCACAATTATTACCAATATCCGAAGAAATAATTGCTTCTTTTGGCAAAGCAGATTGTATCGCTCTCCACGCCATTCGAGGGGACATTTTTTCCGGCTCTCTCCCTCTAGCTCTTTCATTCCAAGTAGTTCCAGGATCGTCATCCTCGTGGTCCATAGAAGTCAGTTCTTGAGCCCACATTGACTTCGTCTTAGCTATCACTGCTTTTCGTTCTTGACGCCCATTATCACCCGCATTGGCACCAAGTTTAAGCAATAATGCACTCGCGACCTTCTTTGCGTCTCCAACTATTCCAATTGAAACTGGCTTTGTCAGACCAATTCTGTCAGCATTTATATCAACCTGTATAATAGAGGCTTGCGTAGGCCAATAATCTATACCATAGCCTGGTAATGTAGAAAATGGATTAAGCCTAGTTCCCAAGGCAAGTACAACATCTGCCTGTGAAATAAGCTCCATCCCAGCCTTCGAACCATTATAACCCAACGGTCCAGCAAAAAGTGGATGAGAACCTGGAAAAGCATCATTGTGCTGATAACCACAACAAACAGGAGCATCTAAACGCTCTGCCAACTTCATAGATGCTGAGATGGCATTTCCAATTACCACGCCTGCACCGTTTAATATAACTGGATTTTTTGCATTACTCAGGAGTTCTGCTGCTTTACTTATTGCTTGATCGCCACCACTTGGTAACTCAAAATCAATTACCTCCGGTAACTCTATATCAATCACTTGGGTCCAATAGTCTCTTGGTATATTAATCTGGGCAGGCGCAGACGCCCTTTTAGCCTGCATTATTACTCGATTTAACACCTCTGCGGTCCGTGTTGGATCTCTAACCTCTTCCTGATAAGCAACCATATCTTTGAACAAAGCCATTTGCTCAACCTCTTGAAACCCACCTTGACCCATTGTTTTGTTCGCTGCTTGGGGCGTAACTAGCAAAAGAGGTGTATGATTCCAATATGCTGTCTTAACAGGAGTTACGAAATTTGTAATTCCTGGACCATTCTGAGCAATCATCATTGACATTTCACCGGATGCCCGAGTGAACCCATCTGACATCATTCCAGCATTACATTCATGAGCAGCATCCCAGAATTTAATGCCAGCCACTGGAAACAGATCCGAAATTGGCATCATTGCTGAACCAATAATACCAAATGCATGTTTGATGCCATGCATTTGTAAAACTTTAACAAAAGCTTCTTCAGTTGTCATTTTCATAAAGAAATCCTTCTCAAAAATAAAGCAATGCGATTGGTTTGAATTGTCGTGTTATTCAAAAACCTCTGATAGTGCGATATCCATAGACGAAATAATTTCGTCTATATCATCTTTTGTTGCTATCAACGCAGGTGAAAGACAAAGCGTATTATTTAATCCAGGTAACGATCTATTAGTCATACCAATGATAACACCCTGCGACATACAGTTTGCTGTAACTGCCGCTACCATTTTCTCATCCATTGGCTCTCTTGTACTTCGGTCTTTAACTAATTCCGCCCCTAAGAAAAGCCCTTTCCCACGAACCTGACCAATAACGGCGTGTTTATCTTGTAATCCACTTAATTGGTCAATTGCATAGTGTCCCATTTCAACAGTATTTGATAAGAGATCTTCATTTTCAATTATATTGATGTTCTCTAACGCCGCCGCCGGTCCAGCAGTACAACCACCAAATGTCGAAATGTCGCGAAAATAATTCAATGGATCGTCTGAATTGTCTTTAAACATATCAAATACTTCTTCAGTAGTGACGGCGCAACTAATTGCAGCGTATCCTGAAGCCACCCCTTTTGCCATAGTCACAAAATCTGGTTTCACTCCAAAATGCTGATATCCAAACCAAGTACCTGTTCGCCCGACACCACATACGACTTCATCAATATGTAGTAATATATCGTACTTTTTACAGAGGTTTTGAATTCCCTCCCAATACCCGTCTGGCGGAGTTATCACTCCTCCTCCAGCAGTCACCGGCTCTAAACACATCAACCCAATCGTATCAGGTCCCTCTCTTAAAATAACCTCCTCGGTTGCTTTAACTACCTGTTCTCCGTAGTTTTCAGAGTCTTCAAATTGGCTACGGTATTCCAAGCAATGAGGCACCTGAACAAAGCCAGGGGTGAACGGTCCGTATTGGCTTGCCCTTTGAGGCTGACCGCTGGCAGATAAGCAAGTAATCGTCGTTCCATGATAGTCACGATCACGAAACAAAATTTTATTCTTTTTACCACCATATTTTTTTTCAGAAATTTGGCGAACCATTTTAAAAACTTTTTCATTTGCTTCAGACCCAGAGTTCGCATAATAAACTCTGCTTAGTCCTGGCATTTTTTGTAACAATTTCTCTGCAAACATTGATCCTGGGATAGACCCTGCTGTCTGAGCAAAATAATTTAGTTTTATAAGTTGATCCCTTACAGCATTAGCAATACTTTCACGACCATACCCGACATTTACGGTCCAAACACCCCCTGAAACCGCATCTATGTGCTCTTTGCCATGTTGGTCCCAGACTCGCATACCCTTGCCCTCAACAATAATTCGAGGATCAATTTTCTCATAAGGGGCATGCTGGCTCAAATGATGCCAAATATGTGCTTTATCATTCTCTACAACAGTAGTTAAATCATTAGCATTCAAATGCTGGTTCATAAGTTTTCTCCTCAAAATTTCTCAAATGGTAAATCGACCATAAAAGCTACAAAATCGATCTTGAATTTAATAATACTAATCCAAGAAAATCAAAAGGTAAAAAGGTAAAAAGATTACAATTAACACGAATAAAAGAAAATAAGGATAAAACTGGAACTCTTTTTATACCCAATAGATTAACGTATTATAACTTAAGAAAATTGTTTTACAAATGTTTTCACTTACATGTAGTAAGAATTTTAATTTCGTCTCAACCGTTCGAAATGTGAGGTTCCTCCATCATGATAATAAAAAGGATAGCCGCTCTGACTACTTCCATTCATAATAGAATAGACTTCCTTTAGGACAATTTGAGTGATGATCGGCAAATCGAGGCTCTCTGCGGCAGTCAATCCAATCCACTGTAAATGACTTAGTTCACCAGATGCATTTGAAAAATCATCTAGATCGCCATGAATATTTTCTGAATTGACTAAAAAGAATCTTGCGTCGAATCTTCGCGTCCTGCCAGGGGGTGTAATTGCTCTAAAAATCAAATCCATATTTTTGGCATTAGGCTGATAACCATTCTTAAAAAACTCCTCCCAGCTTTTATGTTGCGTTGTAGGAGTATGTTTAGAAAAAGATCCCAAAATTAAACCTGTTTCTTCCCAAAGTTCTCTTATTCCAGCTGCTACAATAGCAGATTCAATGCCACTTTCAGATTTCATTTTCAAATTTAGAAGCATCTCTTTATTAATTTTGTCATCAGGAATTATTCCTGAGTCTCCCTTATCTACAGCGCCTCCAGGAAAAACAAACTTATTAGGCATGAATGACGCTCCTTCGCCCCTTTGACCCATCAATACTTTTGAATTCTCATTCGATCCACGCAAAACTATGATTGTAGCAGCGTTTTTTACTTCAAAGTTTTTCATTACACTCCTACTATTTTTGATCAAATCTCATCTTAAATGGATGTTAGAATCCATGCATTTTTTTAGCCCATTGCAATCCAATTAAAGCGCCTTTTATTCTCGGAAGCAGATAGAACGTCAATAAAATTGCGACCGTACTCAAACTAACAGCCATAATCAACGGGTTCAGCCGGAAAAAGTCATAAAAAACTAGAATTAAAGGCACCAATAAATGCCCTAAAATCAAAATTGTAATATAAGCCGGCCCATCGTCAGCTCTTTGGCAACGAAAATCTTGAAAACAAGAACTACATTCCAATCTTACTTTTAGATAAGAACTCATTAATTCACCTTTGCCACATCTTGGACAAAGCCTTTTCCACCCAAAAAACATAGCTACTTTTAAAGAACGATTCAATTTCTCTTCCATAAATGGTCTTATTCCTAGTTGATTGTTATTGATTAACTAATGCTTGTCGGCAATTATCAAGTGCAACTGAGTGTCGCATTTTAACTCTTAATAATTTAACAAGACCTTTTGTTTGGACTAACTTTGGAAATATTATTCTTAATAAGTTTATTTATTATTGGATTTTTTGCTGGCATTTTAAATGCCGTCGCCGGTGGTGCTACTTTTTTAACATTTCCAGCTTTGATGTTGGCCGGATTGTCCCCAGTCTCTGCTAATGCAACAAACTTCATTGCTACTGCTCCAGGTAATATAGCGGCATTACCTGCATTCAAAAATGAGTTAAGAACTATTGGGAAAAGCATCTATGGACCCATACTTATATGCTCATTTGGGAGCATATTGGGAGCTGTAATACTTTTTTCACTGGGTGCTGATATTTTTAAAGGTCTCATTCCTTACTTGATGGGTTTTGCGACATTACTATTTATCATTGCGCCAAAACTACGAAAGAAGTTCGTGGGGTTATCATTATCATCACAAAAACTGCCCATAATTCTTCTTTTCGCATTTTCCATTTATGGTGGTTATTTCGGCGCTGGACTAGGACAAATTGCGTTAGCAGTTTTAATACTGATTGGTTTTGAAGACCTCCGCACCGCTAATGCAATGAAAAATGCTGTGATTGCATCTATAAGTCTTCCAGCTTCAATAATTTATATTATGTCTGGTGAGGTTTTTTGGCCTTACGCGATCGTAATGTTTCTCGGAAGCGCTGGAGGCGGTTATGCTGGAGGAAGACTAGCAATTTCACTTCCTCAAGATTGTATCAGAAAAATTGTAATTATATTTGGAGCTCTTTTGACACTTTATTATTTTTTCATGAAATAATGTTGCGATTAAAACAAATTAATTTTCTTCGTCAATTCATTTTAGCGAAAACGTTGTCCAGATTTCAATAAAAGTAATTGTTAAGATCACTTATTGCTCTGTTTGTCACAAATAAAAA
>TARA_B100001175_G_scaffold49819_1_pt1 | contig 15422 bp, 12 predicted proteins | sample TARA_B100001175 | Tara Oceans TARA_B100001175
AGAGGCCAATAATCATTATCAGGGCAGTAAACCTGTATTTGAACTGGTAAATCACCATTACCAAAACTCGCAATTAATTTAATTTTCTCAACTATTTTAGGAACATCAGAACTTGTATGACCATAAATATAAGGATTTCTGCTATCAAAAAAATATTTAAAATTCATTGAATAGGCCTGCTGCCCTAAATGCAGAACACCCAAGAAAATAATTCCAATCGAAATCAAACGAAATGACTTATTTCTTAAATGAATTAACTGAACAGCACCTACACCGGACAACACTAACATTCCATAATAAAAGCTAAGAAGACACCAAGGTGTTTTATAAGGTATCAGAGAGTATATAATTATTATAACGGCCGTAAAAAAAACAAGAAATCTAATAAATTTTGGATTCCCGTATTTAAGTTCTCCCCTGAAACCGAAAAAACTTCCAACAAGAGATAAAAACAAAACGATCCACTCTGAAAAAAAAGGCCCATCTGAATACTGATAAAAGAAAAGCAGTTGAAAATAGAAATACCACGGATGAACGTGAACAGAATTCTCTGCTCGATCTGCATACGTAACAAAAGTAGAGATAGAATCTATAATTCCTTTTGGGTTTTTAAAAAAAGAAGAGAAAAAAAGTGTGGAGATAAAAAAGGCTGAAATTAACATTAGAAATAAGTGAGAGACTCTGACACTTTTTAAAATAGCTAATCGATTCTTTTTACTAGCTTGAACAAAAAGAAAAAAAAGCCCCAATACGATTGCGCTTATAGAAATAACAAAAGTTTCTTTAGTAGCATGCATTAAACCAAGGGATACCCCTATTATTAAAGCCCAAATGATTCTAGGGTTTTTCAAATAAAAGTAACCTCCGATTATAAAGGTCGCCGTAAAGAAAACTAAAATTAATTCATGTATGAAATAGCGACTAAAAAAGACCATCACAGGAGAAACCGCAATAAAAACAAATGAAAACAAGACTGCTTGTGCTCCTAAAGCATCTCGAAGCGAGTAAATAATAACTAACAAGAAGAGACCGAAAAGAACTGGCAAAATTCTTAAAGCCTCTTCATTAAGATCAACAAATGAATTAGCCCCATAAAGCCAAGCAGTAATTAAGGAAAAATAATTAAGAGTTGGACCGTGATATTCGTAAGGATCGTATTTGTACTCATCCCCTTCAATTAATTCAGAAACTTTGACAGCATTAACTGCCTCATCTCCATGCATTGGACGATCGGATAGAAATGAAACCCGAAAAATCAAGGCAACAACGGCAATGACAACTATTGAGAAAAAAAATAGGGAGCGGTTCATATGGTCACTTTTCGCAATCCAAAATCCGCTCCCTATTTAAACTACCCTTGTTGGTAGTGATATAAAAAATTTAATTGGCAAAAATTTACTTACCGTAAACTTCAACCTCTATGTAGTGGTTCAAGTCGCTAGCGTTATTTCCACCACTATAAAACCGAACATACCTACCCTTAACACCTTTAGCATCAACAAGGCGCCCCTCGGAAGTTTCCACATAGTGATTATCTTTACCTACACCCTGTTCGGCAGAGTTATCGTGATCATTATTATAAATCGTAGTCGATTTTTCAAAATCTGGATCATTTGAAACTTGCATCACAACATCAAAGTAAACACGAGCCTGTTTATGATAATGCCATAATAACAAAGCATAAATTTCCTTTTCTGCTTCAAGGTCAACTTGAATATATTGAGTGAACGGGCCTAATTCAACATAGCTGCCATCTGCCGCTTTTTTATCACCATCAGTGATCATTTTAATATCGCCAACAATTGGCTCTTCATCACTGCCAGTAACTTTTTTTCCAAGAGCAAGATTCTTTACTCCTTTTGGAGCAAAAAAAGGCGGACGAGGACGACCCAATGGCTTCTCTAATTGCTTTACGCCTTTGATATTTTGAGGAGTACCAGCAAAAGCAGGCTTTGGGAGATCAAGCGGTAATGCCGCCATGCCAGGAGGAGCTTTAAAGGCAACTTTTTTCTTATCCTCAGCGTCAACAAAAGAGACCAATGACAGAAAAAGAAATGCTGCCAACAAAAAATAAGAACGTACAATTTTCAATGAATTATTCATTTGCATATTAAAAATTAGAAATTAAAGAGGTTAACTGATTAGTAGATAACCGAAGAGGCATTTTCCTTTAGTAAGCTTTTGTGTCAAGCCTCTAACCTTTTACAATCTTTTCGCAAAACGAAATAGAGGCAATGATACTAAAACCATAAGACAAAATCCTATTAAAGTATACCAAGGCCAATGAACAGATTTTAACCAATTAATCCAGATCATACCAAACAATGAAAAAATCATACCAAAAACAACGGGCCAAGCCGGGCCTCGTTTAATAAAAAATGAAAGAACAACACCCCCTAAAAGAGCACCACTTGTCAAACCAACTAAACTAAAAGCGGCATTCATGACTGATTCAACTTCACGACTAAGATAAGCTACAAAAATTAGAACTATCCCCCAAAAAAGGGTCGAATGCCGGCTCCACTTCAACTTTAAAGATTCATCTTTCAGATTCTTAAAAAGCCCCAAATCCATTGTTGAAACTGAAGCAAGAGCGCTTAAAGCAGAACTAACTGAAGACATTGCTGCAGCAAATATCCCGACGAACAATAACCCCTTAATACCAATAGGAGTTTCTGCAATAATGAAAATAGGAAATATATAATCGTTTTGATTTTTGCCCATTGAGTTTTGAGGTATCTCAATTGGAACAGCAACATTCTGATAATATACCCATAACATCACACCCACAGCTAAGAATAACAACATCACTGGTAAAATACATATACCGCAAAAAATTAGCGCTTTACGGCCATCTTTAACTGAACGACAAGCTAATACTCTTTGTGCCACCAATTGATCAATCCCATGTGTAAAAAACACAAAAACTACCGCTCCAATAATTCCCATCCAAAAATTATAAGGTTTCGAAAGTGAAAGATCGAAGTTAAGCCAGGAAAGCTTACCTTCATCATTAGCTTGATCAAAAGCACTCGACCATCCTCCTTCTATTAATGTGGGTATGTAGAAAAAAACAAATAATCCTCCAGCAAACAAAAGGACAAACTGGATGGAATCTGTCCACACAACTGACCTAATACCACCAAACCAAGTGTATACTAGAGATAAAACGACGAAAAACAAAATGGAAGTAGAGACAGACCAGCCTAGAAAAATTTGCAAAGGAATACATGTCACATATACGCGCACACCTGCGCCAAGCGTTCCTGCTACTAAAAAAAACAGTGCCCCTATTTTTTGTGCAGATTGACCAAATGCCTTTCCAATTAATGCATAGGGTGAATAAATCTCTGTCTTAAAGTAATACTGAACCATGAAAAAAGCTAAAAGCACACGACCTAAAGCATAGCCTAAAACTATTTGAATAAATCCAAGATTATCCGCGTAAGCCATTGCGGGAACCCCTATAAATGTTAAAGCGCTAGTCTCCGTAGCTAAAATTGAAAGGGCTACCCCCCACCATGGCAAATCACGACCACCTAAAAAATAATCACGGGCATTTCGCTGACCTCGACCAAGCCAAATACCTAAAATAATTATTATAAAAAAATAAAAAACTATTATTACCCAATCGACTCCAAAAAGACGTGGCATTGGTTCGATGGATTGCATAATTAAACTAACGAAAATTGGCCTTAAGAGTTCCAGGTGAGGTGTTCGATTCAACGACCACATTCTCGATCCAGCGTGGCAATCGATCAACATAATGATCAAGCAGCTCCAAACATTCTGACTCTAAAAAACCCTTTTTATCCTTTATACCATTAATAAAACCACTCCAAGTTTGCCTTCCAAATTGCAATAAACCTTCTCTTACAGGAACAGAATGAATTGAAAGGAAAACTCCGAATACAATTGGGTTCCATCCTTTTGCTTCACCATTAATAACACATTTCCGGAAACGCTGAAGCATACGTTGATCATACATGGGTTTAAGCATCCGCAAGTGCTGTCGGCCAACATACAAACTTTCCTCGGAAAAGCATTGAAGAGCCGGACTTGCTGTCAACTTTGCATCTAAACTTAATAACTCTTTAAACTGACCTCGATTCGCAAACCAATAAGCAGAATGTACGGCCGGTAACTCGATACAGCAAAAAACCTCTTTTTCATATCGCGCCAAAAAATTACGTAAATTTTGTATGTTTGTAACAGATTCAATTTCAAGTGGCACTTGTTTCGACATTGATGAATTATTACTCATTACTCAAAAGCAAATTACGATGAATCATTTGGATTCAGCGAGAGAAAAAATATAATATAAAAAAAAGTTTTTAACTAAATTTATTTCAAAGATGTTCGCTGCAATCCATGTGTTTAACTATAATTGGAAAATCTATTCGAAATGAAAGAATACAAATTCATTCCTTCTAAAATATTCATAATAATTGCCACAATTATCCTGATTTCGGCAAACAGTACCAAGGCAGGTAAGGAAGTAAGCCGAAAACCTAACCTCATTTTCATTCTTGCAGATGACTTGGGCTATGGTGATTTAGGCTGTTTTGGCCAAAAAAAAATTAAAACACCTAATCTTGATGGGATGGCAAAAAAAGGAATGAAGCTTACACAATTTTATGCCGGCTCAACTGTTTGCGCTCCATCCCGCTGTGTTCTAATGACCGGACTCCACACTGGACATGCTTACATAAGGGGAAATGGCCGTCATAATTTGCGACCAAGCGACTTCACAGTAGCTGAACTTTTCAAAAAGGCAGGCTACAAGACTGGCTGCTTTGGCAAGTGGGGATTAGGAAATGAAGGAACAGATGGCATCCCAACAAAACAAGGATTTGACTCTTTTTACGGTTACTTACACCAAGGACATGCCCACAATTATTACCCAACATTTCTTATAAAAAACGAAAGCCGAATCAAACTACGCAACATTCCAGAACAAGAATCCAAAACCGGGGCAGGTTGGGCTTCTGTTCGTAGAGACTATTCACACGACCTAATTACCGAGAATGCATTGCATTGGATCGACATGAATCACAATGAACAATTTTTTCTCTATCTACCCTTCACAATCCCTCATGCCAATAACGAAGGAAAACGAGGAACCAAAGACGGCCAAGAGGTCCCGGATTACGGGATTTACAGAGACAAAAATTGGACGAATCAAAATAAAGGGCAAGCTGCCATGATTACACGTATGGACTCAGATATCGGCAGAATCTTGAGTAAATTAAATAAATATAAAATCTCAAATAATACTCTTATAATTTTCAGCTCAGATAATGGCCATCATCGCGAAGGGGGAAACGATCCTGAATTTTTTAATGCTAATGGCCCTCTTCGAGGGATGAAACGAGATCTTTACGAAGGTGGCATTAGGGTTCCAACTATAGCTTATTGGCCTAACCGCATAAAAGCAGGTAGCACGAGTGATCAACCTTTTTATTTCGGAGACCTTATGGCAACAGCTGCTGAATTAGCAGGTACTTCATCCCCTTCTGCACTTGATAGTATAAGCTTCCTTCCAACGTTAATTAACAATTCAAAACAACAAAAAAAACGAGAGTTCATCTACTGGGAATTTCTTGAAAAAAAAGGCGCTCAAGCATTAGTTCTCGGTGAATCTGGAAGATGGAAAGCCTTACGCAAGAACTCTGCAATAGCTCCTATTGAAATTTACGATCTTAAAAATGATATTGGCGAAATAAATAATATCGCAAATATTTATCCCGAAATAGTCAGTAAAGCAGAAGAACTATTCAAAACTGAACATGTATCAAATCCTTTATGGAAAAAACCATTTGAATAAACTTATATATTAATCAATGAAAGTGGTGATCCAACGAGTCAAAAAAGCCTCTGTGATAATAAACAAGGAAACAAAAGGTAAAATTAACAAAGGCTACTTAATATTACTAGGCATAGAGAACACCGATACATTCCAGGATATTGACTGGCTTTGCGGTAAAATCTCTCGGATTAGGTTATTCCCCGATGATAATGGATTAATGAACAAATCCATTTCTGAAGTTCAAGGTAATATCCTGCTAATAAGTCAATTCACGCTCTACGCCAGCACAAAAAAAGGCAATCGCCCCTCATTCACAAAAGCAGCAGCCCCAAACATAGCTGTACCTCTTTACGAAAAATTTATTCACAATCTTCAATCAGTATTAAGAAAACCAATAGAAACAGGAAAGTTCGGAGCTAATATGGAAGTTTCCTTAATTAATGATGGCCCGGTAACACTTACAATTGACTCAAAAAACAAAGAGTGACCCGACTAAATTGACTTCATGCGTTTACGACTTGAAAATTAACTAATTTAAGTTATTTGTCCGTGCACTGTGAAATTAATTATTACTACGTCTGTGGTTTGTTTAGCATTAACAGGATGCCAGACAACTCAAAATATAAAGACACAACCTGAGAACCAACAATCTTCAGATGTAACAAAAAAGACTGACTCACCCAGCGTTCCTATTCATCAAGCTGCATACAAAGGAGATGTTGAAACAATTAAGCAACACCTCAATTCTGGGACTTCAGTTAATAAAACTAATCAATACGGAGCAACTCCTCTTCATTATGCTGCTCGAGCTGGAAAAGATAAAGTTGTAGCGCTTCTCGTAAAGTATAAAGCAAATGTTAACTTAAAAGATTCCAAGGAAATCACACCGTTACATTCTGCATCATCAGGTGGCCACGCAAAAGCAGTCTCTGTATTAATAGAAAATGGTGCCGACTGGAATATTACCTGTGGGGAACGTAAAGAACCCGCATTGTTTGCGGCAGTAAATAAAAACCGAGCAAATGTCGTCAATATACTTATCTCTAATGGTGCTGATGTTAATGCAAAAGATGCATTTGCTGAGACAGCTTTAGACTCCGCAGTTTCCAAGGGACTCCCTGAAATGGTTGCCTTACTTGTAAGTAAAGGAGCCAATGTCAACGGAAACGGAGGAACAAGCCCGTTGCACAAGGCTGCATCAACAGGAAAAAAAGAAATTGTAGAAATTCTTTTAGCTAACAAAGCAAATATTAATATATCGATCGCATTTGGTGATACCCCTCTCGACTGGGCAATACGTAATAATCATAGTGATATCATAAAAATTCTAAAACAGAATGGAGGCAAAACTGGCGAAGAACTTGATGCATTAAATTAGTTAGAAAAATAAATTATAATCAACATGAAATTCCCAACTGTAGTTTTAGTAATTTTAATTTTAAGTTCTAGCATCTTTGCGCAAGAAAAAGTTTTACCCCTATGGAAGAACGGGGCCCCAGGAGCAAAAGGTAAGAAACCTGAAGACACACCTACCCTCACCCCCTTTCTTGTGAAACAAGAGAACAACACAAAAGCTGCTATTATAATATGCCCAGGTGGTGGTTACGGAGGACTAGCCCAACATGAGGGTAAAACGTATGCTCAGTTTTTACAAAAACATGGAATTAATGCATTCGTTCTAAAATATCGCCTCGGATCAGCTGGTTACAGGCATCCTATAATGCTTATGGACGCCGCTAGAGCGATTCGAACTGTTAGAACAAAATCGAACAAATGGAATATCGACCCTAATAAAATAGGGATCATGGGCTCATCAGCAGGAGGTCATTTAACATCAACAATGATTACACACTTCGACAATGGTGACCCAAAAGCTCGAGATCTTATTGATCAAGCAAGTTCGCGACCCGATTTAGGTATCTTATGTTACCCTGTCATTACTATGGGTGAGTTCACTCATCAAGGGTCCAAACGTAATTTACTCGGTGACAACCCTCCCGAGGAACTTGTCGATTTACTTTCCAGCGAAAAACAGGTCAAAAAAAACACTCCTCCTACATTCATATGGCATACAATGGAGGATCGAGCTGTACCTGTAGAGAACAGCCTTCTCTTCACCTCTGCACTCAGAAAGTCAAAGGTTCCATTTTCACTTCATATATATCAAAAAGGACGACATGGAATCGGCCTTGCAGACAAGCCTCCATTTAATAACACACACCCTTGGGCAAAAGATTTAGTTTTTTGGCTCACTGAACAAGGCTTCATTACAAATTAAACAACACTTGGCCAAACTATTTAATCTACTGTAAACTACGAACCCGTTAAAATGGAATTAAGCAACGACGAAATCCGCCGATACTCCCGCCACCTAATACTTCCCGAAGTTGGAATGGCAGGACAAAAAAAACTTAAAGCAGCGAGCGTTCTATGCATTGGAACCGGCGGACTTGGTTCCCCCATCAGCATGTATCTTGCAGCTGCTGGGATAGGCCGAATTGGCTTAGTGGATTTCGACGTAGTAGATTTTTCAAACCTTCAGCGCCAAATCGCCCATGGAACCAAGGATGTTGGCAGACCCAAAGTTGATTCAGCAACAGAAACAATCAACGATATAAATCCAAATGTGATCGTCGACAAACACGAGGCGCCGCTAACAAGCGAGAACGCCATGAAATTAGTATCTGATTACGATATTATTGTTGATGGAACAGATAATTTCCCTACCCGCTATCTCACAAATGATGCTTGTGTTCTACAAGGAAAACCAAATGTTTATGGATCTATTTTCAGGTTTGACGGTCAAGCAAGCGTTTTTGCTCCTAGCATGGATGGCCCCTGTTACCGCTGCCTATACCCAGAACCTCCACCACCAGGGATGGTTCCAAGTTGTGCAGAAGGTGGAGTTCTAGGGGTATTACCAGGAATTGTTGGGTGCATTCAAGCAACTGAAATTATAAAGTTAGCACTTGGTGAAGGATCATCATTGATAGGGCGACTACTCATATTTAATGCCTTAGAGATGAAATTTCGAGAGGTAAAACTAAGGAGAGATCCGAAGTGCCCAATATGCGGTGACAACCCAACAATTAAAGAGCTAATAGATTACAATGAGTTTTGCGGAATACCTGATCAACCGGCTGAGCCTGATGAAAATCCAGACGAAATCGACGTACAGGAAATGAAGCGAGCACTAGAAAATCCTGACCTTGGAATCGCAGTAGTAGATGTCCGCGAGCAAGATGAATTTGAGATAGCAAAAGTTGAAGGCACAAAACTTGTTCCTCTCAGTCAAATCGAACAACGTTTTACAGAACTTGATCCTAATCAGACTATTTACTTACATTGCAAAGCAGGGGTGCGATCTCTTAAGGCATTAGGATTTTTGCGCGAGCAAGGGTTTAAATATTTGAAAAGCGTAAAAGGCGGTATCACAACATGGTCAGAAGAAGTGGACCCCAATATCCCAAAATACTAATTATCTTTTTGCCAAATGCCTTGAGTCATAGCTCATCAAGAGATAGTTTAGCTATGTCAGGGTCCACGGAGTGCGGACTTACGAACCCCGCCAGGGCCGGAAGGCAGCAACGGCAGTTTGCTTCGTATTTGCCGTGGTAACCCTGGCATTTATCACACTTCCAAAGCTTGCTCACTGGTAACTAGGATTGCTACCTTATCTCCGTGAACCTAAACAGCTTTATTCGTTATGCTCTGTTATCAATAACTGCTAGCATTCTGGTCAATCCAGCTTCGTCGAAAGCAATAGAGAAACCGAATGTTTTAATTATCCTTGTCGACGATCTTGGCTATGGTGACTTGTCCTCCTATGGCGCAAAGGATTTAAAATCCCCAAAAATTGATTCACTTATTTCTAGCGGAATGCGCTTTGATTCATTTTATGCGAATTGCCCCGTTTGCAGCCCAACTAGAGCGGCCTTATTAAGCGGAACATATCCTGATATTGCTGGTGTACCTGGAGTAATTAGAACTCACCCACAAAACAACTGGGGCTGGCTATCCCCTAATGTAACTCTTTTACCTAAGACACTAAAAGAAGCAGGATACCACACATCAATTGTTGGAAAATGGCACCTCGGACTAGAAGAGCCTAACACGCCAAATGTACGAGGCTTTGACTTTTTTAAAGGATTCCTCTGCGACATGATTGACGATTACTATAAACACCGTCGCCACGGAATAAATTACTTTCGTGAAAACCATAAGGAAATCGATCCCCCCGGCCACGCCACAGATCTTATAACCAAGTGGGGCATCGATTATTTGAACGAAAGAAAAGGAAAGGACGAGCCATTTTTCATGTATCTCTCCTACAACGCACCTCATACACCCATCCAGCCTCCTCAGGATTGGCTTAAAAAAGTAAAGTCACGCGAACCGGGCATTAGCGAAAAGAGGGCCAAACTAGTAGCTCTCATCGAACATATGGATGACGGCATAGGACAAGTAATCAACGCCCTTAAGAAAAACGGACAATACAAAAACACTCTAACGATTTTCAGTAGCGATAATGGAGGACAGGTAAATGTCGGGGGAACCAACGGCAACAATCGAGGCGGTAAACAAGACATGTATGAAGGCGGATTAAAAGTTCCTACTTGTGCCGTATGGCCCGGAAAAATTAAGGCTAGCACACGCAACAACCTAGTAGGAATCACAATGGACCTTTACCCAACTGTCTGCGAAGCAGCAGGAGCTGAAATACCGAGCTACGTCGAAGGCAAGAGCATTCTTCCTACCATGCTAGGACAAGTGCAGTCACTCAAGCGTGACCTTGTTTTTGTCCGACGAGAAGGTGGATTAAGATACAATGGACAAGATTATCACGCCCTTCGAAGAGGGAACTGGAAGCTGGTTCATAACACTCCGTTCGATCCTTACGAACTTTACAATCTAAAGGATGACCCCCTAGAGTCGAATAACCTCGCCAACACCAACCGTGAAAAATTTAACGAACTCTCCACTGCTCTGAGACTTCACTACCAACGAGCAGGTAAAACTCCATGGCAAAAACCGTCTAAAAAATAACGCTTACCCTATTCGGAATTTAACCATGTATAAATCTATTGCTCTGGCCTTTGCGATTGGCTTCTCCCCTTTAAGCCAGGCAGTTGATTATCAACCAGGCCCCTTAGCTAAGCGTCAATCTGGCGTTCCCAAAGGCAAGGTCATCCAAGCAAAATGGACTAAATGCAAACATTTTCCCGGCACTGAGCGCGATTACTGGGTTTATATCCCAGCTCAGTATGATGGCAAAAAACAAGTTAACCTGATGGTATTTCAAGACGGAGGAGGATTCATTCGCGAGAATGGCCATACTCGCGTGCCAATTGTATTCGACAATCTTATTCACCGTGGCGAGCTTCCATTGACCGTAGGGCTTTTCGTTAACCCTGGCATCATCCCTCCAGCAGAACCCGGAAACCAGAGCCGAAAAAATCGAGCTTTTGAATACGACACGGTAGATTCGCAGTATGCAAGTTTCATAATAAATGAACTACTGCCTCATATAATTAAAGAGCACAAATTAAAAATCAGTAATGAACCATCTAACCGCGCAATATGTGGTAACAGCTCTGGAGGAGTCGCTGCATTCACGGCTGCCTGGTTTCGTCCTGATTTTTTCGGAGGAGTAATTAGTCATATCGGTAGTTTCACCAATATTCGAGGTGGATTCGTCTACCCCTCATTGATTCGAAAGACAGAAAAGAAAAATATTCGAATCCTACTTCAAGAGGGTCGTAATGATCTAAACAATCTACACGGTCACTGGCCTCTTTCGAATCAACAGGTTGCCAAGGCACTAGAGTTTAAAGGATACGACCACAAGGTTGTCTGGGGAGATGGTGGCCATAGTGGCAGTCATGGAGGAGCAATTTTTCCAAATTCAGCCAAATGGATTTTCGCAGAGACATCCTCTACCCAGAAATCCGATTCGGTTGTAGCAATTATACCTGAATACCCATTCACAGCTGACTCAAAACGGCAAGAGGGCGTCCCATCAGGAAAGATAACGAAACACATCCACGAGAGCATGATATTCAAGGGCACAAAGCGAGAGTATCACGTCTACGTTCCATCACAGTACAATCCAACCAAACCTGCTTGTGTGATGGTTTTTCAAGATGGTCATGCCTTCATAAAGGAAGACGGCGACGTTCGAGCACAAATCGTTTTCGATAATCTTATCCACAAGGGTGAAATGCCAGTAACCATTGGCATCTTTGTCAACCCAGGCCACCTTGGGGATAAATTTCCCGATAACCGTTGGCAGGCGAATAATCGCAGCTATGAGTATGACTCGCTAGGAGACCAATACGTTCGTTTTTTACTCAAAGAACTACTTCCCACTGTGGGAATGAAATACAACCTATCTAAAAAAGCAAAGGATCGAGCAATATGTGGAGCAAGTAGTGGTGGAATATGCGCTTTTACCGTTGCATGGGAACGACCCGATGCCTTTAGCAAGGTTTACTCTATGATCGGCAGCTTCACCAATATTCGCGGCGGCAATATATACCCGAGCTGGATTCGAAAAACTGCACCAAAGAAAATACGCATCTTTCTTGAGGCTGGCGAAAATGATCTAAACAACTCACATGGAAACTGGCCATTAGGTAATCTTCAAATGGAAGCAGCACTTAAGTTTATGAACTGGGACTACAAGTTCGTTTACGGACAAGGTAAACACAACTTACGCCATGGCGGCATTCTTTTACCAGAGGCTCTTCGTTGGCTTTGGGCTGACCACTAAATTTAAAGGGATCAAGGATGAAACAATTAATTACAACCTTAACTGGAATCTTCCTAGTGAATTTTGGATTCCCCCAAGACATGCCATTGTCACAGTTGTTGATACCCAACGAAAATTGGGAGTTGGTTTCAAACCAGAATGGTTTCACTGATGCGCCAACCGCTGATAACAAAGGAAACTTTTTTTTCTCAGATATGCAAAGCAAGCACGGATTATTTTCATTTATTTCAATGGAGAAAGTAACCCCATACTTAAATGGAGTAACCGGAATCAGCGGCATGAAGTTTGGCTCTAATGGAAATCTATATGCCTGCCGAGCAAAAAAACATGAAGTTGTTGAAATAAATCCTAAAAATAACGAAATAAAAGTACTAGTTAAGGATGTTCATCCAAATGATCTAGTTATTACTCATAAAGGTTATCTTTATTTTACAGAAACCAAAAAAAAACAGGTAACTTTCTTCAATACTAAAACTGGTGAAATCAAGGTTGCCGACAAAGGCATCACCGCACCAAATGGAATCTGCCTATCACCCGACCAAGGGACACTTGTTGTATCAGATTATAAGGGGAAACACTGTTGGGCGTTTCGCATCGAAACAGATGGCAGCCTAAAATTCAAACAACCCTACATGACAATGCGCCGCAAACCCGATCCAACAAAGCGTACGATTCTTCCAAACTTTCAGTCGTCAGCCAAAGGTGACGGAATGATCACCGACGCCTATGGACGTTACTACGTCGCTACCGAACTAGGAGTGCAATACTTTGATCCAACAGGACGATTAAGCGGCGTCATCCCTGGCCCTAGCGATATCAAGGGGATAAGCAGCGTAACCTTTGCTGGTCGAAATATGGAATACATGTACATAACTTGTTTTGACAAAGTCTACAGACTAAAAACCAAGACCCAAGGTATCCATCCCCAAGATGGGCCACAAAAATATCCTCCCAAACTGAAAAATTAGCAATGGACTGAGCAAGCTGGATTTTTCAATAGCTTCACAGCAATATACCTCCATGTTCAATCGAATATTAACTGTCGCTTTACTGGGCATATCTTCGCTTTGTTTAACCGCAGCAAAACCAAATATAATTTTAGTCATGGCTGATGATCAAGGATGGGGGCAAACTGGCTACCGTAATCATTTAGCACTTAAAACCCCAAACCTCGACGACATGGCTGCAAACGGTTTAAGATTCGAGCGATTCTACGCTGGTGGTCCAGTTTGTTCCCCCACCCGCGCCACGGTTTTAACTGGACGCACACACGATCGAACTGGTGTGTTTGACCACGGCTACGCCCTGAGAAATCAAGAGAAGACACTTGCCAAAGCAATGAAAAATGCCGGCTATTCAACTGGTCATTTTGGCAAATGGCATCTCAACGGCCTACGAGGTCCGGGAGCACCAATATTCAAAGAAGACACGCATAACCCTGGAAATTTTGGCTTTGACGAATGGCTGTCCGTTACAAACTTCTTTGACCGAAATCCCATAATGAGTCGCAAAGGTGAAATAGAAGAACATTCTGGCGATTCATCGGAAATCATCGTCGACGAAGCACTGAAGTTCATCAAGGCCAAGGCTGCGAAAAAAAAGCCTTTTTTTGCCGTGATATGGTACGGCACCCCACACGATCCATGGCTTGCCGATAATGAAGATAAAAAAGCTTTCACTAAACTAAGTCCCAAGGCGAAGGAGCATTATGGTGAATTAGTCGCAATGGATCGCAGTATTGGCAACCTGCGTGAAGGCTTAAAAAAGTTAAAAGTATACAATGACACTCTCGTTTGGTTTACCAGTGACAACGGCGGACTCCCTCGGTTTGATCCACCTACAACGGGTGGTCTGCGCGGCTTCAAGGGATCAATGTATGAAGGAGGCTTACGTGTTCCAGCATTAATAGAATGGCCAGCCGGCATTCAAAATCCACGTATCACTGACTACCCCGCTGGAGCCGTAGATATATTTCCAACTTTAGCCAAAGTAGCCGGACTAAAAAATTCAGCAATGCTTAAGCCACAGGATGGGCAAAGCTTGTTAAAACTTTTTTCGCAAGAAATTGGACCTCGCAAGAAACCTCTACCATTTAGGAGTCGTGGACGCTTAGCCATCGTTGATAACGATTACAAAATTATCTCACGACCAAGTAGTGGCAAGCCAAAGTACGAACTTTACAACCTCAAGAAGGATTCAGCTGAACAAAACAACATCTTCAACAAAGAACAAATGACAGCTAATAAGCTGATAAAGAAACTTATAACAATTAACACTTCTATAACCGCCAGCGTTAAGGGAAGAGACTATTCTGAAAAAAAAGTCAATGAACAGCCTCCTAGGATTTTCTGGTGGGAAAGCGAATTGTACCGCCCATATTTATCAGAATGGATCAATCGCCCAGAATACACTTCTCGGTTAAAAAGATTCCTGAACAGCCAACAGAAAAATAAACAACCATGATACTCCGCGCACTCTTTCTGCTTACTTTATCATTCACATCGATAAAGGCTGAAGAAGTTAAGCCTAATGTACTGTTCGTTGTCATTGATGACATGAACAATAACATCTCTCTACTCGATCCCAAATCACCAATCAAGACTCCAAATCTCAAGCGATTAGCTGAGCGCGGCACATTATTTACTCGGGCTTACTGCATTTCTGCAGCCTGCAATCCATCAAGGGTAGCTACGCTTACAGGACTGCGCCCTAGCACAAGTGGCGTCTACCAAAACGCCAGCAATTGGCGAAAAGCACTGCCCAATCGCAAAACTATTATGCAGCAGTTTCAAGATGCGGGTTACGCGGTATATGGTGCCGGAAAAATCTTTCACCATAAGC
>TARA_B100001175_G_scaffold93644_1_pt1 | contig 15374 bp, 11 predicted proteins | sample TARA_B100001175 | Tara Oceans TARA_B100001175
TTAAACAACTGCGTGTTCATAGTCTATGGATGTCTCAAAAAGAATATAACCAAAAGTATATTCTTGAAATGATGATATTTCAAAAAGTTGGAAAAATAAATGACAATACACTCACCAGAACTCATATTCGTTTCATAGATTGATTATTACTCTAAAACGAAAAACTATAAAAAAATGAATTTATACTAAAATTCTAAACTACTATACTTCTAGAATATTTTTTCTTAAGTTTTTTAGTAGTGTTTGCATTACGTTTTTTAGATGGTTTTTTAGGTTTCGGTGTTTTATATTCTTCTTCATCTTCTTCTATAATAAAATCATCTTCATCGTCTTCATCTTCTTCATAGTATAATGGTTTTTTTTGTTTTTTTAAGGAACGTTTTTTTGATGATTTAGATTTCTTTTGTAAGAGTTTTTCTTTTTCTAGCAATTTTTGTTGAAGTTCTTGAATTTTACTTTGTTCTTGTTTAAGTTGATTTTCCTTTTCTTGAATTCTACTTTGTTCTTGTTTAAGTTTATCATCTGTTTCTTTAATTTTTTGGGCTGTCAATTTGTCTTTTTCCTCGCGTTCTTTTTTTTCTCTACCTTTTTTATTTTTTTTTTGTTTAATACCTTTACTATTTGATAAAAGGTCTTCCATAACTTTATCTTTACGTTCAGTTGCAATATCAAAAACCGTTTGACCTTTGCCATTTTTAATTTCCAAGTCTACATCTGGATAAGCTTCCAAAAAGGCTTTCACATAATCAATACATTTTGTATTTCTATGTAAAAATACAAGATTATGCAATAAAGTTGACTTTGTTTCATCCACATCAGTACTCATATTTTGATTTTTGTTTAAATATGATTTAAAACCGTTTATGTCTTTTTCAAACATGAATTTTAATGATTCTGAACCCCACTTTTTATCAAAATAATCAGTCATATTTTTGGTTGCTTCTGTGTCCAAAATGGGTGTATTGTCCTGTAACTGCAATGTTTTATCAGTTTCAGAATTAGTCAGATTTTTTGCACCTTTTTTGTAACACATAATACCTTGTTGATCTTTATTTTTTGCATAAGGGTATGCTCCATTATCTATAAATAATTCTCTAAGATCTATTTTAATTATGTTTTTAACATGATCAAAATTTTCTGAGTGAAACTCATTACATAAATATTGTAAAGGAGTAATACCTTTTGTATTAGAATTATTAATATTTACTCCTGAATCTATAATGATTTGTATAATTCCAATAGAATCGTTATTTAACTCATCTTCAGAACGTTTTTCGGTAACTATTTCGTATCCACGTTTATCTATAATATTATGTGCAAGATCTGGATCAATACCAAGGGGAATATCATTTGTGTCATTCTCTATATTTGTAATATCTGCACCTAATGATATTAATAACTCAAACATTTTAACATTTGTTGACGAAGCCGCATAATGTAAACATGTATAACCACTTTCCTTATTTTTTATGTTTACTGGTACTTTTTTTTCATTTCCTTCTCTATATTTTGCATCTAAATATTTTATAATTTCCAAATGTGAAAGTGATGTTCCTCTAGATGCATTATGAAATGCATTTTTTCCTCTTTTATCAAATATTCTCATATCTGCATCATTTTCAACTAATAATTTAACTAATTCAAGATTACCGTCTGTACAAGCAAAATGTAAAGCAGTTTCTCCATTATTTGTTTGTGCGTTAACTTCAACTGACCTTTGATCGTGTGTTATTAATAATCTAATAAAATCGAGTGTATTATAATTAGGATTTTTTGTAAAATTCGTTACTGCTGCATAATGTAAAGGTCTAAATCCCATCTCATCTTTCAGTTCTTCAGGTTTCTCACCAAGGAAGTTGGAATTAAGTACTTCTTTAAAAAATTTTTTCATACAGAATCTAGCTGCCAGATGCAAAATATTTACACCTGGGTTTTCATTTATAAGTTTCGGGATATTGGTTTCACGCACTTCTCTATGAGTTGATTGTGTAAGAGGTATTTTATGTATTGTTATATAGTCCTGAGCCAACAGACTCTCAGACGCCTTTTCAAAATTTTGACTATTTTTATTTGTATCAATAGCATCAATTAAATATTTCTCTTTTCTAACCATGGAAATATTTGGGTTAAATAATGTTCTGTTTACAAAATCTATTAAATTACCTTGTGCATTTAGGAAATAAGAGACACCAGTGATTGCTTCGTAATCCTCTTGAGCATCTATTAAATCACTTGCAACGGCAATATCTAACACACCACCTCTTTTAACCAAAGGCATCTTCGATTTAACTTTTCTTGTTTTTTTTTCTATATTATTTTGTTTCTTTCTTGAATATGTCATGTATCTATATGTATATATATAATACCAATAGATATAATCAAAAATAAATTACTCTAATCCTAATTGCTGATCAATTTCATACGTATCTTCACCACGTTTTATCATATCTTTACGTAGTTTCATTAATCTTTTTTTATCTGAACGATTCAAATCTTTTTGTTCTTCTGGCGCCTTTTCGATTGTATTTCCTAAAGCATCTTTTTTTTCTTCTTCTTTATTGAAATTTAATTGACGAGCTGCCAATTTTTCAGCCTTTTTACGAGCTTTTTCTACTTCTTCCATCCACTCTGCACCCATTACTGTTAATCTTCCTGATTCCAATATCCATTTTTCAGGACATAATGCTTCGTAAAATTCTGCATTATGTGAAATCATAAATATACCTCCTTTAAACTCTTTAATTGCCAAAGCTAAAGCACCCAAAGAATCTCTATCCAAAAAATTGGTAGGTTCATCCAAAATAACCAAATGAGGCAAGTTCCACAAACCAGCACCTAATACTACCTTTACTTTTTGACCACCAGATAAAGCACCCATTCGCGTATGTTCAGCAAATGCCGGCTCCAATCCAAAACAATCCAAATGTTTTTGAATTTCGCCAGTAGTCAATTTACGTTGACCCAACATAGACTCTGCTGCAATTTGCTGATCCTTTTCATCCAACAACTTCTTATATCCCATTTCCAATAATTCTGTACGACTATGCCAACTGTCTTCACGTCCATCACCTTCCCACACAACTTCATATTCATGTTCGCGTTTTCCTGTTCGACGGGCTTTTAACTCTTCAACAATCCCCGTCTTCTCTTCTTTAGCCTTGTTACGAATTGCAGTCATTTCTTCTTCACTCATAGTAATAGAATCTTTTTGAACAGATTCTTTGTCAATACCGCCACGATAACGCCACATAATATACTCTATTGGTGTTTTGTCCAAATGATCTTCTATATGAGCAAATGCATGTTGAGCTACATATGCTACTCGCAAATTAGGATGTCTTTCTACACCACCTTGATCAGGCTCCAATTCTCCTACCATCAATTTAACCAAAGTTGACTTTCCTGCTCCATTCACTCCTACAACTGCTACACGAGATGCCAAAGAACACTGGATTGAAACATCAATCAATTGTGGATGAGGAGCAGTTGGATATTGGAAATATATGTTCTTTGTCTTTAAAACAGCCTTGGTTAGAGATTTTACACCTTCCAAAGGACCTGGCTCAGGAAAATTAAAAGCAACAATATCGCTGGACAATTCATAATATGCTTTAGCTTCAGGTTTTTGTTTGACAAACTCAGACAAATTACCACGATAAGACTTTAATTTCAAATTCTCATAATGTATAATGTTTGTACACACCGCATCCAAAAACTTTGTATCGTGAGAAACCAATAAACACGTACACTTCTTCAAATCTATTATATAATCCGTCAACCATTTTACTGCAAACTGATCTAAATGATTTGTAGGCTCATCCAACAATAACATGTCTGGATTTAACAACATCGCCCGCGATAAAGCCAATTTCATACGCCAACCTCCAGATAATGTACTCACACCTGCATCGATTGCTGCTGCTGTTCGCGAAACTCCAAAACCCATCGAAGTCAACATTTCCTTTACCGTTTCTTCACTACAACCATTTTGTTTCACCTTTTCATCTGTCATTATATATTCAATAACTGTCATATCTGCCTTTTCTCCAATAATCTCACACTCCACATATACTGTAATCAATTCTGTAGGAAAACCTTGTAAATTACCACCTGCAATTGATTTCATTAATGTTGACTTTCCAGCACCATTCGGACCCACTAATCCATATTTACGACCAATCTTTACTCTAAAAGGTGTCTGGTGAAGCAATACACGTGTTCCATATGCTAATGAAAATTGAGCATTACATAAATCTTCTTCTTCATCTTCAGGATCCACTTTATCTGGAGTCAAATTAGCAATTCCTTCTTTATGAACCATTTCAATAATTTTTGTTTTAATTTCTGCTTCACAATCTAAATAAGGTGCTACACAACATGACCAATCTTCATATTTACGATTGTTTGATTGAATAAGTCCTTCACAACATTTAGACATATGATCCAATAAACGACCGTGTTGTTCTGGCAATTCGGCATTTTTAACACAATCTATTATTAAATTACGCAATTCATCATATTTCATTACGTTGTCACTTATTTCAGCTGCTTCACTACTTACACGTTGAAGTGTATCTAAAGAATTTTGACAAACTTTTCTTACTTCTTCTATTGCAATCTCGTCTATACCTCTCTCTAAAACTGGTTTCAAAACTGGATAAAAAAATGCAGCCGTTCTGGGATCATTTACTAATTTACACATATTACCTATTACCAAAGCTGAACGACGTTTCACCGCTACTTTCTTTTCATACATTCCTTTCTTTAAAATTGGAACCAATAAACCCAAAGTTGACATATCTACTTCATTAATAAAACTTGTTGCAACTAAACTATCTAAAGCAGGTTCTGTATACTTTACTGGTTCCATATACGCCTTGATTACATCAGGAATTATTTTTATTATATCTACATTATCTATCACAGAACATAACTCTTCAAAACATACTTGGGTTTGTTGCTTCACTTCGGGTTTAATATCACCAGCCATATCAATCAATCTCAAAATCATATCCGATAAATTAAACTTCACTACACTTGATTGATGTTTCGCAAAAGAACCCAATAAAATGAGGGCTCCCTTCTTTATTTGCCATTTCATAGATCCAAAATTCTCATACAAAATATTCATGTATTGCTTCATAGCAAATGGATTCATATTTTTTATTATTTGTTCACCAACCTCTTTGGCTTTAGTCATAGTATTCTTATTTGTCAATTTATTTAATATATCAGGTAAAATTTCCATCAAAAATGGCTCTATTTTTAAATCATTATTACTGATAAAATCAATCAATTCATCGAATGATTCATTTTCTATTAAATTTTTCAATACGTCTACAGTCGAATCAAATGAACTCATTAAGGGAGTATATAAATACAATATAATACAACAAACTTATTTTTTATATAATTTATTTTATATAATTCAATTATTATATAAAATTCTATAACCACATTATATAATGGATAAAAGTCTTTATTATTTTGATCCAAATCATGGAGGTTGTTTACGTATTGTAAATAAAATTAGCAAAGATTCATACATAATTAATGGAGCATACGGTTCAGATGAAGAAAAAAAAGGATATTGGGCTGCAACTGCCAAAAAGACTAAATTATTTGATTATAAAGACAAAAAATATAACTTTATAGTAGATTTTAGTATGAAATCAGAAAAAATACACAAAAATGTATATTACGCAAGAATGATAGGAAGGAAAATACACTGGCAAGATGGAAACACTTGGCAACAAATGTATGCTTAAGCTTTATTCTTTTTTGTTTTATTCTTTTTTGTTTTATTTTCACTTTCAGATTCTTGTTGACCGCTTTTTTCCTTACAATAAGAATATCCATTATTAATAGTTTCTTTTACCGAATTTTTGATTTTATCAATTAAAACACGAATTAATGGTTCATTATTTTGAAAAGTTCCATTTTGTTTCATAGTTTCTATTGAAACAATTAGTTCGGTAGTTTTTTCGATGATTTTTTTTCTAAATGAAATAATTTTTCTTGTAAATTCTATATTTTTTGAAATATTGATTTGTTTTCTAAATTTTTTGAAATCTTCTTCAAACATATCTTGTCTTGTAAATATATTCACATCGATGGTTTTTAAGTCACTTTCAACTAATTCTTGAAATTCATTCAGTTGTCGTCCATTTATTTTCAATTCTTCTATTATTTTCATTAAATTTTTTGGATATTTCAATATTTTTTCTACATCAAACAATATATCCACTTTTTTGATTTCCTTATCTAAATCTATTTTTTCTTCACAGTAAAAATTACTATCTGCATCTATATCCATAGGAAATAAAGATATTATCCACCCATATTTTGAAACATTATCATATGCATTTTTTAAATTCTCTCTTTCATAATATAAATAAAATGGAATAGATGTTAATAATGCAGCTAAAAATGCTTCACCTAATACAACTTTCAAACATAATCCAAATACTGATGAAATACTTGGATACAAACTAACTGCTGCACTACCAACTGTCGAACCTACTACAGCTGCTGCATTACCAACTTCGCCAACAACATCACCTGTTATGTTTAGTGCAGTTTCACCAACACCTTCAACAAATGGTATTGCACCATATTCAATTCCAGTACCAAGAAGTTCAGCAGACTTTACAATATCATTTTGAACTAAATCAGTCATAATTCCTGGTATGTTTTGTGCAATCATTTCACCATCTGTTAATAATTCACCAGGCCAACTTCCAATAGATGTAAAAAAATTAGCAGGAGCGACTATATTATAAAAACCATTATCAAGTTGTAAAAATTTATAAAGACTATCCCAATCTATTAATCCAGTTGTAGTTGTAACTCCATCTGTAGTTGTTGTTGTAACAACCGATCCAATAGTATATTGAAATATTTCAACCAAAGAATACAATAATATACCAAGAATACTAGCAATTAACCACGCAGGAAATAACAGAAAATCTCCAATAGTGTAATAAATCCAATCAAAAACGTAAACATACCATTGAGGATCTGCTGCTACTGCTGCTACTGAACCTCCTTTCATTTTTTTTAATGTTTTAGATTTTCTCTTTTTACCTTTTTTGATTGATTTTTTAGTTTTATTTTTACCTTTTTTGTTTTTTTCTTCGTGTGTAATAGATACAAATAATTTAGACGCCATTCCACGTTTTTGATGACTCACGTTCTTAAGTTTCATAAAACTTATCTTTTTTTTTAAAGCCTTATATTCTCTTGCTTTTTCTAGATTAGCATCTTTTATGATTATATCTATATTTTTAATTGCTTCTTTTTTCATTTTTTTGGGTGAAGTATTTTTTAATTTATGTAATATTATAGCTTTTTGTTGAGGTGTCAAATACATTTTTGATTCATTATAATGTGTTCTAGCTGTATCAATACTTTTAACTAATTTTCCAGGAATATCTATTGGTTTTGTATTTTTCTTAATTTCATTATATATTTTTTTTTTGTCTACAGAAGAATTATTCAAAATATCTACAAAATCTTTATTGTTTTTCATACATCAAATACTATATATAAATAATATACTTTATTTCAGAGTATTATCTGCATACACATAATAATAAGTAAAATATATATCAACAATTAATCCACAAATACTAAAGCAATACAAAATATACTCAAAATATGTTTTGTTCTTTTTATACATGAAATACAAAGTCAATAAAAAGAAAAACGGTATAGCTAAAATATCACCAAAATGAATATACTCCATTTATATATATATTATTATATATATAAAATAAACAACAGCATTATTAATAACAATAGTAATTAATAATTATTTATACCAGTAAACGATAAAATATAAAAAAAATAAAGTCCTTTAGTAATGTAAAAAGAGATGAATATTTGCGACAACTTCTTAGGTGACGAGCCAAAACTCGAAAAAAAACGTCGAGGTAGGAAACCTAAAAAGCAGTCCGAAAAATCTTTAATTAATACATATTATTCTGATTTTCCAAAAGAAGATTTACTTGATAATAAGAGCGATGATAGTAAAAACTCTGGTGAAAAAATACTTAGACCATTTGAAAATATTAAATATATGTCACAAAGTGAAAAAAATAGATTTGAAAATAAATTTTCCAAACCAAAGAACCGCAATCAAGAACAATATGAAAATTTTCTGAAAAACAAAAACAAAAAAATAATAGTAGCAACTGGACCAGCAGGAACAGGAAAAACTATGTTTTGTACAGAGTATGGTGTAAAAAACTTTCTTACAGGAAAATGTGATAAACTGATTTTTACACGTCCATCTGTTTCAGTTGATGAAGATTTAGGTTATTTACCAGGTACTTTGGAGGAAAAAATGGCACCTTGGGTTCGTCCTATTTACGATGTATTGTATCAGTTTTTAAGTCCAAAAGAAGTTCTTGCATATATGGAAGAAAAATCAATTGAAATAGCTCCTTTGGGATATATGCGAGGACGTACTTTTAAAAATACATGGTTAATTGCCGATGAAATGCAAAACTCTACTATAGCACAAATGAAAATGTTAATGACTCGTTTAGGAGAAAACAGTCGATTAGTTATTACAGGTGATTTAGAACAATATGATAAACCTGAAACAATAAATGGATTAGAAGATTTTTTGGGAAAGTTTAAAGGAAAACGTTCATCAAGTATTACAAGTTTAGAATTTGAAAAAACTGATATACAACGTGAAGAAGTTGTTAAAGAAGTTCTTGATATTTATTCTGGAGAATGTGTTCCTCCAAATTATATTGATGACTATAAAGAAAATAATTAGATAAATATTTTTTTATCATTCTATCTATTTCTATATATATATTATAGTCAATTATGAATATTTTGAAAGATATTTCAAAATTAGGAAAAAGTATATTCAATTATAAATCCAATATTTCTATTTTATATAATAAACCTTTGTTATATGTATTCTTTATTATTGCTCTAATTCAACTTGTATATTTATTACAATCTGGAAACTTTTATTTTGCAACAATTCTTTTATTAGTAGGTATTTTAACCCGTTATTTTAGTAAAAATATGTTAGTAATTATTTGTGTTGCTCTTGCCGCTACAAATATACTCATGTTGGGACCTAACGCCGGTAGAAATATAGTAGAAGGATTTGAAGATGATGAAGAAGAAGAAACTAAAGATGAAGAAGATGAAGATGAAGAAACAGAAGATTTATCTGGAAATACTACACCTAGTTCTGAAAGTCCTTTAGAACTAAATAATGCCGAAGAATCACAAGATCTTGATTTAGCATTAAACTCTGAAAATCGTTTAAAAGAATCTTTTAATAAAGTTGATTTATACGATAAAAATAGTGTAATGGATTATGAAAAAAATTCAGATAGAGTGATTTTAGCACAAGAAAAAATGTTGAGCAGTATCAATCAATACAAACCACTTTTAGATACTATTAATAGTATTTCCAAAAATATGTCATTCTTTAATCCTACACAAAATAAAGAATAAATCATAAATTAATTATTATCCTGACATTATATTCTACAATTTATATAGAATATAATTTAAATTATGGCATTTCCAGGTCCATTAGATCCAGTTGTTTTGGGTCAATCCATTATGGGTGTATTTCAAGCCGTTAAAAGTAGTATTCAAGGAACTATTACACAAGTTGCTACATTTTTTGGTAATTTTGTTGCTTCTAACATTTACGCCATAATATTTATAATTATTATGGTTGTTATTGCATTCGCTGAGCTATTATATTATACACTTATAACATGGTTTGCTATACAAGCGGTGCCGTGGTTTTTTGTAAAATTTATACCTTGGTTAGTAGATCTTTTCATGTGTGGAATTAACGGTATAATTAATCTTCCTCAATGTTTCTTATGGTATATGTTGGATATTGCTGGACGCATTATTTACTTACCTTTCAAAATAACGTTTTACTTCTTGGAGTGGTTGACTGAAATTGAAATAACTAAAATAGAAAAAGACGTTTGGTGTTTCCTTGAAGATATAGACAAATATATTTATAGTCCTGAACCAGATGGTTTAGGAACAGGAATACACATTATTCATTTCCCAGACTCAGTTATGCGAAAATGTTACTATTGTAAGTCAAAATTTCCAAAACCACCAAAATATGATAAAAATCATGCCTTTTCTACACTTAACAGAATCAAAAAATTATTATCGTAATTTTTAATCCAATATATCTATTTATCTATGTATGATATATATATAAATAGAATAACATGCCAAAAAAATGTGCACCAGGTATGTTGTGTATTGAAAATATGACTATCGTTTTATTACTTATTATCATATTCATGATTTCATTTTTTTATTACACTATATTTGTTAAAACTCCAACACAATCATCAGACTTATTTAAAGAATCCAGCGCTAAATATATGCCTCCTATTATACAAATTGGTGTGGACAGTCGTAATCAACCACCAGTAAACGCTATACATAATTTGTTGGATCCTCCCGAAAATAATTCACACATTATTCAAACACAAACTCGTAGAGCTGTTCCTGTAAATATTGAAACGCGAGGAACCAATATGGATTATACTCAAGTTGGTATTTTAACAAGAAGTCAACAACATCAAACATTAAATGGAAAGTCAGATGATTTAATTTTACCTCTTATGGGAAGAAAACAACAAACTGGTCGTGATAAATGGCAATATTATACTATGTCAACAACCGGAAATATGAATACACGATTACCTATTAGTTTAAATGGTAAAAGCTGTTCAGGAGAATATGGATGTAACGATTTATATAATGGTGACAAGGTTTATGTAGAGGGTTATAATGATACATTCAGTGTGACTTTATATGAAAACGGAACATTCAGATATATTCCATACCTATGAAGATACCTTTGGTTGAATTCAGTATTTTTAGGAACGATTCGAATTTCATAGTCGTATAATTATATGTATTATAATTATATACTACATGTCATTTAATATAAACACTAAAGAAATAGGTGATTTTGATAAAATATACTATCATTATCCAACACATAAAATATATAAAACTCAATACGAAAAAACTATAGAAAATGGCGGATACATCAAAGTTGCATATCCTCAACAACCCAATATTATTAATATCGACTATGCAGAATATGAATCTGGTTATGTAACTAAAAATCTATACATTTCCAAAAAAGTTCATACCATAGACTCTGTAGAATTTGATGGAGAACTTTTAATTGAACACGTATCTAGCACAAATGGATATAAACCATTATATGTATGTATTCCTTTAAAAACAAATACTTCTTCAGAAGAAACATATATAGATAAAATTATTGCACAAAATGAAGGTAGCATCACATATGATATTAATGAACTCATCGGTGAAAAAGAAATCAAAACTATTTTGTATGAAAGTCCTGGATATTTAACTGAACAATATGTTATATTATTTACAAATCCTATTGTTGTAAAATCGTCTTTTGATGCTTTTCAAATGGTTGATGTAGTTAAAGATTATGATGAATCATACCAAATTATTATTGCTTCCAGACAATATTTACAATCAACTACTCCTACACCTAATGTAGAAGGATTTCAAAGTAAAGGCAAAACAAAAACATCCACAGCATATTGTCAACCTATAGAAGAAATAGAACCTGAAGTTCAAAATGAAGCCAGTTTAGAAATTCCTTTAAAAGGTAAATATAGTCTAAAAGACTCTGAATATGAATACATTAAAACTGTTGTTAGTTTTACATCATATTTTCTTGTTATGATTTTTGGATATTTAGGTGCACCTTCATTCTATAAACAATTCGTTATTGATCTTGTAAATGATAATCCAAAATTAGCTACATGTATGGCTAAGGCTGGACGACTCTATTCTGCAGATATTTACATATGTGTTGTAATGATTATGTTTATTTATTCATTATTAAGTACCGGAGTTAAAACTAATAGTAAAGGTAAAACAACAACTGCATTATTAGTTTTTATATTTTTTATTGTAGCTTTATTACGTATATATTTCTTTAAAATTACTCCAAATAGTGAGTTTTCAGAAATGATTGGATGTGAACAACCTGAAGATGGTGAAGAACCCGATGAAAATGATCCAAATCAATATGTTGTTGAAAATATACAACAAGATCTAGCTGAATTCTTTACAGAAAATATGAGTGTTTTTAATAGTATTCAAGTTTTTGGTATTTTTATATTCTTATTTCTTATTACTATGAGCATATTGCTTGCAACAAATTCTATTTCATTATGGTTTTTCGGAACATTACTTGATATTTATATTATAATATTCTATGTCGTTAAATCAAACGCAAATAAAGGTGGTGATGATGATGAAGAATAAAAACTTTTAATTTCCTAAAGAACTTTTCTACACAAATAAATAAAATATTAATATTGTATTTATTTTATAATAATTATGCCTTTGAAGCACCATTAATCAAATCATATACTGGTTTGAAATTACTTCCGCTATCATCGCGAATGAACTTTTTTTGTGCAGGTGCCATTTTTTGAATAACTTGTTCTTCCAAAGTAGTTTCTTTTGGAGGATTCATTCTTACCATTTCTTGAGTCTTCTTACGTTCTGTTGGGCTATTTTTCATCATAGGTTGAGCCTTATAAACTGCAGCACTTCTTCTCAATAATTCATATGCAACAAATATAAACACTACTCCTAAAATAGGATTTGTGTACAAAAATATAAGAATCACAACAATAAATACTGTTAGCATTCCAAATGAACCATTAATAAAAGGGGCAATTAATTGAGGTGTTGGTAATGGAAAAATCAAATAAATGACAAATACTACCAATACTATAATTTCTAAAGTAGATAGGGATTTAGAAAAATCAGACAACTTCATATTTTATTATATACTATATCAAAACAAAATATATAAAACAAATCTCATAAAAAATTGAAGTAAATTAAACACTAATTATATATTACCAAAGATATACTCGATATTAATATGAGTTCATTTAAATTCAAAAAATCTGCATGGAAAAATGACAAAAAAACTGAAATACCTTCTTTTACACTTTCTAATTCATACAAATCCGATGTGTGTGAAAAAGCTTATTTAGGACGTAGAGGATACACTATACCTAAATCTATATTATCCGAACAAGACCTAAATTTCATTAAAGAAGACCTCTTTCTAAAAGCCAAACCAGGAATTAATATGGGAGCACCCACCGATATTGTTTCTTTTCCAGTATATCGTGAAAGTCCTAACAAACTTTATATTCCAAGATTTTACGGCGAAAAACGCTACGGAAAACCTCACAAAAGTGAAATTTCTAATGGAGAACCATCTGACCTACAATTTACCAAAACTCTTCGTGATTATCAAACAGAAATTATAGACGTTTATTTAAATCACGTTAGTAAAGATGACTCAATTGGTGGCGGTGGTATACTTGAGGTCGGTTGTGGTAAAGGTAAATGTTTAGGTAAAGATACTCCAATATTAATGTATGATGGTAATATTAAATTAGTTCAAGATGTCCGTGTAGGTGATGTTATAATGGGAGATGATTCAACACCACGAAATGTGTTAACATTAGCTAGAGGAAAAGAACAAATGTATAAAGTAATTCCGAAAAAGGGAGACCCATATATTGTTAATGAAAGTCATATATTATCTTTAAAACATAAAAACACAAATAAAATCAAAGATATTTGTGTATTGGATTATCTTTCTCTAAACAATAGACAAGATTATTTGGGATATAGAGCACAAATAGTTTTTCAACAACCTCCTCCAAAATCTCTTATTACTCCAACAAATGATATTATGGTGTATGAAATTGACATAGAATTATTAGGCATAGATGATTATTATGGATTTGAAATAGATGGAAATAGGCGTTTTGTCTTAGGTGATTTCACAGTTACACATAATACGGTTATGGCATTAAACATCATTAGCAAGATCCAGAAAAAGACTTTAATATTGGTTCATAAAGAATTCTTAATGAATCAATGGATAGAGCGTATTGGAGAATTTTTACCATCGGCACGCATCGGAAAAATACAAGGTCCTAAATTCGAAATTGATGATCGTGATATTGTATTAGGAATGATTCAAACCATGTATAGTCGAGATTTTCCAACAGGTTCATTCGATAGTTTTGGACTTACTATTATTGATGAAGTTCATCGAATTGGAAGTGAAGAATTTTCAAAAACTTTATTGAAAACAGTTACTCCGTATATGTTGGGAATTTCTGCCACAGTAGACCGCAAAGATGGATTAACAAGCGTATTACATATGTTTATAGGCGACAAGATATATCATGATGATTCCGAAAAAGAGGACCCAGTTATAGTTAGAGGCATTCAATTTCAACATACTGATTCGGATTTCATACAAATGGAATACGACTTTCGAGGAAATCCTAAATATAGCACCATGATCAGTAAATTATGCGATTTTAATCCACGCAAAAATTTCATCGTAAAAGTCACACATGATTTATTGTTGGAAAACAACGAAAAACAAATCATGATATTAGCACACAATCGTTCACTTTTAACATATTTGCACGATTCTATCAAACACAAAGAAATTGGAACTGTAGGATATTATGTAGGAGGTATGAAAGAAAAAGCTTTGAAAGAAACCGAAGAAAAACAAATTGTATTAGCGACGTATGCTATGGCTGCAGAGGCATTAGATATTAAAACACTATCCACACTCATAATGGCAACCCCTAAAACTGATATAGAACAATCTGTAGGACGTATTTTGAGATCGAAACATGAAAATCCTATTGTGGTGGACATAATTGATTTACATGATACATTCCAAAATCAGTGGAAAACACGCAAACGTTTTTATAAAAAATGTAACTATAAAATCATACACAATACTAGTGGAAAATATGTTAATATGGCGAACTGTAATGAATGGAAAGTAGATTTCGATCCAAATGCATCTAATGGTTGTGTAAAGAAACAAACTAAAAAAGATCCAAAAGATGGTGGTGTATGTATGATTCAGTTGTCAGAAGAAGAACAAACACAAGAATTGATTTCATACATTTAGCTTTAATGATGATAGTTCTTCAATATAACTATACAAATCTATATTATTAGGGAAAAGTAAAAATGTCATATATCCTAGTGCTAATCCAATAAAATTTATAATACCATCTCTTAGAACATCTCCTTCTGCATATTTTATATATTTCGATACATATATTTCAAAATATTCGAATAGTATTCCAATTATAAAAGCATATATGATATAATCCGGTGATAAATATCCCAATAAGAAATAATTAATAATATGTCCGATACACCAATCATTACACTTATAAAAAAAATTTTTTGTTTTAAAGTCTCTATTTGTTAAA
>TARA_B100001175_G_scaffold309763_1_pt1 | contig 15340 bp, 13 predicted proteins | sample TARA_B100001175 | Tara Oceans TARA_B100001175
AAGAAGTTAAACTTATCTATATGTTAGACAGCATAAAGCAAAAACTAGAACAAATAAATCTTATGGATGCTACAAAGTATAAAAAAGCAGGCGTCTTAATTCTTCTTTTAAAAGAAAGTAAAGAGGATGAATATCGTGTTTTATTCACTAAGAGATCTACAAAGCTAAAAACACATTCTGGCGAGGTAAGTTTTCCTGGTGGAAAATGGGAAGAAGCAGATACAAATCTTTACGCAACTGCTTTAAGAGAATCTAACGAGGAAATCAATTTAAATCTAGGAAATGTAACTAAACTTGGCTCGTTAAATTTTTTATTATCAAGACATAAAGTTGAAGTTAATCCGTTTGTTGGATATCTAGAAAAATCTCAAGATTTTAAAGGGAACTTTGAGATAGATGAGATATTTACTGTACCTTTAAGCTTTCTAATGAATGATAAAAATATTATTTATAAAGAATTTAATCGAAAGGATTTAAAAGTATATATTCCAAGTTGGGTTTATAATGGGAATCATATATGGGGACTAACGGCAATGATAGCAGCAGATTTTTTAAATATCTGTTTTGACGCTTCTATTAACACTGATTTAGATTTAATAAGAACTTACGATGAATATTGATTTAGGAAACAAAAAACTAAAGACTGACGGAGATAATTTTTGGGTTGCACCAAATGCAACTGTTATTGGGGATGTTATCTTAGCTAAAGATGCAAGTATTTGGTTTAATGCTGTTCTTAGAGGCGACAACGAGCCTATATACGTAGGAGAAGGATCAAACGTGCAAGATGGATCAATCATCCATACTGATCCTGGCTTTTCTTGTTCAATTGGTAAGAATGTAACTGTTGGACATTTGGCAATGCTTCATGGCTGTTCTATTGGAGATGGTAGTTTGATTGGCATAGGTTCAGTTATCTTGAATGGAGCAAAAATAGGCAAGAATTGCATAATTGGATCTAAAGCACTAGTTACAGAGGGCATGGTAATTCCGGACGGGTCAATGGTTTTAGGCATCCCAGGCAAAATAAAGAAAACGTTAAGCGAAGAAGAGCAGAGTCTAGTTCCCTTAGGGGCTGAGCATTACATTGAGAATTATAAAAAATTTAAGAAATTGATGAGTGCAAATGAAAACTAGTGAAATAAGACAATCTTTCTTGGATTTTTTTAACTCAAAGAAGCATGAAGTTGTATCTTCGAGCTCTTTGGTTCCAGTAAATGATGAAACCTTACTCTTTACTAATGCTGGGATGGTTCAGTTCAAAGATGTGTTTCTCGGAACTGAAAAAAAGAACTATACCAGAGCAACTACTTCACAAAGATGCATAAGGGCAGGTGGAAAGCATAATGATTTAGAAAATGTAGGCTACACCTTAAGGCATCACACATTCTTTGAAATGTTGGGTAATTTTAGCTTTGGAGACTATTTCAAAGAAGATGCAATTAAATTTGCATGGGAATTTCTTACGGAAGTTCTTAAATTAGATAAAGATAGGTTATGGATAACTGTCTACAAAGACGATGATGAGGCCGAAGAAATCTGGAAGAATGAAATTGGTATTGATTCAGCTAGAATTGCAAGATTGGGTGATGAAGATAATTTTTGGTCAATGGGAGATACAGGGCCGTGCGGGCCATGTTCAGAGATTTTTTATGATCATGGAGAAAATATAGAGGGCACACCACCTGGATCTGAGGGGGATGAAGGAGATAGATTTGTAGAAATATGGAACTTAGTATTTATGCAATTTAATCGAGATGATTCAGGCAATATGGAACCACTTCCAAAACCATCAGTAGATACAGGAATGGGTTTAGAGAGAATCGCTGCTGTGATGCAAGGCGTTAATTCAAACTATGAAACAGATGTATTTAAAGATTTAATCCTTGCCTCTGAGAACTTGCTTGGTAATAAAAATAATACGTCTCACAAGGTTATTGCTGATCATATTAGATCCACAGTTTCTTTAATTGCTGATGGAATTTTGCCTGAAAACGAAGGAAGAGGTTATGTGCTAAGAAGGATTATGAGAAGGGGCATAAGACATGGTTATAAAATTGGCTCTAAAGAACCATTTATGTTCAATTTAGTAAAAGATATGGTTAGACTTATGAGTCCAGCACTTCCAAATTTAGAAGAAAAAGAAATAGATATTACTAAACTAGTTAGAGACGAAGAAGTTAAATTTTTTGAGACTTTAGAAAAGGGGATAGAAATACTTGATCAAGAAATATCTGATATTGCTGGAGATACTATTTCTGGCGACTTAGTTTTCAAGCTTCATGATACGTTTGGGTTCCCTTTTGATTTGACTGCTGATATTGCAAGAGAAAGAAATTTATTAATCGATGAAGAAAGGTTTAATGAATGTATGGACCAACAAAAAGAAGCATCAAAAGCATCCAGTAGTTTTGTTTCTAAACTTCCTGCTGCTTCAGGGCTAGAAGAAACCAAATTTCTTGGCTATGAAGAATTAGAATCGGAATCTGAGATACTAGCGATATGGAAAGATCAAGAAAGAGTAGATGAGATCAGCGATGAAGAAGAAATATTTTTAGCTTGTGATCATACTCCTTTTTATGCTGAAGCTGGCGGACAAGTTGGCGATCAGGGAATATTTGCATCTAAGACAGCTACTGGTAATATTTTAGATTGTAAGAAACAAGGTAAAGTATATCTTCATAAAGCAATTGTTAAAAAAGGAAATATTAAAAAAGGCGATGTAATAAAAATGACTGTAGAAAAAGAAAAAAGATCCGCAATTGCAATACATCATTCAGCAACCCATCTAGTTCATGCAGCTCTTAGAGAGGTTTTAGGCGATCATGTTCAGCAAAAGGGATCTCTTGTAGATGAGAATAAGCTTAGGTTTGATTTTTCTCATTCAAAACCGCTATCTAAAGAAGAAATTTCTAAAATAGAAGGAATAGTAAACGAGGAAGTTTTAAATAATTTAGAAGTTGAAACAGAATTAATGAATATAGATGATGCTCTTAAATCAGGTGCAATGGCTCTATTTGGAGAGAAATATGATGATGAAGTTAGAGTTCTTAAAATGGGGAAAAACTCATATTCTATAGAATTATGTGGCGGTACGCATGTTGATAGAACAGGTGATATAGGTATTTTCATTATCACAAACCAATCAAGTGTAGCCTCAGGGATAAGAAGAATTGAAGCGCAAGCTGGTTTCCAGTCAATAAGATATATAGATAAAATGAGAGAGATAAGTTCTTCCGTCCAATCAACATTGAACGTATCAATTGACGATATGCATGGAAAGATTCTCTCATTGATAGAAGAAAATAAAAGTCTTAAAAAGAATCCTTCTACCAAGAGCTCTTCTGTCTCATTAATTTCATCAGAAACATATAATATTGATGACTGGAAATTAATAATTGAGCAAGTTGATATCGATAATACTAAGGATCTTAGAAATCTAGTTGATGAACATAAAAAATCAAATGAAAAGGCATGCATAGTAATGCTTAATATGATTGAAAATAAAGCTGCCTTTGTCTGCGGAGTGACTAGCAATTTGTCAGATTCCATATCAGCAAAAGATATTGTTTCTTCCTTATCTGAATCAATTGATGGAAAAGGAGGGGGCAGGTCTGATTTTGCTCAAGGTGCCGGAGAAATAGAAAATACAACAGATTTCGTGACTTCCATTGTAAATACAGTAAAATCGCTCGCTAAATAACAAAATAATTATGTCAGATATTATTGTTCAAAAATTTGGAGGCACATCTGTTGGGTCGATTGAAAGAATCGATGCTGTTGCAGAGATAATAAAAAACGCTTCAAAATACAATCAAGTAATTGTAGTTGTATCGGCTATGAGTGGTGAGACAAATAAGTTAATAGAATTGTCTAAGCATTTTGGTGAGGATCCTGATAAAAGAGAATTCGATGCTTTGGTATCAACTGGAGAGACTGTAAGTTCAGCTTTGCTTGCAATGGCGCTTCATTCTAAAGGGATAAAAGCTAAATCTTTTTCTGCTTCGCAAATTTCTATGAAAACCACCAATTCATACTCAAAAGCTAAAATTTTAGATGTAAATTCAGACAAAATCCTTGAAGTTGTAAAAGAAAATACTATTCCAATTATTACAGGCTTCCAGGGAGTTACTGAAGGTGGAGATATTACTACCTTAGGAAGAGGTGGTTCTGATACAACAGCTGTTGCAATCGCAGCTCAGATAGGAGCAATAAGGTGTGACATATATACAGATGTTGATGGCATTTTTACAACCGATCCCAAGGTTGTTTCGAATGCAAAAAAATTAGATTCTATTACAATGGAAGAAATGCTTGAACTTGCCGGACAGGGAGCAAAAGTTATTCAAACCAGAGCTGTTGAGTTTGCTAATAAATACGATGTTCCGGTTAGAGTTTTATCAAGTTTTAATGATGGAAAGGGAACGTTAATTTCTTTAAGGGATGAAAGTATGGAAAATGCATTAGTTTCAGGTATTGCTTTTCAAAAAAATCAAGTTAAATTTACTTTGCATGGAGTTGGAGATATTCCTGGAACTGCTTTTAAAATTTTGGGCCCAATTAGTGATGCTGAAATCGAGGTTGATGTAATTGTTCAGAATATTAGCTTTGATGGAAAAACCGATTTTACTTTTACTGTTGCGTCGGAAGATAAAGATGCTGTTATAGAGGTACTTGAGGCTATTAAAAAAGAATTAGATTTCAGAGAATTAATTATTGATTCAAATATTGCAAAAGTTTCTTTGGTAGGTGCTGGAATGAGATCGCAGGCCGGAGTCGCAAGCAAAGCTTTTAAAGCGCTATCTGAAAACAATGTTAATATACAAATTATATGTACGTCAGAAATTAAAATAACGATGGTAATAGACAAAGAATTGATTGATAAGACAATAGCAGTTCTTCATAAAGAATTTGAATTAGATAAATAGATGTTTGATCTGATCTTAAAGAATTGCAAAATTGTTAATGATAATAATGTATTTGAATCTGATATTGCTATTAAAAATTCTAGAATTGAATTAATTTCTAGAGAGATTACATCGGACTCTAAAGAAATATTAGATGCAGAAGGTCGATACGTAATACCTGGATTAATAGATGACCAGGTTCATTTTAGAGAACCAGGATTAACTCATAAGGGCGATATTGCATCAGAATCAAAATCAGGACTTGCTGGTGGAGTAACTAGCTATTTCGAAATGCCTAATGTAAACCCTACGACCACCACAAATGAGAACTTAAATAAAAAGTTTCAATTAGCTAGTACAAAGTCTTTATCAAATTACTCATTTCATCTTGGTGCAAGCAATACAAATATTGAAGAAATTAAAAAAGCTGATATTCATCAGGCCTCAGCACTTAAAGTATTTATGGGTGCCTCAACTGGTGAAATGTTAGTAGACGACATAGATGCGCTCGATGATATTTTTAATTATTCTCCATTAATAGTTGTAACTCATTGTGAAGATCAAGAAACGGTTAAAAAAAATGAACGGCTATTCTTAGAAAAATATGGTGATGAAGTTTCAGCAGAACATCATCATTTAATTCGTGATGTTGAAAGTTGTTATCTATCCAGCTCATTGGCAGTAGATTTGGCAAAAAAATATGATGCAGATCTTCATGTTTTTCATTTAACGACTGAAAAAGAAATGGACTTATTTAGCGCTGGTGCAATTGATGGAAAAAAAATTACTGCAGAGGTTTGTGTTCATCATATGTACTTCAATGAATCCTATTACTCTGAATTAGGCAATCAAATAAAATGCAATCCTTCAATCAAAGAAGAATCTGATAGATTGGCCCTTATAAAATCTTTATTAGAAAATAAGATTGATATTATCGCTACTGATCATGCTCCACATACTTGGGATGAAAAAAGTCAGCCTTATCCTCAAGCTCCTGCTGGATTGCCTTTAGTTCAACATGGTCTTCAAATACTCATGGACTTTTATCATCAGGATATTCTTACTTTAAAAAAAATTGTTGAAAAAACCAGCCATAACGTTGCAAAAAGATTTCAGATCAGGGATAGAGGTTATATCAGAGAAGGTTATTACGCTGATCTGGTTATTTTAGACTTAGATAAGCCTTATGAGGTCTCAAAGGAAAATATTTTATATAAATGTGGTTGGTCGCCATTCGAAGGTCATAAATTTAATTCATCAATATATATGACTATAGTAAATGGACATATTGCCTTTAAAGATGGAATGGTTTGTAACAATTTGCCTTTTGGAATGCAAATAGAATTCAATAGATAAATTAGTTATTTTTAAGCTGTCTAGGAGTTATAATCCTTTTTTTGAGTAAAAAGGAGAGTTGGCTGAGTGGTCGAAAGCGCCTCCCTGCTAAGGAGGTAACTGGGTAACTGGTTCGAGGGTTCGAATCCCTCACTCTCCGCCAGATTGAAGTTTTAATATATTATGAGTAGTGATTTTCTAAAAAATTTTTTAAACGGTTATTCAATTGAAGTAACACCCCGAGCAGTTGCAAAGATTGAAGATCTTTCAGAATTTATTCCATCAGGAACTCTTGTATATATTGCGCATATAGAAGGCACTCCCATAGAAGAAATGGTAAAAACTGCAAAAAAAATTAATGATCAAGGTTATGAGACTATGCCTCATTTTCCTGCACGAATTATTAAAAACAAAAATACTTTAAAAGAATGGATTTTTAAATATCAAAATGAAGCTAATGTGCACAATGCATTATTACTAGGAGGCGGGGTGACCAAGCCTTATGGTGAATATGACTCATCAATTCAATTAATCGAATCAGAATTATTCGATTTAGCAGGATTTAAGAAACTCTATATTGCTGGACATCCAGAAGGCAATAAAGATATTGATCCAGATGGATCAACAAAAAATGTTGACGAAGCATTGTCTTGGAAAAATAAATTTAAGGATAGAAGTGATGCTGATATGGCAATAACAACTCAATTTTGTTTTGATTCTAGAACAGTAATAAATTGGGCAAATAGTATTAAAGATAAAGGTATAGATATCCCAATTCATATTGGTATTGCTGGACCTGCTAAACTTCAAACATTATTAAAATATTCTTTAGAATGTGGTGTTGGAGCTTCCATTAAGATTCTTCAGAAACGCGCCATGAATCTAACCAAGTTATTGTTGCCGTATAAACCAATACCAATTCTTACAGAGTTAGCGGCATATAAATCAGATCACCCTGATTTCAATATAGAAAAAGTTCACTTCTTTCCATTGGGTGGAGTAAAGCAAGCGACTAATTTTGTAAAAGAATTATAATTTCATCAATTGTGTATGTAATTTTTACATAAATATTTCATAAAAACATAAGAATTCATGTAGTATGTCCATTAGTTTAAACATAAATCGGGAGAAATTATGGAAGATATGATTATTCAAAGTGCAGCTATGGAAGTTGCTCTATGGGAAGTTTTTGCTCAAGCAAGAGGAGCTAATGCAACAGTATTTTTAGCTACGGTTATTGCTGTATGGGTTGCAGCAAGATTTTCTAGTGTGGTTGTGGATAAAGGAGTTAATATGATTGGAAAGCTTCTTTGTACAGCTTTTGCTGTATCAGTATTTTTATTAGGCTTAAATTTAGGCGGATGGGTTACAGGTACATATGAAGGCCATGCTGGAGCTTTGGCAGCACTAGATGCAGCAAATGGTGCTGGTGTTTCTATAGGTGAAGGATCGCAAGCCTTTATTGATGGAATGAAAGAGGGTGGAAATATGATAGGAACTGTAGGGGTTTGGTTATTCTATGTTTCTGGACTATTAATCGCAGTATTACCACTTTGGATTAAAACTACTGATTAATTAATTTTTTATAAAAAACGCCTATCTTAAATATAGGCGTTTTTTTTGCTCAAAATAATTCTGTTAACATACACCTTGCTGAACCACCGCCATATTTTTCAATAGTTGGTATATCAGAATGAATTATTTCTTTGTAATTTTTAAGAAGTATATCTATTTGATCTTGGTTAAGAGCTTTAAAGGCTGTAGTTGAAAGTATTAAGAAGAGTTCATTATTTTCATTTTTTGCTTCAATCGCATTTCCACAAAAATTAAGGATTTGTTCGCTTGTTAACTCAAGCATCTTATGATGCCGCTGCACTTTCTCTCGTACGCTCTCTCTATATTCATTTTTTATGACATCAAAACAAATACCAATAATTTCTGTTCCTACGTACATTAAAACGTCGGTATGGTAGATTGCAGATCCTGAATGACTTTCTGTTTCAAACATAACAAGTTCAAAGTTATTATCATCACACCATAATTCGAGCTGATCTTTATTTGTTCTTACTGATATACCAGCGTATACACATCTATTAGCTCTATCGAACACCATGCTACTTGTGGATTCAAGGAAAATATTCTTTTCTTCAAGATATGAAAAGTCTGCACTCAGTTTATACGTCTTCTTAAGATGCTCAATCATTTCGGGCTTTTTTTCAAGGCGCCTGTTAGGAGCCATCATGCTAAAGATTTGCATTGTTTTATCTGAAAAAGTTATGAACCAATTAGGAAATATATGATCTGGACAATCTTTACTTCCCTTCAGCGAAGTAACTTTAATTCCTCTGTCCTTAATAGCATTTTTTAAGTTATTAAATTCATTTAATGCCTTGCTAGCTATCTCTTCTGGACTTTCATCAATATCGTTTATTTGATAATGATTAGATGAGGCTGTTTGCTCATTTCCATAAAAGGATTCAGGTTCAATCATGAATAAATGAGAGGTTGATTGATTATTCATAGTTTTCCTTGCTGATAAAAACAATGCGGTTAAAATACACTTATGTCAGGTAGTTTACAAGATGCTTATATAAAAAAAGAGTTACTTTTTGGTGCTCAAAATTATTCTCCACTTTCTGTTGTTCTTGAACGAGGAGAGGGAGCATATCTATGGGATGTTGACGGTAATAAATATCTTGATATGGTTTCAGCATATTCAGCAGTAAGTCATGGACATTCTCATCCAGAATTGGTTAAAACTATTAAAGATCAAGTAGAAAAGCTGTCAATTACATCAAGAGCTTTTTATACAGAACCTTTTGCAGATTTTCTTGAATCAATAACCAAGATAACTGGATATGAAAATGTTTTAACAATGAATACAGGTGCTGAAGCTGTTGAGACAGCAATAAAAGCTGCTCGTCGTTGGGGATATTTTACAAAAGGTATAAAGGAAGATAAGGCTGAAATAATTGTTGCCGATGGAAACTTTCATGGAAGAACTACAACGATTGTTGGCTTCTCCTCTGAAGAGTCATATAAAAAAGGATTTGGACCATTTGGTAGCGGCTTTAATACAGCCAAATTTTGTTGGAGTGGGTGTGGTCTAGAAGAATCAATAAAATCATTTAAAAGTAAAATTAATAAAAATACATGCGCTATTCTTGTTGAACCTATTCAAGGAGAAGCTGGTATCCGAGTTCCTGAAGAGGGTTGGCTGAAAGAATTAAGAAAACTTTGTGATAAAGAAAATGTTCTTCTTATCTTAGATGAGATTCAGTCTGGACTTGGCAGAACTGGTAAATTGTTTGCATATGAACACGAAGATATTATTCCAGATGGATTAATTCTTGGAAAAGCATTAGGTGGGGCGATGATGCCTATTTCTGCTTTCTTAAGTTCAAAAGAAATAATGAATCATTTCAATTCTGGCTCTCATGGGTCTACTTTTGGAGGAAACCCATTGGCTTCCAAAGTTGCAACCAAGGCTCTAGAACTTCTATACAAAGACTCCCTAATAGAAAATAGTAAAATTCTTGGTGATTATTTTAAATCAGCCTTAAAATCAATTGACAATAAAATTATCAAAGAGGTAAGGGGAAAGGGTCTCTGGATTGGAATGGAGTTAAATAAGTCTGAAATAGATGCAAAAGATCTATGCTTGATTTTATTAAATGAAGGGCTATTATGCAAAGAAACACATAAAAGTGTTATAAGGTTTGCACCACCCTTAGTTATTACAAAAAATCAAGTGGATTGGGCCATTAATAAAATCACCAAAGCAATTAAATCAATTTGAATGAAAACAGATTCAAATTTTATGAGTTTAGTGTTGAATGAAATTTACAAAATACCCTACGGTGAAACAAGATCATATAAAGAAATAGCTAAGGCTATTGGTAAGCCTAAGTCATATAGAGCTGTTGCGAATGCCTGCGGAAAAAATCCTTTGCCAATAATCAGGCCTTGTCACAGAGTTATCTGCTCTGATGGAAGTCGAGGAGGCTATAGTTTGGCTGGCGGTACAAAATTAAAAAAAATTCTTCTTAAAATAGAGGCATCTTAATATTCGAAGCAATTTAACCATTAAAAAAGGAGGCTTTCAGCCTCCTTTTAATAATATAAATAAGTGATCTAAAGTAAAGATATCTTTTTTTATGCAGCTAATGGATCTGAACCATACTGGTTTTCAACCTCTTCGCCTTTGGTAATATATATTTTTATTGCATACATAAAACCAAATAAGACCAAATAGTTAGACTTACCACTTGCCATATCTGTTCTATCTATGACAAAAGGGGCAAGTGAAACAAAAATCCACCAGCCTGATAATCCAACATCATGAAATCTTCTTACAGTCATCGACAACATTGCAATTGCAAATGCAAGTGAGAAAACTGAACCTACGTAAGGAATAAAAGCTACAATTAAGTTAAGAATTGTAACTACCAAATAAAACCACCAAAATTCTGATCTTGATGCTCTACCTTTCCAAGTAACTATATTTGTAAATCCGCTTGTTGTTGCTTCAATAATATTCATATATATCCTCCCTATATTGTGAATAAGTCTACATTGTACACACAAATTATAGACATGAGAAAAAGATACATTTTTTAATATCTATTTCAATAGTTTAATTAGCTCTCTAAAGCTTTGGAGATTTTCCAATTTAAAAACCTGAAGTGAACCTTGGTCTTTGAATCATTTCCATAAACTGATCTTGTGAAATTTTTTATATCAACCAAAGACGCATATATAGCTGATCTAGAGATCTCATCATAATCATCATCATCTAAAGCACTTATAAGACTATCGACATATTTTGATTGAAGATTCATCTTAAAGGTTGTTGGTACTTCACCTGAAACAAATATTCCATTGTATAGATCGCTCAGAACCTCATCTGGTAAATAGGTATTACCATATTGAGAACTATCAATTAATCTCATCATCACGGTAGGATGAAGAATGTGTGCAATAACTCTTCCTTGAAGGCCTAGCACAAGATCGTGAAGTTGGGGATCTTCATTACCTCTTCTACTTGGACTGTAAGCAGCTCTTTTTTCGCTTTGAAGATATTTAAGAAGGTTTTCATCAAATTTAAAAGCATCATTTGATAAGAGCTTTTCATTTATTAATTTCATTGCATTTTTTTGATCTTCGTATGAGACTGCCTCAAATGGGGTCATATCAATCTCTGAATTATTTACAATTCTATTTGAGTATACGCCACCAATAAGTCGGGCTACTCCATCAAAAAATCTCCCTCTTTCCCTGGTTAGACTATAAAAGGCTGATCTAAATTCTGAAGAAGTTTCACCATCAAGAAGGTAGATGTCAGGGAGCTCAGCAATTTTCGCATCTAAAATTTTTACTCTATCAGCAGTATATGTGATTGGATCGCTTGACATATCATATCTTAAATTCCTTGGATCAATATTTACCCCTGGTGATGACATTGCATCTCCATCAGTACCAAAAATATATTCAGGTTGCGATGACTTGGACAGGATATTTTTCCTTTCTTCATCTGAAAGATATGGCTTATACCCAAACTCAATAGCCCACATATCATAAGAACCAGGACCTGACGGAAAGTAGTTTCCTTGTGAAACACCTTCTGGTGCTAAATTGATAGGATCATAGTCCATCACTGATCCAATATGATTATTTCCAGTTATTGATGTGTCATGAATTTCTTTAGCATCATAAATCCAACTTGATTTAAAATTATGTCTCAATCCGAGAGTGTGTCCTACTTCATGCATTGTTAGGGACACTATCCATTGTTCAAGCGGATCATTATCTTCGGAATATCCCCATAACTTTCTGTATGTATAACCTCTCTTTATTGCATTAAACTCTTGAACAATATCAGCAGCAATAATTTCACCAGTTCTTGGGTTAGCAACGCTAGGCCCATATCCAGAATATCTAGGACTTGGAGTTGAAGCCCATCTCACAACGTTATACATAACATCACCAGCATCCCATTCAGCATCATCTGGTTGTATTTTTGCAACAATAGCATTTTTAAACCCAGCTTTTTCAAAAGCTTTATTCCAACCCTCTATTCCTTTGACTACAAATGGACGTATTTCTTCTGGAGTAGAGTTTTCTACCCAATAAACAATGGGTTCTACTGGTTCGGATATTTCTGCTTCAGGATCTTTTTTTATAAGTCTCCATCTATTCATCAAGTCTCTTGCGTTATTTGATTCATATGTTGAAAGATCAGTAACTTTTTCAGAAAAATATCCAATTCTTTGATCTGCAAGCCGTGGCTCAAAATTATCATCTGGCATTTCAATGAATAAATGAAGACCATCTATAAATGTATATCTTTTATCAGCTATCGAATCAATTGAACCACCTGGTTTTGGCTTAGGATTATAAAATCCGTATCTGACTTTGAACGAAGTATTTTTTGTATAATTTTTAACTTCATCAATATACGTTTTTTCCTTATCAGGCCTACCAAGAATTAGATTGTAATACTCCATATATTCTGGAGGTATATTAGGTGTAAGAGTAACAAGCATTTCAGTTAAAAACATTTTATCTATGTCGATTAGATATTTTGATTCTTCATTTACAACCACTTTGAATCTACCCACATACGCTTCAATAATATTTGTCAGCTTTGATTGTGATATTTTGTTGGATTTATCGTATGTAAATTTTGTATTCTTCTTGTACAGACCTATATCTTCTTTAAATTTCCTAAATTCTAAAATGGAAGCTTCTCCCATATCACCCCCGCTTGGACCAGCTGCAGAGGGCCCATTCAAGATATATGTAAAATATAAGAATTCTTCGTTTAATTGTTTATCTTCAACAACTAAATAATATTTATCTTTTTCAGTTTCATGAATTATATTCATAAAACCTTCTATCATTTTGAATTCTTTATCTTTTAAAAATGCATCTATAGTTTTAAATTCTTCTTTTTTTCCAGGTTTATCTTTTGATTTTTTTTCAGGCTCCTTAATATTTTCTTCTTGTGGTTTTGCAACCTGCTCATCATCCGTCACTGGAGCGGCATAAAGCTCATTTATATATAATCCTAAAATTGATAGAGAAAGAATATACGAAAATTTATAATTATGTTTCATCTAAAAGTCCTTTAAAAATTAGCAGGTAATTCTATCGTAGAAAGAGCCTTACTGATAGTATATAGACATGAAAAATTCATACGCATTAATAACAGGAGCCTCATCAGGAATTGGATTAGAGATTGCAAAGAATCTTGCTGAAAGAGGCTATAACTTAATTCTTACCGCAAGAAGACTGGATTTACTTGAATCAATTTCAAAAGAAATATCAACCAAGAATGGTGTGCATGTAGATTTCATTACCAAAGATCTTAGCAAGCACGAATCTCCAAAAGAAATATCTGAATTTTGTGATTCTAAAAATTATAAAGTAGATTTACTGGTTAACAATGCTGGTTATGGAATAAAAACACCATTCCATGAAACTAGTATTGAAGTTGAAGAGGATTTTATAAGAGTATTGGGAACTTCTGTAATTATGCTTACAAAGTTATTTATTCCTAGGATGCTAAAAAATGGTGGTGGCAAGATAATGATTGTATCCTCTGTAGCCTCATTTGCTGCTCCATCAGCTATACAGCCACTTTATGGTCCAATTAAAACATTCATGAATAGGTTTAGTGATGCCATAAATATTAATTACAAACATAAAGGTATTACATCTACATCTGTATGTCCTGGATTTACAGTAACTGGTTTTCATACTGCCAGCGGTGTTCAAGAAGAAATGAATAGGGTGCCAAAATTTATGGTTTTTTCAGCAGAAAGAATAGCAAGAGAGGGAGTTAAAGCAACTCTTGCAGGAAAAAGTTTATGCGTCCCTACAAAAACATATAAGTTTCTAGTTTTTATGTTAAAAAACATTCCGCAACCAATATTAAAACTTATTGGTAGTGCGCTGGCTCCAGGGAGATATGATCGCGATTAGTTTTTACCAATAACAGAGTCTGAAACAAAAGGGTTAGATTTCCTTTCAGCTTCAAAAGTTGAAACAGGACCATGACCTGGAAAGAATTTAATATCATTACCAAGGGGCCAAAGCTTATTTTTAACAGAATTTACAAGCTCATCAAAATTTCCACCAGGCAAATCAGTTCTTCCAATTGACCCGCTAAATAAGACATCACCAACTAAAGCAACTTTATTTTTTTTATTGAAAAAAATAATATGACCGGGCGTGTGTCCAGGACAGAAAAAAACTTCTAAAATTTCATCACCTACCTTAATAATATCTCCTTCATCAAGCCACACATCAGGATTGCAATTTTTTGAGGGTAGGCCAAACATCTCTCCTTGTTTTTGAAGCTCATTAAGCAAAAATTCATCTTCCTTGTGAGGACCATAAATATCTATGTTAAGTATTTCAGATAACTCAGTTGCACCTCCGGCATGATCAATGTGGCCATGTGTTAAAAGTATTTTATCTGGTAAAAGATTGTTATTTTTAGCAATAGTTAGCAAAGTTTCAATATCACCACCAGGATCAACAATTGCGCATTTATTAGTATTTGAACAAAAGACTATTGATGCATTCTGTTGAAACGGCGTAACTGATTTAATCAGAATTTTTAACATAGGTAATTTTTAAACTTTATCATTAGTATATATAATTTGATTTTATATAAAACACAACCCTTGCTGGCAGGTTTTGGGTTTAATTTTCACAAAAATACTATAAAATAAGCATTCTTAAAATTAATGGAATATATAAATGAGTAAAAAAGTATCAAAAGATAAAGCTTTAAAGGCTGTTAAAACTATAACAAAAGAGATTTCTGAGAGCTCACTTGAGAAAGAAGCTCTTGAAGCTGTAAGAACTTTGATTCTATGGGCAGGAGACAACCCAGAAAGAGAAGGGCTTGTTGATACTCCAAAAAGAGTAGTTAAGGCTTACAGAGAATTTTTCTCAGGTTATGAAGAAAACCCAGAAGAGATTTTAAGTAGAACCTTTGAAGAAGTTGAAGGCTATGACGATGCAGTTATAGTAAGAAACATAAGAGTTGAATCACATTGTGAACATCATATGGTTCCAATTGTTGG
>TARA_B100001175_G_scaffold63264_1_pt1 | contig 15263 bp, 12 predicted proteins | sample TARA_B100001175 | Tara Oceans TARA_B100001175
GTGGCGCTGTTGATACATTATTAAGAATATCAATGAGAAGATCTGAAAGATGGAGAAAAATGAAATATGATCTAAAAAAAGATAATGAAGAAATTGAAGAATCATTTTTTGTTCCAAAAGAAATGACGGTTTTTTCTTGGGAAGGTGAAATTGACACAATTATGACTCCTTTGGATTCTATGAAATACTATAAGTCTTTTTTTAGACCTGGGATGATGTCAATGGATCCAACTAATGGTTATATCAAGGTTTGGGTAGGTGGTATGAATTACAGACATTTTCAGTACGATATGGTAAAAAAAGGTAAGAGGCAAATTGGATCAACCTTTAAACCGTTTGTATATGCTGCAGCTATTGATCAATTAAAATTGTCTCCGTGTGATACTTTTCCAGATAGTCAATTTTGTATAGAAAAGAATAAATTTGGAAATGTTGAACAGTGGTGTCCAAAAAATTCTGGAGACAAATACGGTAGAACAAGAACTTTAAAAAATGCTTTGGCAAATTCGGTAAATACCGTAACTGCTAGATTAATGGACAGAATTGGACCAAGAACAGTTGTTAAATTAGCCAAGGATTTAGGTATTGAACAAAGAATACTTCCTGTACCATCTATTGCACTAGGAACTCCAGACCTTAGCGTATATGAAATGGTTGCAGCTTATTCAACATTTGCGAATAAAGGTGTTTACACACAACCTGTTTTTATTGAAAGAATTGAAGATAAAAATGGCACTACTTTGTTTGAGAATAAGCCAGTGACAAGGGATGTTTTAAGTGAGGAGGCTGCTTATGTCACTGTTAATTTATTAGAGGGTGTAACAAAAGCAGGGTCAGGAACAAGGCTTAGAACAACTGGAGCTGACGAATTTAACAGGGCATATCAAAATGTAGTAACTGGATATCCATATGAGTTTACAAATCCAATTGCAGGTAAGACAGGTACAACCCAAAATCAAAGTGACGGCTGGTTTATTGGAATGGTCCCAAACCTTGTAACAGGTGTTTGGGTTGGAGCAGAAGATAGAGCAATTCATTTTGAAGACATTGCCTACGGTCAAGGTGCTTCTATGGCTTTACCTATTTGGGGAGTATATATGAATAGTGTTTATCAGGATTCAACTTTATTGATATCCAAGGATTCATTTGAAAGACCAAAAAGATTGAGTATAGAATTGGACTGTAACAAATTTGTTATAGATTCCATCGGATCAGGAAAAACTACAGATCAAGAGATTTTAGATATTGATTTCTAATCACTAAATAATCATCAATACACTCAGGATTTCTCATAGCTCCTTTTGAAATCACATCATTAACATTTTGTCCCAGCAGAATTTTTTTTATCGGAATTTCCATTTTTTTCCCACTGATTGTATATGGTATTTGAGAAATTGAAAAAATTAAGTTAGGGGTATGCCTAGGAGAACATTTATTTTTAATTTTTTTGATTATTGAGTTTTTAAAACCAGCAGTTAACTTTGATTCAGTTTCAATAAATAATATTAGTTTACTATTATCGCCAAAATTTAAATCAACTATCATTGAATCTTTGATTTCTAATATACTGTCTAAAGCAGAATAAATTTCAGATGTTCCAATCCTAATTCCATTTCTATTTAATGTTGCGTCAGATCTTCCTTGCATTAATATTCCTCGTTTATCGTCAATTAATATCCAATCTCCATGAGTCCAAACCTCTTCATTTTTTTCAAAATAGGAATCATGGTATTTTTTAAAATTCTTATCTCCCCAAAAAAATAAGGGCATAGATGGAAGAGGTTCTGTAATTACTAGTTCTCCTGTTTCACCCTCAATTTCTTGACCTTTCTCATCCCATGATTGGATTGCAACACCAAGCATTTTACATTGTAGAAATCCAGCATAAACAGGCAACTTTGTTGACCCACCAATGAACGCTGAACATACATCAGTACCGCCACTTAATGAAATGATTTGGCTGTTTGGCAGCTTTTTTTGTAACCAATGAAAAGCCTCAATAGATAATGGAGATCCAGTTGCTCCAATGGTTTTAATAAAACTCAAATCTTGTTGATTAACTTCTTTAATATTTTGCTTCATACTTGCAATAAAAAGAGGGGAACCATTTCCGAAGTGGTTGATTTTAGCTTCTTTGGCAAATCTCCATTGTATTCCAATGTCAGGATAATTAGCAGCCCCATCATAAAGACATAATATTGCTCCACAAAGAAGTGATCCAATCGCATAATTCCACATCATCCATCCTGTTGTTGTATTCCAAAAGAATTTATCGCCTTCGATGATATTTTGATGTAACGAATGAGATTTATATTGTTCTAACAGTATTCCTCCAGTTCCATGAGTAATTGCTTTGGGCTTTCCCGTTGTTCCTGATGAAAAAAGAACCCAAATAGGGTGATTAAACTCAACCAAACTCAATTCAAAATCAATCCAATAGTTTGATTTTAGATTCCATGAATCAAAACTTGAATCAAATATAACAGTCTTAATTACTGAAGGTAATTTTTCTTCAAGCTCATTAATTTTATTTTCTTGATTAAATATTTTACCATTATATGAATAGCTTTTATGTGCTAATAAAACTTTAGGTTCTAATTGGCTAAATCTGTTTACAATACTTTCAACTCCAAAATCAGGGGAACAGCATGACCACACAGCTCCCAAAGAATTTGCAGCGATAAATGAAGCTATTGTATCAGGATGATTTAGTAAATAACCAGCTACTACATCTCCTTTATTTACATTATATCTGACTAAGATATCCCTAATTTCTTTTGTTTTTTCAAGTAAACTATTCCAAGTAATTTCAACAATATTATCAGATTCATTTTTATATTTAATTGCAATTTTATTTCTTTTCGCATGACGTAAAATATGTTTTGAATAGCTTAATTCAGCACCACCGAACCATTTAGTTTTAAAAAAAGGGGTTTCTTTTTTTAAAACATAATAATAGTTTTTATCAAATTCAATTTTGTAAAATTCGGTTATTGATTCCCAGAACTTTTCAAGATTTGTTATTGACCATTTATGAAGTTCATCATATTCTGAAAAACTAATATTATATTTTTTTGAGATAAAAAATTCAAATTGATATAAATTAGATGATTCATAATTTTCTGGAATCCAAATTTTTTCCATATTACAATGACGCTTTAATTAATTTTTTGGTATAAGTTTCCTTGGGTTTTTTGAACAATAAATCAACGTCATTGTATTCAACTATTTTTCCATTATGAAGTACTAAAATTTTATCTGACATATGCCTAACAACTGAAAGATCATGAGAAATAAAAATATATGTAATGCTATATTTTTGTTTTAACCGATTTAGCAGGTTAAGCACAGTAGCCTGAATCGAAACATCGAGAGCAGAAACTGATTCATCACATATCAAAACCTGAGGTTTGACGCTTATTGCCCTAGCAATGCAAACCCTTTGTCTTTGTCCTCCCGAAAGTTCATGAGGATAACTATCTAAAAAGTTTTCGCTAAGACCAACGTCATTAATTAGTCTTTTACATTCATCGTATAAATCCTCTTTTCTACAAATTTTATGAAAAATTAAGGGTTCTGAAATAATTTGATATATATTATGAAGAGGATTTAGTGATGCATAGGGGTCTTGAAAAACTATTTGAATATTTTTTCTAAAGTTTAATAATTCTTTGCCCTGTATTTTTGAAATATCAAGCCCGTTAAAAAAGATTTCTCCTTCTTCAAATTTGTGAATTTTTAGTATAGCATTTGATAAGCTGGTTTTTCCTGACCCTGATTCTCCTATTAAACCTAAAGTTTCCCCTTTGTATAATTTTAGATTTATTTTTTCTAAAGCCCGAAAGCCTTTATTTTTTATAAATAAGCTTTTAGATACATTATAGAATTTTGATAAATTATTAATTTCTAAAATTGGGTTTTTTGAATATATACCTTTTAATCTTTTATCTCGTTCCGTTTTTGTTTCTGAAAGGTTCTTATTTTTCAAATTATAAGTTTCAATCGTAGGTAAAACCTTTAATCTTTTGCTGTCATTTATTATCACAGATAATAGAGCCTTTGTGTAATCTTTTTTAGGCGATTTAAAAATTTGTTTATTTAAACCCTGCTCTATTATCTCTCCGGTTTTCATTATAACAATTCTGTCGGAAATCTTTGACACCAGTCTTAAGTCATGTGAAATAAATAATATTGATAGATTTTCACTTTTTTGTAAATCTTTTATTATATCAATAATTTCTTTTTGTATTGTTACATCCAAAGCTGTAGTTGGTTCATCTGCAATCAAAAGTTTAGGATTACAAGACAGAGCCATGACTATCATAACTCTCTGTTTTTGCCCGCCAGAAATCTGGTGGGGGTATTTATCAAATAAATTCTCTATATCGTCAAGCTTTACTTTTTTAATTAATTTTTCTATTCTAGATGAAATTTCTTTGCTTTCTATGTTTTCAACAGATCGGAATACTTCAAAAAGCTGCGTTCCAATTTTCATAGTTGGATTTAGTGCAGTCATCGGCTCTTGAAAAATCATAGATATTTCTGAGCCTCTAATTTTCATTATTTCATTTTCTTGTAGATTTATAATATTTCTTTGATTAAAATATATTTCCCCAGAAATATTGAAGTTCTTTTTTTCAAGAAGTCCTAAAATGCATAAAGATGTAAGTGATTTACCGCTACCAGATTCACCTATTAGACCAACGATTTCATTTTTTTTTATATTAAATGAAATAGACTTTAGTAATTTTTTATTTTTAGAATTTTCTGCAATGCTAACACATAGCTTTTTTATATCAAGTAATATTTTTTTTTTTGATTTCAAAGACTATTCGATTGAAGTTGCAATTTTGTATCCTTCAGCTATATATTGAAATAAATCACTAGAGCCATCATCACCCCCTTTTTTATTATACTCGCCCTGTCTTACAATAATTATATTTTCATCAGGGAAAGAAATTATAAATTGACCACGATGACCATTCATAGTAAACACTTTTTTACCCTCAAAATCATAAAGCCACCACCCATATCCATAATATGGACTATCTTCAAAAACTGGGTTGATTGAAATATTGATGTAAGAGGGGTCTAAAATTATTTCATCATTCCACTTCCCTTTATTTATGTATAGTTTACCAAATCTTGCAAAATCTCTAGCTGTACTTGCAATGCAACAATATGCTTTTTCCATACCTGATTTTTTACTGTCAATTTGCCAAAGAGCAGAATTTTCAGCCCCCATCGGTTGCCAAAACTTTTCACTCAAATAATTTGTAAGGGTGGTACCAGTTGCTTTTTCAATCACCATGGCTAATAGTTGAGTGTCACCGCTAGAATATCTAAAGCTTTGACCGGGTTTATCTATAATATCTTGCCTTAGTACTACTGATCTTAAATCATCTGTAAAGTAACTTTCAGATGTTATATTAATAACACTGTAATATTTTTCACTCCACTTCATTCCTGATGACATAGAAGCTAAATGCCCAACTGTTAATTCACTCGCAAGCCCTTCATTATATTCATCAAAATAATCACTTAACGGTTGATCGAGCCCCTTGATTTCCCCTTCCATAATTGCTTTAAACATCATGCTTGTCACAATACTTTTTGCAACTGAAAATGAGTTTGAAAGACTACTTGATTTATGATCGTCAAAATATTTTTCAAAAACAATACTGTCGTTTTTGATTACCAAAAAGGATTTAGTTTTTCTTTCTTCGTTTAATTTTTTTAGATTTTCAGACTGTGTGACAGAGTTATACTTTTTATGAAGCAACCATGGTTGAGGAACGGATTTTTTAATTTCTCTGTTTTCAAAGTATTCGTAGTCTGAAATAAAAGCTGTGTTGTTTCCTGTAAGATAAATTGTTCTCACTCCTTTGAGTAGGTACTCAACATTGAATGCATAAATAAATATTATCAGAGAACTTAAAATAACTATTGTCCACACTAAAATCTTTTTCATAACCAGTTTGTTTGTCTCAAAGATATGAATTTAATATTCTAATTTTTTCGATTTATGCACTGTCAAAATTCAGATGTCAATAAATAATTCTTAAATTTAATTGAACTAAAATCATAAACTCTCAATTTATATAGATGCGAGAAAATAATATATCACTCAGTTCTAGGATTTTTTATTATATGATGGTTTTTATAGTTGTTGAATCAATTATGATTGCTGGAGTAACTTTATATCAATTTAATAATCAAAACTCGGAATACCATGAAGGAAGACTTGAACGAAAAGAAAACAACCTTCTTACAGACCTAAGGTACGAAATAGATAAAACTGGAATAAACTCTATTGATGCTTTAGGTAACAGCATGATTTTAGAGACAGCAGATGTACATAACCTGGAATTTGAACTATACAGTCTTGAGGGTATATTGTTGAAAAGCTCAACCGCTATTACCGGCGTAAGAGGTACAACTGTTATAGACCAGCAAATAGTTGATTATTTCAAAAATGAAGCTCCTTCTAGGTACGTAGAAGATGATAAAAACACAAATTACTTCAAATCATCTTATAATCTGATTACTAATTTTAAAAATGAACCTCTTGGGATTATATATATACCATATTTTGCTGACGATACAAATAGTAAACAGGAGCTCAGTGGATTTTTAATAAGACTTGGATTTGTTCACGGAAATATGATTTTAATAGCATTTATAATTGCATATTTTATTTCAAATTTTGTTACAAAGTCTTTGGATTCAATAGGTGAAACTATTAAAAAAACAAATCTTCAAAATCAAAATGTTAAAATTAATATAGAGAATACACCAAGAGAAGTTGTTGCATTAATCGATTCATATAATACAATGATAGATGAACTTAAAAGCAGTGCGGTTAAGCTTGCAAAAAGTGAAAGAGAAACAGCGTGGAGAGAGATGGCTAAACAGGTTGCTCATGAAATAAAAAACCCTTTAACTCCTATGAGATTAAGTATTCAAACGTTTGAGAAAGGCTTTAGTAAAGGGCAAGAATTTAGTAAGCAAAGAATAAAAGAATTTAGTCATTCTTTAATTCAACAAATTGATATAATGAGCTCAATTGCGACTGCTTTTTCAGATTTTGCAGAAATGCCAGAACCAAAAAAAGAGATATTAAATGTTGTTGAAGTTGTAGAGCTTGCTATTGATATTTTTAACAAAAACCACATTACATTTAATTCTTCTAGTAAGGAAATCGAAGCAAATTTCGACAGGACTCAGCTTATTAGGGTTATAACTAATTTATTAAAAAATGCATTTCAGGCAATCCCAGAGGATAGAACTCCAGAAATTAAAGTAAGCATCTCAGAAAAAACTCATAATGTAAATATTTCGATTTCAGATAATGGTTATGGAATTTCAAAAACTGATACAGAAAAAATATTTGAACCAAGTTTTACAACAAAGTCCAGTGGAATGGGCCTTGGTTTATCAATGATAAAAAGTATTATTACTGCCTACAATGGAAATATAACTTTCTCATCTAAGAGCAATGTTGGCACAACATTTAATATTACCTTTCCTAAAAACTAATTAACATGTCATATAATAATTTAACATATCAAATTGAAAACAGGATTAATATTATTTCAATCAATCGACCTGAAAAATTAAATGCTTTAAACATTGAAACATTTTCAGAAATTGATCATGCAATTAAGTCATCAGTTGCAAATGCTGAAGTTAGAATTATTGTTATTACAGGAGTTGGCGAAAAGGCGTTTGTGGCTGGTGCAGACATAAAAGAGTTCGTAAATTTTTCCATGGCACAGGGGTCTGAGCTTTCAGAGTCTGGTCATAAAATTTTATCTGAAACTATCGAAGGATGTCCAAAGCCTATAATTGCAGCAATAAATGGATATGCGCTGGGCGGGGGTCTAGAGTTAGCTATGGCTTGTCATTTGAGAGTGGCTTCAGAAAACTCAAAAATGGGATTGCCAGAAGTTTCACTGGGAGTTATTCCAGGATATGGTGGGACTCAAAGACTTCCTCAATTGGTCGGAAAAGGAAGAGCTTTGGATATAATTATGACTGCTAAAATGATCGATGCCAATGAAGCTTTAGCCTACGGGTTGATAAATTATAAAACCGGTCAAACTGAGTTAATGGATTTTGTAAAAAATATTTCGAAAAAAATTTTAGCAAATTCTTCTAACGCAATAAAAAATGCAATAAAGAGTGTTAATGCAAATTTTGAAAAAGGAATTGATGGTTTTAAGGTAGAAATTAACGAGTTTGGTAAGTGCTTTGAAACAAAGGAATTCAAAGAGGGGACTACAGCATTTTTAAATAAAAGAAAGCCTGACTTTAACTAAATATTATGTGTTTTTTAACACCTACTTATTTAAAAAAATAAGATATTCGCTTCAAATTTAATACATTGAAAAAGTTTCTATTACTAATTTCTATTTCCATATTTCAATTATCTATATCACAAGAAAGTAATTTAGTTGAGATTAGTATTAATGCTTCAGTTTTAGATTTTGATTCAAAAAAAGGTATACCATTTTCTGAGGTCAAATTTGCTGACAAAAATGTAGGTGTTTTAACAGACACTGAAGGTGATTTTTCCTTAAATTTTTTAGATCAGAATATTGACGATACTGATGTTTTCTCTATAACTGCATATGGTTATGACACAATAAAAACCACAGCAGATAAACTTTATAAATTTTTAAATAATACTAATAGATTTTTTCTCAAAAAGTTAGACAATTCAAAACAATGGTTTCCCGAAGATTATACAAATGATAATTACATTTTTGGTAAAGTTTTTGGAGTGTCTGGACCTATTCAAGGAGCATCAATAAAAGTCAAAAACTCCTTAATTGAAGCAAAGTCTGATTTTGAAGGATATTTTAAAATCAAAGCTAATCTGAATGATGTTTTATCAGTAAATTTTTTAGGTATGATTGAAAAACAAATTTTAATTGAAACCCTTGAAGATAAATATATACTACTAAAAACTGATGCACAAATCCTCGATCAAGTTACAATAACTGGTACGACAGAATTAAGTGATGAAGTGGAAACAGGCTATGGAAAGAAAAAGAAAAAATCGGTTGGCTTTTCGACATCAACAATTACATCAAATGACATATCTACTGGAGCTGTAACAGTAGTTGATGCGATAAGAGGAAAGTTTACTAATGTTCAGGTTGCTTATAATCAAGACGGTGCCGCAACAGGCAATAAACCTCAAATTTATGTTAGAGGAGGAAGTTTGTCTATCAACAATTCGGCTGCAGCGATATTTGATGTTGAGGGGCTGATATATAACGAAGTTCCTGACTTTATTGACCCACAGCAAATAGAGAGCATTACATTACTTCGATCAATGGGTGCTACAAATCGTTACGGAAGTCAAGGTAGAGGAGGAGTTTTTTTAATAAAAATGAAGTCACTTTCAAGAAAAGTGGAAAGATTATTAAATTCTTTAAAGGTAAAGGGTAATGATTATAAGGAACAAATTTCAAGAATCGATTTTGATTCGCTTAAACCTTATTATATTAAAGATTTCATTCAAGCCAAAACATTATCTGAGGCCAAGCAACAATTTATCTCTTTAAGAGACGGAGTTTTTGAACTATCTGTCCCATTCTATATCGAATCATTCGACCATTTTAAAAAAATTGATAAAGAATTTGCAATTAATATTTTAAAATTAATTGCTGAAAAAGCGAAAGACAATCCAAAAGCTTTAAAAACCATTGCATATAAACTTGAAGAAATTGGAGAATTTAAAAATGCAAAAATTATTTATCAAAGATTATTATCTATTAGACCATTAGACGAGCAATCTTACAGGGATTTAGCTTTAATATATAAAGAGAATGAAGATTATGATTTAGCTGCTAGTTTATTTGATATGATGCTTAATAATAAGCTAAAAAATGTTAATATGTTAGGCCTTCAGGAGACAGTTGTCAATGAGGCTACTCGTTTATATTTTACAAAGCTTGACAAACTAACTTTGACGGATTTTCCTTTAAAAACCTTAAAAACCTATGTTCCAAAAAATGATTGGAGAAACTTTGGCTTTGATTATAGAATTATTTTTGACTGGAATGATCCTGCAGTTGAGTTTAATGTTCAGTTTGTTGGTCCAAAAAAGAAATATTATGATTGGTCACACACTATTCTAGACGATAAAGACTTGTTAGAAGATGAATTAAATTATGGGTATAATACAGAGGAGTTTATCATTGAAAAATCTGATAAAGGAAAGTGGCTTATAAATATTGAAAATTATACAATTCAGGATGAGTCAAATCCTAATTACATTAAATATACTGTGTTCAAAAATTACGGAAGGCCTAATGAAATTAAGAAAGTTGAAGTAATTGATTTAAATAAATTAAAACAGAAAATTACTTTAGATGTATTAAATTATTACAACTAACAAAATTCATTGTATGCCAATTTTAGATTTTGTGAAATCATTTCGGCAGCTCTTCCTTCGATATGGTGTCTTTCTAGCATGTGAACTAACTCACCGTTTTTAAACAAAGCAATAGCAGGCGAGCTTGGCGGAAACGGCGCCAAATAATACCTAACTTTTTCTGTAGCTTCACGATCAACCCCAGCAAAAACAGTGGTTAGATGATCAGGTTTTTTATCATTGACTAAGCTTGTAATTGCACCTGGTCTTGCGTTAGCTGCGGCACATCCGCAAACTGAATTTACAACAACCAATGTTGTTCCGCTATTATTAATCATTTTATTAACATCTTCCTCAGTTTTTAATTCGCTAAAACCTTGATCTGTTAGTTGCTTTTTCATTGGAGAAACTAATTCTTCTGGATACATATTTAGATTTAATTTAAATTATAACAAATATAAAATGTTTTATTAAAATTATTGTTTTGTTTTAGTATTTTCGTCATGTACTTAAATGGAAACAATCACATCAACATTAGAAGACTTTTTCCTTTCATTAGAAAATCCAATTCTGCAGGCTTTTGTTGGTGGATTATTTACATGGATCTTAACAGCTCTTGGCGCTAGTCTTGTATTCTTTTTTAAGTCAGCTAATAGAAAACTTCTAGATGCAGCTCTTGGTTTTACTGGAGGTGTAATGATTGCTGCAAGTTTTTGGTCCCTTTTATCACCCGCAATTGCTGCTGTTGAAAAACAACACGAATTAGGATTAACTAGCCTACCGTCTTTTCTGCCACCTGCAATCGGATTCTTTTTAGGTGCATTTTTTCTATATTTTCTTGACAAAAAAATACCTCATTTACATCTTTTCAAAAAAATTGAAGAAGCTGAAGGCCCCAAAACTGATTTAAAAAAAACAGAGCTTTTGGTTTTAGCTATTGCAATTCACAATATTCCTGAGGGGTTGGCTGTTGGTGTAGCTTTTGGTGCGATAGCCTCCGGAATGGATATTGGCTTTACATTAGGTGGAGCAATAGCACTAGCAATCGGCATGGGATTACAAAATGCTCCTGAAGGTTTTGCTGTTTCAATGCCTATGAGAAGAGCAGGTTTTAGCAGATTTAAATCATGGCAATGGGGACAATTATCAGCAATTGTTGAGCCTATTTTTGCTGTAATTGGTGCTGCTATAGTAATCTCAGTATATCCAATTTTGCCTTATGCATTAGCTTTTGCTGCTGGTGCTATGATTTTTATTGTTGTAGAAGAAGTAATTCCTGAGAGTCAAAGCGGTGGAAATGCTGATATTGCTACAATGGGCCTAATAGCAGGATTTATAGTAATGATGTGTTTAGATGTTGCCCTAGGTTAATCTAGTTTCTTGTAGCATTTGCTATTTCTTCAAAATTCACATTTTCATAAAAGAATGAGTAGTCACTCATTAACTGGTTTCCATAATTTTCTGACCAATCTTTGTGTAATGATAATTCAATACTAGTTGGAGGCAGAACATTAAATTCAACCGAATATAAATCGCTTGCTTTTCCTGGTAATGATATATTTCTTGCATAATGGTAATTATCAATTAAGTTTATATGCGGTAATAAATCAATAAATGTGCTTAATCCAGTTTCTTGATTGATAACTTTTGCTGTTATATGTAGATAAGCAACAAATCCTCCTGCAGGTGTACCGGCAGGAGTATTATTATTATCCCAATTTACCCTAGCTTCAATGTGTATATTTGTTTCTTTTTCGCTTAAATGCATTTTACTTGGCATTACATGATCTTTTATTGCGCCCTCAAAAATAAAAACGATTCCAGGCTCAACGGTTTTTTGTCCGATTATTAATTCTTGTGAATTAATAAAATTCAGATTTAATATCAATATTATAGATAAAATATTTTTCATAATTATTAGTTTTTATAAGATTGTTTTAACACTTCAACGTCATTTAAAAGTCTCTCAATTTCCAAGTCATTTGTTCCATCGTAGAAACCTCTGATTTGTCTCTCTTTATCAATTAACATAAAATTTTCTGTATGAATCATATCAAATTCTCCATATTCAGCATCCTCTACTGCAAGATATGATCTTCGCGCAAGATCATAAATTTGTTTTTTATCACCTGTTACTAAATTCCACTTTGAATCATTAACTTTATTTTCAATTGAGTACTTTTTTAATTGTTGTACTGTGTCAAATTCAGGAATTACGGTATGCGATAAAAATAAAATATCATTGTCATTTTTCAGCTCTTCTTGTAATCGATACATATTTTTTGTCATTATTGGACATATGTCTTGACATGTTGTAAAAAAGAAATCAGCTACATAAATTTTATTATTATAAAATTCTTGTGTTACCTTTTGCCCATTTTGATTTGTTAATTCAAAATCAGAAATTTTATGGTATTTAGATATGTGGACTACAGAGGAATCAACAAGTTTTTCATTAACTTGGTTAGGTTGATAAATTGGCAATGTTTCGATGGGTTTTAGAATTGTATAAAACAATGTTATTGCTGCTGCAGAAAAAACCAAAATAAAACCAATAGTGATAAAATCTCTTTTTCTAAATAACTTCAAAGTCTATTAATTTTTTGTGGTATGCAAAAATACAACAGTTTTACATTAAATAATCAAATTAGATATTTTTAATTTACCATTAATCAATTACTTTTGTCAGCTAATTAATCATATCTATGGAAATCTTAATCAAAATTTCACAATTTATTTTGAGCCTTTCATTAATTATTGTCTTACATGAATTTGGGCACTATTGGCCAGCAAAATATTTTAAGATAAAAGTTGAGAAGTTTTATTTATTTTTTGATGTAAACTTTTCACTATTTAAGAAAAAGATTGGTGAAACCGAATGGGGAATTGGTTGGTTGCCTTTAGGCGGTTATGTTAAAATCGCCGGTATGATTGATGAAAGTATGGATAAAGAACAAATGGCAAAACCAGCACAGCCCTGGGAATTTAGATCTAAACCATCTTGGCAAAGACTTATAGTAATGCTTGGCGGCGTTACTATAAATTTTATTCTAGCACTAATTATTTATATAGCAATGGCCTACTCTTATGGTTCTTCATCAATTCCTCTTGATTCAATTAAAGATGGGTTTTTAATTAATAATCCAATTTTATTAGAACTTGGATTTCAGACAGGAGATAAAATATTAAGTGCTGATGGGAAAAAAATCGATACATATTCTGACCTAAATCGCTCCATAATAACAGCTTCTAATTATGTAATTCAAAGAAATGAAGAAACTCTTGAAATAAAACTTCCTATTGATTTTTTAGGCAAATTATCAACTAATAAAAATAATTCATTATTTGAATTAAGAGAGCCGTTTATTATTCAAGGAGTTTCCGAAGAATCACTAAATAAGGGTTATGACATACAACAAGGGGATTTAATCACTTCACTAAACGGAAAAGAAATCAAATATTCTGATCAATTAATCCCTTTATTAAAACAAAATAGCAACCAAACAGTTGAGGTTGAATTATTGAGAGATTCCTTTAGAATTCAAAAAACTTTAAATGTTAATGAAGATGGAAAATTAGGTTTTAATATTGGCTCCACTGTAGCAGATAAAATAGATTTGGGTCTTTTAAGTTTTGAAGAGACTAATTATACTTTGATGGAAAGTATCTCTTTTGGTTCACAAAAATTTAGCTCTGTTTTAGGTTCATATATTGAACAGTTCGTAGCAATTTTTAATCCAAGTACTGGAGCATATAAAGGCTTGGGAGGTTTCTTAGCAATTGGTAATATTTTTCCTTCTGCTTGGAGCTGGCAATCTTTTTGGAGTATTACAGCATTTCTTTCGATTATGCTTGGGGTACTTAATTTACTTCCGATACCAGCTTTAGACGGAGGTCATGCAATGTTTCTCATTTATGAAATGATTTCTGGACGAAAACCTTCTGACAAATTTATGCAGACGGTTCAGGTAATTGGTTTTATTATCTTGTTATCATTAGTAATATTTGCCAATGGAAATGATATATATAAGTTATTTAATTTTATAGTTTAATATGGCATGGTTCTATAACTTACTTTTCCTTTGGATTTTTATAGGACTCTGTACTTTCTTATACCTAATATTTTCTAAAACAATTGCTCCTTATGGAAGACATTCAAACTCAGATTGGGGAATTAGCATTGATAACAAATGGGGGTGGTTTTGGATGGAATTGCCTGCTTTGGTCTTAACGCCTGTAATAATTTTATTTTCTGCTGTTGAAAAAAATGGAGTCATAATATTAATAATTGGATTATGGATTTTACATTATTTCTATAGAACGATATTATTTCCAATAAAGCTAAAGACTAAAGGAAAAAAGATGCCTTTAATAATTGTTATAAGTGCATTCGTTTTTAATTTATTCAATGGATTTTTTGTTGGTTATGAGATAGGAAATATATCACAATTAAATTTTGGAATTAACACATTAATTGGACTAATTATCTTTTTTACCGGAATGTATATTAACAGATCTTCAGACAATAAATTAATATCATTACGCAAAGAAAATAAAGAGTATCAAATTCCTCAAGGAGATATGTTTAAATATATTTCCTGTCCAAACCATTTTGGTGAAATTGTTGAGTGGATAGGATTTGCTTTAATTGTTTTTAATCTCAGTTCGCTAAGCTTTGTATTATGGACTGCTTTTAATTTAATTCCAAGGGCCTTGAACCATCACAATTGGTATATTAATTCTTTTAAAGAATATCCTCATAAAAGAAAAGCAGTAATACCCTTTATTATTTAGATTTTTGGTTCTAAAGATTTAATTAAAAAAAAATCAAATTTTAAAAATATTACATATATTTGCCCTCACTGAAAAGTAAATT
>TARA_B100001175_G_scaffold220671_1_pt1 | contig 15147 bp, 4 predicted proteins | sample TARA_B100001175 | Tara Oceans TARA_B100001175
CCTTCACGCCCCTCAATGAGGAGCTGTCTAATTGCATCTGCCCATTCACAAGAATCTCAAACTCGTGACTTCCAGCACCCATCATATTTGTTCTCTCTAGATGAATCCCCTCAAAGATAATTTCCTCAGTCCCTGTTTCAATAAGTATTCTTGAGACAGATACCGGAGCCTGACCATAGCCAATCAGCCCAATCCATATTCCCTCATCATTAGCATCAGAGAACTCAAATGTATGCTCGGTACCGTTCAGGGAAATTGCCTCTGAATCACCAACGAACGCCTGTCCGCCGTAATAGCTAGCGCCTCCTACTGAGTACATCGTAACTGTGAAATCTCCACCAATTCCCTCTGTTGGAACCATGAATGAAGATCTACTGTCCTCATCCCAATACCCATAGCCCATAATTCCAGAAGGACAATCGGAATTTGAAGGAGAGCCTACCTGATCAGTCAATCCGCATGAAACAATAGAATTATGGAGATGCAAGATTCCCCCATTATCTACGGTAATGTCACATCCAATATCTACAAACGAATCCCTAATTGTAAGCGACCCGCCATCCGAAATTCTCAATTTCCCCTCACAGGGGTAGTAATCATCAAAATCATAGCTATCCCATATGACATCCGTGTCAATAACAGTCTCGTCGGATTGACCAGAAACATTCCCGGTGGTAATGAGAATTGATGAAATGATTACTAGTGCCTGTATGGTTGCTAATCTCTTGCTCATGCCATTAGCGGAGACAGGGAGCAAATCAATGATTTCCCTGCAACCGCCAATATGGATAAGTTATCCAATAGAACCAAATCACTCATACGCCGTCATCCATTGGACCATTCATGGACACCATTCAGACGCTTTCAAATTCGTTTAATGATACGTCTTGGGGTTTTGCCCTCAATATTTTGACGGTACTGATGATGTATGGGCCATTTTACTTGGCTAACACAGGAGCGATGCTTTTTGGAAAGTGGATTCCTGATAAGTTCGGATTCGTCAGTGTGGCTATTGATGGTGGAAGGACACTCAAAGATGGATTCAGGATTCTTGGCGATGGCAAGACCTGGAATGGCTTCCTAGGAGGCGCTTTTTTCAGTGGCCTTCTGACTCTCCTAACACACCACCTTTGGAGAGGGAGGGATGAGGTAGGGTCCAGGCCATTCATCGATCCCACGCTATGGGCGTCTTCAGAAGATTGGTTCTGGTTTGGAAATGAGTGGGGTGCCGCATTCGTTATGGGATTCGTCCTTGGGATGGCTTGCATGACTGGCGATATGATAGGGTCATTCTTCAAGAGGAGAAAGGGGCACAAGAGAGAGGGTTCAGAAAGCTCACAGGCCCCACTTCTAGATACATTGACATTCGCAATAACAATTTTCGCAGTATCCTTTATTCTTTTCGAGGGGCAAATAATTACCAGTCCAGATCTAGTAAATGAGATTGTGGTTTTACTTTTGTTAACTCCAGTGATTCACAGGGCTACAAATATTTTAGGATTCAGACTAGGATTGAAGTCAGTTCCATACTAATCCGAATCAGTAGAGTTATGCCCAGTATTCGACACGGAAGCTTATGGATGGCATGGTGATTCTGCTCGTCGGTTCCGGAGGTAGGGAACATGCCCTTTCAATCGGACTTTCCCAGAGTCTTTCCGTTGGTTCCATACACACCGCCCCGGGCAATGCAGGAACCGCCATGACGGGTAGAAATCACCAGATAGATGTCACAGACATAGATGCTCTCGTTTCTTTGGCCACTGAAATATCAGCTGATTTGGTCGTTATAGGCCCGGAAGGACCTCTAGTCGCCGGCATCTCTGATAGACTTAGGGAAATAGGCATTCCGTGTTTTGGCCCCCATGCAGATGGGGCAATGCTTGAAGGCTCCAAACTGCACGCTAAGAATCTGATGAATCAACTCAATATTCCCACAGGGGGGGTCGTAAAATTAGGTCCCGGAGACGATATCAGTAATTTCCTCAATTCCCAAGATCCGCCATGGGTCATAAAAAGAGATGTTTTAGCCGCTGGTAAGGGTGTAGTAGTGACTTCTGAAATGGAGCTAGCACGAAATTTCATATCCAGCTCTATTGAATCCGATGGCTTTGTAATTGCTGAGGAGTTCTTGGAAGGAGAGGAAGCCTCAATGTTAGTCTTGATGGACGAGAGCGGTTACATTTGCCTACCCCCAAGTCAAGATCATAAGAGGGCATGGGACGGAGATGAAGGGCCGAATACAGGAGGTATGGGGGCATATGCACCAGCTCCAGTAGTCACCCCCTCTGTCCACGCAAGAGTAATCGAAGAGATAATCGAGCCCATGCACCATTATCTCAGGAATCAAAAAGTCCCTTACAGAGGAGTCCTATATGTTGGACTAATGATCGACTCAAATGGGGCCCCCAGAGTAGTGGAGTATAATGTGAGATTCGGCGATCCGGAAACCCAAGTCACAATTCCCCTAATAGAGGGGGATCTGGGCGAGATACTTTTGGCTACCGCAGAAGGAAATATAGCTAGTATTTCTCCTTCTTTCTCAGGGCTTACTTCCGCTACGGTAGTCCTTGCTTCGGAGGGGTATCCAGAGTCATCCAAAACAGGGAGGGAGATACTCGGTGCCGACTCAAGGATAAATGAGGGTATGGCCAAGGGATATGTTCACTTTGCCGGCACATCGCTTGAAGGGGACAAATTAGTTTCATGCGGAGGGAGGGTCTTAGCGGCCACAGGTATTGCTCCGGATTTGTCCCAGGCATTGGGCGTTGCATACCAAATTATTGACTCAATTTACCTTGAAGGTTCTCATCACAGAACCGATATAGGGCACAACGCATTACCTCCTGATGAGTAACTTTTTGCTATTATGAGCTTCTTCACTCCCTGAGAACGGTTATAACAGAATGTAAAATCGCGACGTCGCTAGCCTTCAGGCTAAGCAGACGGTGAAACCAATGAACGTAAGAGATGATGCGAAAGCAGATGGGAACTCCATTAGGGAACTCATGCCAGTTTCGGCCATATTGGTCGCTTTAGTGGCACTTTTCCTAGGAACTCAAGCTTTAGCAAATGGAACAATGGAGAATGACGGGTACCTGCGAATCCTGACCCTCCCACTAACGGCCGCTCTGGCGGCCTGTGTTGGCAGGGTCCTTGCTGTTACAGAACTCGGATTACCAAGCCGTTTCAAAATAGCACTCTCTTCACTATTTTTTGTGACCGTTTCCGCTATCCCCGAATTTGCCCCCGAAGTCATTGAAATCGAAAGCTTGGTTTCATTCACCTTCGCGATTGTAGGGATCTGTTCATTGTTGTTAGTTAACTCTAACAGAAGGGAGGAAGCTAACCTCTTTCTAGTAACGGTCATTGGATTTTACTTATCAGTATCCTTGGCCGCAACTACAGAATTCGGAACAGGGTCTTGGGCGGGTACCGATGCTGAGATGATAGATGCCATTAGATCAGCCGCCGCTTCATTACTATTCGCATTCTGGGCATCTTCAATATCTCTGGGACTCATAATGACGGTGGCAATGAGGGGAACTCTGGATAAGCCAGGCAAAGGTAGCTTGTTCTCCACTATCCCTTCATTCGATACTACAAACTCCTCCTCCAGGTATACAATGTCAGTTCTTGGACTGATATTAGCGATTCAGTTAATTCCTCTAGTTTGGCTTTGTTCGATTACAGGCGACACCATCGTGGTAGATGGCGAAGCTATCTCAAATGCCTTACTGAAGTACTCCGGACATGAATATCTAGGTTCTGTATGGGCTCTCATGACGTCCCTTGTGATTTTCTGCTGGGCTTTCTGTAGGTCCGAGAGATGGCAAGTAATAGCCGCTCTAATAGCCGTGAACTGGATTCTCTATTCCGCGGCTAGACTCGTCGAGATAGGTAATCCACTTGGGATCGACATCCTTCCAGCAGGTTCAGGAGACAGTACATCCGCCGCTGCTTGGTTCTTCCTGATTTTCTGGTCCAACGTAGCAGCGTACATTCTGTCGGTTAGAGGCTACTTCGGAGACACCGCCCCTCTCAGGGAACATAGTGCACTCAGAGTTTGGTGGAATACTAATTACTATGGGATAATGATAGCCATGGCATTATTTGTTTCTCTGGCAATAAGGGCAGGTTGGAACGTTCTTCCAGCCATGAACGCATCTGGTACGCAACTATGGGATATGACAGGGGGCTCCGATCCTTGGTACATGAAGAGGGTAATCGACTATGTCGTTGCCGAAAGAAGTCACTTCATCTTTGATTCAGACAGATCATATCCAATGGGCGTAATTAATCCAAGGCCTCCTCTATTCTCGTGGTCTCTGGCACTAGGCGGAATAGGCCTCAATTGGCTCACAGACTCATCAGGTGATCAGATGGTATGGTGGAGCGTATCTGCAATGCCAGCTGTATATGGTGCCCTGATAGTACTCCCTCTTGCCGGAATAGCCCGTAGGGTACACAGCAATCTTGCTGGTGTCATAACTGCATGGCTAATCGCTCTAATGCCCGGTCATATCGGACACTCCACTTTCGCTCTGGCCGATCACGACTCCTTTGCATTACTGTTCATATCAATGGCCTTCTACTTCTGGGTTCGAGCAGTTGAGGAGATTCGGGATGAAAGGCTATTCAACGAGACAAGCATGAATCCTCTCTATCTAATCGCAGGAATCAGGGAGATGTGGCTAAGAAGTCCAATGGTGATGTCATGTGCTACGCTCTCTGGAATATCCTTTGCTACTGTGGCTCTGGGGTGGAAAGGCTTCGTATATGGGCCGGGTATCCTCTTCCTAGCGTTTTCAACTCAAGCAGTTTTGAATCTATTCAGGAACAGGGACAGTCTCCCTATTACTGCCGCCGCCTTGCAGATGTTGTTCACTGCATTCTTGATCCCCCTGCCATTCTACATCTGGCCAGGACTCGATCTTCTTTTCGATCCCAGTGGATTCCAACCTATGTTCTACATCATAGGGTTCACTATCGCCCTCGGATGGGTAACCTGTTCTTTCAGGGATAAGCCGTGGCTCCTTGTCATAGCAAGTGGAACAGCCCTATTCGGAGCAATCCTACTCACTCTTGCCATACTTCAAGCAATGGAATATTACAATGGATGGGATGTACTATTCACTGGTGGATTCTACTTCTCTAAGAATAAGATATTTGGGACAATCGGTGAGGCGCAGGCCCCCAGCAGAGGAGTCTTATTCGCTTCTTATGGCCCAATAGTTTCAATCATAGCTATTTCCTGTGCTGTGTATCTGATATGGAGGGGTGCAAGAAGGAATAGGCAGAGCGACCTCTTGCTCGGCTCTTGGACCATAGTTGCGGCCTATATGGCTTGGAGTGCAGGGAGATTCATCTTCAATGCTACACCTGCAATGGCTGTTGTCGGTGGTCTCGGAATTGCAATGCTCTGGAACTCCGCTAATCCAGTAGATTACCTCAAGGAGTACCGGAGATCTGGAATCGGAAATCCTTCAGCAAGGAGAAGGTCAACTTTCACTGCCTCTAGGAGGCACCCCGGAATTCCTGCATTGATACTGGTTTTCCTCTTAGTGGCAAGTCAGCATGCCACATATGGGATAGATTCTGGAATCCCTCGTGGCGAAGAGGCCGCGACAGATGTCGACCAGACTATTTACGAAATAGCACCTGACTTCCTCCGTTGGTCTATAGGAGATTTCTCAATCCTTGATGATGAGGAGTATGATCCTGAATCGGGCATGCTTCGATATATGGGGACCTTTGGACCCGGTTTCAACGGAGCCGATTGGAATACTGCATATCAGTGGCTATCTGAGCAGGATTCAGATGTTGGCTTCAGTCAGAGGCCGGCCTTTGTTTCTTGGTGGGACTACGGTTTCCAAGCTCTCTCCCAAGGCCAGCATCCAACGGTTGCAGACAATTTCCAGTCTGGAATACCCCATAGTGGCGCAATGTTGCTGTCTCAAGGTCAGGACGATACTCTGGCCATGTTCATTACTACCCTGACTCAAGGGGACATGCGTTCTAATTCAGGTGTGATGACTACAGACTTCGTTTCTATTCTTGAACCGTACATGAGTGAAGATCAGATTTCAGAGTTTCAGACTATCATGTCCATAGGCGTGGGGGATTCTGATGTCGTTATGCATCGATCCATGCAAGTTGTGGCCAATGACGGGGCAGTAGACCTTCTCAGGGGCTATCAACTAGATGAAAACGGAATACCTTCATTGAATGAGACATGGATGGTATACTTCGATGGTTCTCCCTACAGTGAGGGATCAAATGAATCAACTGCCAAATCAGCCTACGATGTAGCAAGAGGGAGAGATGGGGCATATGTCGAGGAGACCACTCATTACATGATTGGAAATTATAGGTATACCAAAGATCTAATCGATGACTTTGATGATGTTTCCACTGGCCTCCATAGGCAGAATTCGAAGTTGGGCATGGCTAGGGCATTCCTTGTTGAGGCCTTTGAAATGCACGAAATGGTAGATCTCTACCATCAAATAACAACTGAGGTCTTCTATGATGTTCAGGACTATGAAGGTGGCCTAGGGGAGACTACAGAGCGTAATAATGACATTAGGTACTTCGCAGTGGATAATAGATTGTACCCACTAGGGGGGTCATATTATGCCGATTATAATTACCACAGAGGTCAGACAACTGGAATTTTCCATGCCCCTACTGGATTATCTGGCCTTGATCTGGATGACTATATTTCCACCATGTATCAAACTCAGAGAGGAGTCGATGGTACAATAGTTCTCAGAACCGCTGACGAGTACGAACAAGAGTACCTGAATGACATTGTCAGGCAACAATCTGGAGCCGCAGCGGATTCCAATGAGATGATACAGATGGTTGACATAGATTACAATCACCAGGCCGCGTTCTTTGAGACAATGGTGGCCAGGACATACGTCGGATATGGATCGTCATCTCTGGGATTGCCCGGAGATGCAGCTCAACCTGCTCCTCATTTCTACATGTATGGTACGCCCGGTTCCTACATGGAACCAGGAATTCCTCTTCCTGGGGCAATGATGAATCACATGGTTCTGGCAAATTGGTATGAGCTTCCATGTGAAGCAGATGAAGCAGGGGACAAAATTGATGAGAATTGTGTCGAACCTTCAATAGGTTCAGCAAATACCCAGGTAAAGATTCTGAAGTACTACAGCGGTGCAACTCTTTCTGGGACCATCGAGCTTGAAGGAATCGGACCGGTCCCAAATGCAAGACTTCTGATCGAGAGGGACGCATTCAGTGGAGAGGAAGTCCCGGATGAAGAAGGATTTGTCACAGATAGGGATAGCAGGACATATTGGATACCTATTGGAACCGCAGATGCAGATGAGAATGGGATGTTTGAGTTCATTGTTCCCGCTGGAAAAATCAAGGTCACGGCATTCTTCGGAGAGCCAGATCTAGAATCAGCTCGTTCATCAATGATGACTGGCACATACAGTATGACAGAGATTCTCAATGAGATAAATTTGGAATCCAGGGACATAAACCCAGTCTCAGGAATTCTTGGCAATGTCTCCGGTGCAACTTGGTTGACTGAGCAGATTATCAATATCTCAGGCTCTGACGGGCATTCAAATGGAGAATCTGTAGTTGACATATCACTATCGGTTGAGCCTAGTCAGGCAATTGGCCAGCTTGTCTGGTCGTCTACAGATGATTACAATGGCAATGCGATAGTCGGCTCATCAGTGGAACTAGTCCCGAAGTGGGAAGAGATAGTGACCCTGCCTTACACGGCCACAACCTCTAATGGCACAGTTACGGGAGAAAATCTAGCATTCAATGGAATTGGCGAGGTTTCATTCTCTGGGGCAGGTCTAGTACAATCGACGTCAATCTCAACAATCACGGACTTCACTGGAAACTTCACACAGGAAATCAAGCATAATCACACCCTGGTGGGAGAAGGTGTATTCGATGGTCGCGGAACTCTCAGTGGCGCAATTGACTTCCAGTCAGATCAAGAAACTCAGATTCTTGACTGTGGAGAAAACGATACCATGCCAGATAACGAATCATACTGTGAGCTTTCAGCGGGAGACTTCTTGATTGAGGGTATTGTAAATGCTAGTGGTAGGTTCACATCCAACGGCTCTACTGAGTTTACTCAGAGACTGAGTCACGCTTCATTAGTCGCATCTGGTATCTTTGAGGTAGACACCTCTGAGGATTTGGAGCATTATGGTACAATTAATGGAACCGGTTTGTTTTCCGGAGATGGAACGTTTAGCGGTCCAATGGTTCAGGCTGGAACTTTCCATGTGATGGATATGATTCCCGGAACTTACTCAATTACGGCAGTTCTCAATGATGGAACACGTGTACAATTGGATGACGACTTCATAGTTACTGCAAGTGCCACAACGCAGATACAGAAAATCGACATAGCTGGTAGCGTCATCAGTGGTAAGCTGATTTCTGATTCAGGCGTGGTCTTGGACAGTTATGCCGCATTACTTGATGAATCTTCAGAATTCTCAGATGCTACACAAGATTGCTCGGTAACGGGCCACGTTCCATGCAGAATGTACCCTGACTTAGTAGGGGATTATGGATTTGGACCCCTCCCTCCAGGGAACTATTCAGTATTGGTAGATCTAGATGAAGACGGATTCTATGAAGAATCAGAGGATTACGTCTTTGACTTAGATGCGTTCTCCAATGTGATCGTTCCATCTCCGATACCTCAGAAGTTTGACTTACATTTCGAAATGATGAATGATGGGGCCATAGTGCCCGATCTCGAAATCACTATCTCTCCGAAGGATGGGGTTTTGGACCCAGTTAGTGCCCAGTACTCTTCTGAGGATGAAGCATATCACGTGGAATTATCACCTGGTGAATGGGTCCTAGATTACGCCTTATCGAACACCGAGCAAGTATGGGAAGAATTTGAAATTTATTCGGATTTGAACTCGCAATTCGAATTTGTTACCAGTGTCGAGGTTTCTGGAATCGTCTATTATGAGGAGAACACTTCAGCGATATTCAATCCTGATGAGAATAAGACGATTAGTTCTGATACTATTATTAATTTCTACTGGGATGGTTTCTCAACATCCGCTATGACAAATGAGTCAGGAGAATTCACTGTATTCCTTCCAGAGGGGGCAGAAGTCGATGCAACAGTTGAGGGATCAGTTGCAGGATTGGTTAATGGTACAAAATTCACAGTCATTGAGGGAATGGAAGACGTGCTTATGGTTGCAACTCCTGGAACTGATGTTTTCGGCCTTGTCAGTATCCTGCGCGCAAATAACTTCTACACCACAGAATTGGTAGGCTGGGAGCAATTGACTGTAACTGCTCAGAATGACAATTATGATGTCACGTGGAGAAAGACAGTTGATAGCCTCGGAAAGTTCCAGATGGTCCTTCCCAATGGCGATTGGACTTTCGACATCGTTGATTCAGATATTGATGTGTCTCCCGTGACTAAGTCCATTGATTCTGATAACTTTTCAGTAGAGATGATACTTTCCCCTCCAAACGGCACTCTCTCCTTGGAGATGTTCATGGACAACTCAGGTGATTTGAATTCATCGAATGGCACTCATGTATCTTATGACTTTGAGATAGTCTCGACACTTCAAGCAGGAATGGGCAAGAACGTAACTTACGATGGCAGTGAGTGGGTCAGCGAGGGATTAGCTGAGGTTTCTCTAGAGCCGGGATCGTACAACGTCATTGTCACTATTTCAGATGCCACTGATGGAGATTTGTTTGGCACGATGCTGTCAACTGAAATCCTGCCATTCGATATTTCCCTACAGGGTGATATCGTAGAGCGATCCGCTGTTTTCCTCCCAGAATGGAGAGTGCAGATCACGCTTGCTAATCAGTTTGGGGGCATGCTGTCAAACGAGGAGTTCAGACTGACCAACTCTGAAACTGGTTGGACACAGACACAGTCGACCGATGATGCAGGAATTTGGGTAGATCACCTCTCTCAAGGCGAGTGGATTCTGATAATCGACTCTCTCGAGAACTCAGAGGGAGTAACTGAAAATCTCAGGGCGACCATCGACTCTTCATCTCAAACTGCACCGTCCAATCTTTCTTTCTATACCTTAGAAGCGGCTTCAGTGATTGTTAATCTAATGGATCAATCTGGCGAGTTGTTGCAAGGCATGGAACTTACCGCTACCTCTGAGGAAGGCCTCGGTTCCCTAGATCTGCCATCTTCGGATGCATCAGGATCAATCAGCACCATGCTATTCCCCGGCGAATGGGCCATCTCTCTGAATTCAGAGGAGGGGGGAATCAAGAGAACGATTGAAAGTACCTCTGTGACACTTGCATCAGGCGATAACGGCGAACTCAATTTCACTGCTGAAATGTCTGTAGAAGTCAACGGAAATGTCTTCTGGGACTTGAATGATAATGCTGTTTACAATATCGGGGAGGGAGTAAGTGACGCTAGTGTGGAAATCTACAGCTCTGATTGTGATTCTATCGAGTTGGTTACTACGCCCGAAGCTATCACAATAGTTACTGACTCATCGGGATCTTATTCAGAATATCTGCCCGTAGACTCAAACTACTGCATCGAAGTGTCTGCTGAAGGATTCGAGAGTTATTCTCAAGATACCGATTTAGGTGAAAGTCCCGTGGAAACAGACTTGCAGATGGTAGCGGAGATGGTTCAAGTTGGCGGTCACATATCATACATAGACGGTGAGCAGTTCTCGCTGATTTCAGATTCTGTCGTTCTAGAACTTATTCCAACTGACAACTACGTAAGAGATTCCATAGTTCCTGTGAAGACCATTGCAGATGGTTCTTGGACAGGCAATTGGTCCGCTTCCGTGGAGCCAGGGGAGTGGATAATTAGGGCTACCTCGGAGGATCAGGGACTAGTTGCAATGTCACTAGTCACCGCAACGGTAGTTGAAGGAGGATACTCAGATATGGACATGGTCTCAGGAGGATGGGCAATCATAGAGACTCAGTGGTTCAACTATGAGGGCGAGTCAATGACCTTGTCCGACATAGACGATGCAAAACTTACTCTCAACATGGGGGCCGGAGTCTCTTGGATAGCCAATCTGGACGAGGATGGATCTATCAGAACTCTTCTACAAGGAGGGGTCATAGATGTTTCAAGTGAATTCACAACACTCCAAAGGGGCTTCAACATGTCATATTCAGGAGGTCAGGCAATAGGAGTTCAAGCTGGACAGGAAACACCAATAATCACAGTCTCTCACTCCAGAATACCGTTCCGTGAGATCACATTATCCGTTCTTGAGGGCACAGGAGGGGATACTTCCCACTCCGCCGGTCCCGATGATCTACTTGCCGTGGCAGACAATGATACAATGGGCTTCAACTCATTGGAATTCACCCTTTCCGCTGTATATTCTGGTCACGAGCCCTTGGATACATTCTCGGCACAGGCAAGCGTGCCAGGAACCGATGGGGGCCAATGGCTGGTCGAGTTCCACAATGGCTCAGAAGAGTGGAACACATCTATGACATTCGAAATGGGCCTCGATAACGTCCAGTCCCTATCGGATTTGCACGTTAGGGTCACACCTCCGAACCAGTCTGTAGCTCACTCCCTTCAAGGCGGCCATTCGATAACCCTGAGCTTCTTCACCTCAGGAGGATATTTCGAAGAGACATCAGTCAAGGTCAGGATACCACAAATCCATGGATTCTCAGTCGTATCACTAGATCCATTGTATGGTATATCTCCCGGAGAGGAAATTCAGATACCTATGGAGATAAAGAATGATGGAAATGGAGATGACAGATTCGAGTTTGAGTTTGATGATTCCGAATTGCCCGAGGGTTGGGAGAGAACAGGGTCGACTTCACATACAGTGCCTCCATTCACCACAACAACACATACAATCAGCGTGATGGCCCCAGACAATGCGACTGGCGACTACACAGTCTATGCCTCAGTTTCAGACAAGTCTGGAAATGTTTATCCAGATATAGAAATCAACGTCAGTGTCTCAAATCCTGTAGTGTCGATCACCTCTCAAGAATTGCTCTTTGGCGGAGAAAATGCTGTTGCCGGTAGGGTCAATTCATGGGTAGTTACTGTCGCTAACGATGGGCTTGTTGATGCTACGGGTGTACAACTAAACGCAACCCTGTGCACCAGCCTTACTTGCACTAGCGAGATAATCACGTACACGCAAACTGGTGATGTACCGGCGAATTCAGAGGTCAACTTTGACATCATGCTAGATTTAGGGGGTATTGATCCAGGTAATTATTACCTCAATCTTGAGATTAACGAATCATCGGTGGAAGGAATAGTCCTTCCATTCGAGCCAAATCAGGGTGGTAGCGTTAACTTGGTTGTTTCATCTCCTGCTATCGATACAGACTCTAGTTGGATTGGATTTGTACTGGGTGGTTTGATCATAGGGGCTCTAGTGATGCTAACGAGGCCACGCTCAAGAAGGCCTAATGCGCCTTTCTGATACGCTGCTATTTATGTGCGGTGCCATGGTGTGTAGAATATGCCCGCCATGGATCGCTTAGAGCTCATGCCCGAGCCCGACGATCCAAGACTTCTGACTACAGTGGACCCCCATGCTCCTGGCTATCCTGGGTCAGCCTACGGCCTGAGTGATGATGAAGCCAGAAGATTACGCTGGCCGCTAGACCCCTTGAAAGAAGTCCTATGGCCATGGGGTGCAGTTATTTTCTCAATAGGAACAGTAGCTCTACTTCTCGCATGGCCGTTCGTGAACTCTTATCTTACCCCAATATTGCCAGACTCCGAGTGGGCATACGAGTCATCCGGTATCAGGGGCCTTCAAGATGAAGGACTAACGGGAGAGGGAATTTCGGTCTGTATCGTAGATACTGGGTTAGATATACAGCATCCAGACTTATCCGGAATAAACTTAGTTGGTTTCAGAGACTTCATTGAAGAGAATCATCAGGATGTGAGGGACGTTGGCTCGGAATACCATGGGACCATGATGACTGGAATTCTCGCTTCCAATGGGACCTTCCTAGGAGCAGCACCTGAGGCTTCTATCTCAGTCGCTCTGGCATTGGGGCCTGAGGGTTCTTCAGGCCAGCAAGATAGAGTCTCACTCGCAATAAGGTGGTGTAGGATAACTCAAGACGCGGATATAATTAGCCTAAGCTTAGGCTCCGACCCAGGGCAAGGAATGGGTATAGAAACCGAGACAGTCAGTGCCGTTCAGGAAGCTATCGACGCTGGAATTTTCGTAGTTGCGGCCGCTGGAAATACTGGTTCTGAATCTTCAGATGTTTCTGTTCCAGCAAACATAAGGGGAGTTATTGCAGTAGGCGCGTACAGAAGTTCAGGTACCATCTGGGCAGATAGTGCTTCTGGCTCAGATATAGACCCATACAATGGAGAGTCCAGAGATTATCCTCACCAGAAGCCCGAGATAACTGCCCCAGGAGTCAATATCTTCTCCACGGCCTCGACCAGTCTAAATCCGCCATATGCATATTCCTCAGGGACCAGTGACTCAACTGTGTTCGTGACAGGGGCGCTAGCCCTAATTCTGGAGAAGTTCGGGAGTGAAATAGCTGGAGAAGATGGAGATATCGATTTTGAGGACATAGAGGTTGTGAAGAGGGCCTTGGCTAATTCCGCTAGTCGTGATCAGTCTCTGTCTGAAAGCCATAGTACAACTGCCGGATATGGGTCCCTTAATGCTGTAGAATGGGCGAACCAACTCTCTATTGAGCTAAATTCAGGGGTTTAATGTATAGGATAGCCTTTCATCCAGAAAAACGATGAAGCCCTACGATTATATCCGCTCCCGACACCCCGTGGGCATGGTACGCAATGAGCGAACGAGATCATCCATTCTGGTGATGCTTATGCTAACTAGTATTTTTGTGGCTTTAGTGGGTCCAGCATCGCCGGTAGCGGCATCTAATGAGACTACTTCTGGGACCATCACTGGTACTGAGTACTGGCAGGGAAATCATGTTCTAACTGGAGACGTAGTAATTTCTTCTGGTGCTAAATTAGTGATTCAGCCTAGTACTAACGTGGTATTCCCTAATGGGACTCACCTTGATGCTAGGGGAAGTATATGCGTGGGTGTTTCTTCTTGTGGGGCCAGTGGAGATGCCAACTCCGCTCAGAGAATCACATTTTCATGGGAAGAGCCAGAGAATTCCAGCGCACAGGGAGAGTGTGACGGAATTTCACAGGGCCAGTTTGAAATTAGCATCACTGACCCATCTTGTTACGAGGGACTGATAATCAGAGATTCGATAGATTTGTCCCAGTCGGGCATAAGGTTCACCACTATTGAGGGAGCTTGGGGAATACCTCATTTCGTCGACAACCAGAACGGCTTCAAGTATGCGGCCCTGGTTTTAGATGGAGCCAGCCCAACTCTTACAGAGATGGAATTTGTTGACATCAACTCCAGCAGTGTACTTACCACCGGACTCGCCCAACCTCAGTTCATCGGTGGTCAGTATATTGTTGGTAATGACGATGAGAGTGGGGTCGATGGTCCAGCTGTTCAAATCTACAGCTCCGGAACACCCATCACTCCGCTGATAATGTCCTCCCCAGAGCTTGTCGGATCTGACAATGGTTGTGGGAACAATGCAGGAGGAAAACCTACAGTGTGGGTCGAAGATGCATTTATCGAGATAGATGATGCAGAAATCGGAATTGGCGACTATGGGATATCCCTTAGGTATTCTTCAGGCTCGATCACAAATTCTGAGATTTCAGTTAACTGTAACGGGATTGATATTTACAGCCTAAAGAGCGTAGGGCAAGCCGACTATTACAACACAATTTCCGGAAATGAGATTGTGACTGCAGATAGGACCCCTATTACGGTATACGGAGGTGCTCATGCTTTCATCAGTGATAACGAACTTTCCGGCGCAGATAGCGGTAGTGGAATTGCAGTTTCCTCAAGCTACGCAGAGATAACTGATAACGAAATAGGCCCTATAGGTGGATGGAACGGTCTCTGGATGTTTGGTTCGTATGACGTAATCGCTGAGAACAATACTATTTTTGACACCAACAGAGAGGCCATTACTGCTGGCGAATACAGGGATGGATATACTCCAAGTGCATCCAGAGCATTCTTGGCCAACAATACCATTTCATCTTCGGGAAGTGGC
>TARA_B100001175_G_scaffold33843_1_pt1 | contig 15063 bp, 13 predicted proteins | sample TARA_B100001175 | Tara Oceans TARA_B100001175
AACGCTGAAACTGCTAATCCCATTATTAAAAATACGGTCGAAAGACCTATTATAAACATAAAGGCTGGAAATAACGTTTCTATTTTTTGATATTTTCCAGTAGACAGACGATTCATCGAAATTCCGCTCATATAGGCAATATATGGTGGAACAATTGGTAAAACGCATGGAGACAGAAAACTCAAAACTCCAGCTATGAGTGAGATTATCGCCGAGATAGCCAAACTAGAAGTAAATATATCAAAACCAAACATATCAGTCCTTACTGCCCATAAAATCGGAAATAATATGTTATGTGCGCCCTAATAGGACGCTAGACAAGTGAAAAAAACAAGTTTATCTGAAAATTTATGAAATATGATGACGAATTAGATGCTACGGGTCTTTTGTGCCCTCTTCCCGTATTAAAGATTCGAAAAAGATTAAAGTCTTTAGAAACCAATCAAATTGTGAAGGTAATTGCTGATGATCCAGCAGCAATTGTCGATGTGCCACATTTTTGTAGAGAGCAAGGCCATAAATTATTAAAAAACCAAAAAGATGATAAGATATTAACCTTTTTTGTTCAAAAAAAATAATTATTCAGCAGCAATTTTTTCTGAGGATTTTTCGTTTATGGCCATAATAAGTTCTTTGCGTCTTAATTGGGCGACCTCATAAGCTTTCTCTTTTACAATTCCAAAGCCTTTAATATTTAATGGCAAGCTAAAAAGCTCTGCCACCAAATCTTTTTTCTCGGTAAGAGCCATTCTCCCATAAATATCCAAATCATTTTCAAATTGCTTAAGCAATGATCTTTCAAGTTTGCGATCAGAACTATACCTAAAAGGATCAAATCTTGTTTTTCTTAAGAACTTTAAAGCTGCTAGCACCTTAAACACTATAAGCACCCAGGAACCAAATTCTCGTTTTACCGGCCGGCCGTCTGGCCCAGACCCACCAAATAGTGGAGGTGCTAAGTGAAAAGAAAGTTTCTTAAATTCAGAAAACTGAGATCTTATCTTATTGCGAACCATATCAAGGTGCAATCTTGCTACTTCATATTCATCTTTGTAGGTTAATACTTTGTGATATGACTGTAATACAATATCTTTTAGTTCTGGATCTTCAATTTTTTCAATCACTGACTTAAATTTCTTAACCAAATTCTTATCTTGATATTTTTCAATATGCTCAAAATAGTTACTCAATTTACTTTCACTTGTGGCGGGTGAATTTGTAAACTTTTTATCAACTGCATCTTTCATAAAACTAGGGTCAACGATTATCAGTCTACCTAATTCGAATGCTTGAATATTTTGCTCCACATACGCACCATTTAAATCAATCGCTTTATGCAACGCAGCCTTTGAAAGAGGGACAATTCCCATTTGCCAGGCAGCTCCTAAAATCATCGTATTAGCGTAAATACTATCAGCCAACATCTTTCGGCTTATTTCCGAAAAGTCAAAATAACTTAAATTTCTCTCCCCAATTTTTGCAGAAATTGCCAATAATAGACTGTCAGAAGGTATTGAAAACTTCCCGTCTCTTGTAAAATCACCTGTTATTGTTTCGTGCTCATTGACGATAGCTTTTGTTCTACCATCCTGCATCAAATTGAGTGTTTTTTGCCCACCGGTTGTGACTAAGTCGCCACCAATTACGGCATCAGCCTCACCAGTTGCAACACGAATGGCATTTATATCTTCAGGTTTTTCAGAAATTCTACAATGGATACTTACAGCTCCACCCTTTTGGGCGAGGCCGGCCATTTCCATCATACCCGCCCCTTTATTATCTAGATGAGATGCCATCGCTAATAGTGCACCAATAGTAACCACACCGGTACCACCAATCCCAGTAATCACTATATTATAAGTTCCATTAATTTCAGGCAAAGTTGGATTAGGTAATTTTGGAATTGAGAAGTTTTTTGCAACCTCTTTTTTCAACTTTCCACCTTCGACGGTTACAAAAGAAGGACAAAAACCTTTCACGCAAGAAAAATCTTTATTGCAAGAAGATTGATCGATTTCCCTCTTGCGTCCAAATTTAGTTTCAACTGGTACTATTGAAACACAGTTAGATTGAATACCACAATCGCCACATCCTTCACAAACAGCAGGGTTGATAATTATTCTTCTATCAGGATCTGGGAATTTTCCTCTTTTCCTCCGTCGCCTTTTTTCGGCAGCGCAAGTCTGAATATACACAATTGCTGAAACACCAGATAATTCCTTAAATTTATTTTCAACGTTTATAAGTTCATTTCTTTCTTTTATTTCAATGCCTTTTGGAAATAAATTAATATTTATATCCTCTTTTTCATCATATACTACCGCTAAATTTTTGATTCCAAATGCATAAAGCTCATTGACCACTTTATACGCATCTAAATTTCCATCATTTCCTTGACCACCAGTCATTGCTACTGCATCATTAAATAATAGTTTGTAAGTTATTGTTGTATTTGCAGAAATTGCCGCACGGATTGCCTGTATTCCTGAATGATTATATGTCCCGTCACCTAAATTTTGAAACACATGTGAACGTTCTGAGAAAGGTGCTTCACCTATCCAATTCGCCCCTTCACCCCCCATATGAGTAAAACCTAGAGTATCTCGATCCATCCACTGAACCATAAAATGGCAACCAATCCCGGCATAGGCACGTGAGCCGTCTGGAACTTTGGTTGACGTATTATGTGGGCAACCCGAACAAAAATAAGGGGTTCTGGTTGCTAGCTCTGGTGAGTTATCTGCTTTTGAAGCCTCATTTAAGGAATCTAGGGCAGCTAATAACTGTTCCGATTGCCTACCCTCATCACATAAGATTTTACCTATTTTTTGAGAAATCATAATTGGGTCGATTGCATATTCTGTTGGGAACAATACCCCACCGTCTTCCCCTTTAAAGCCCAACACTCGACAGCTCATCTTTGAGTCAAAAATTGCTTCTTTTATTTGAGGCTCTAATATTTTTCTCTTTTCCTCAACTACGACGATCAGATCTAAACCCTTTGACCATTCTATAAAGGTTTCAGTGTCAAGCGGCCAAATCATACCAATTTTATATGTTTTCAAACCTATCCTGTTACATTCCTCCTCATCCAATCCCAAGAGCTCCATTGAATGAGCAAGATCCAACCAATTTTTGCCTGCAGCGACAAATCCAATCTTTGCATCTGATTTTCCATGGATATTGCGGTCAAGGTTATTTTCTCGAGCAAACTTTTCAGCAGCTACTCTCTTATAATTGTGTAATCGCTCTTCTTGGGTGATTGGCAAATCAATCAGCCTTATATTAAGCCCACCGTCTGGCTCATCAATTTTAGGCTTAGAAATTTTTAAACGCTCTGGATCTCCATTTACAACTGAAGTCACCTCAATAGTATCTTTAATACATTTCAAGCCAACCCAAACACCTGCAAATCTGGACATTGCTATACCAATTAAACCGTAATCTAAGATTTCCTGAACTCCCGCAGGAGACAAAATAGGCATCATGGCATCAATCAAAGCAAAGTCTGATTGATGCAGAGTAGTCGAGCTCTCGCCAGTGTGATCATCACCCATAGCCATTAAAACTCCACCGTGCTGAGAGGTCCCTGCCATGTTTGCATGCCTCATAACGTCACCAGAACGATCAACACCAGGGCCTTTTCCATACCAGAGACCAAAAACACCGTCGAATTTACCCTCTTGTCTTAATTCAGCTTGCTGAGCACCCCAAAGGGCAGTTGCTGCTAAATCTTCATTGAGGCCAGGTTGAAATACAATATCATTTTTCGAAAGATTCTTAGAGGCTTTTTCCATCTGGAAATCAACGGCCCCCATGGGGGAGCCCCTGTAACCTGTCACAAAACCTGCTGTATTTAAGCCATCATGCTTATCACGAACCTTTTGCATTAGCATCAACCTTACCAATGCTTGGGTCCCATTTAACAGTATGTGATCTTTCTTAAGATCATAACGATCACTTAAAGATATATCCTTAAATTCCATTACCGACTCACAAATCTTATCAATAAAACGTAATATAAATTGAATGTAATTGAATTAAAGATAAAAAAATACTATTTAATGCACACTCACTCGCTTTAAATTAGTTTACTGAAAAGGACTCAAGCAATGGATTGGGACAAATTGCGTGTATTTTTTGCAGTTGCAAACGCAGGAAGCTTAACCCGTGCTGGTGAAACACTTCATTTAAGCCAGTCTGCTGTTAGCAGACAAATAACTGCTCTTGAAGAAAGTCTAGATACAATATTATTTCATAGACATGCTCGTGGATTAATACTCACAGAGCAAGGCGAATTACTCTTAGATACGACATCAAGCATAAGCAAAGAAATCGAAGCGGCATCAGCGAGAATTAGAGATAGTGAGGATGAGGTCTTTGGAGAATTGCGAGTAACTACCACAACTGCATTTGGAACACTCTGGTTAGCTCCGCGTTTATCAAGACTCTACGAAATTTACCCAAATCTTAAGATTGATTTGATGCTAGAAGAACGTGTTTTAGACTTACCGATGAGGCAAGCAGACGTAGCAATTAGAATGAAAGAACCGAGCCAAGCCGATTTAGTTCGACGAAGATTGATGTCAGTTACAATGCGTTTATTTGGTTCTGATGACTACCTTAGCAGAAATGGAGTGCCAAAAAATTTAAAAGCACTTTCCAACCACCGAATAATAAGCCAAAACTTTGACACTCCTCAAACTATTGCTGGTTCGGAATTAATAAAGCAACTTTTTGCGTCAGAACATGAAAGTCACCTCACAGTAAATAACTATTTCGGCGTATTACAAGGAGTGATCCATAATCTCGGGATAGGAGTGTTACCAGACTACATTGAAGATGACTTCCCAAACATTCAAAGAGTTTTACCAGAAATAAAATCTAGTGAAGTTCCTGTGTATTTAGCATATCCTGAAGAATTAAGACACTCAAAAAGAGTGACAGCATTTAGAGATTTTGTTGTTGAAGAGGTAGTAGCGTTCAGAAAAAGTCAAAAAAAAATGTAGTTATGCATTTTACGCATAACGAGTATGCAGTCAAGTTTGTTGAAAATTATCGAAATCAAATCTAAATAGCAAAGGAAGATAATTTCTTCAATTTTCTCCCTATAGAACTTGGCTGAGCATTGCTCAGCCTTTTTTTTGAGAAATCCTAAATTCGCTCTTTTTAAATTCTTCTCAACAAGATAACACTTTTACTAGAATATTGAAAGAATTTTACGTTATGTCTGAACCCGCCATTTCAGAAGAGTTGATTGCCGCGCATGGGCTTAACAAAGATGAATATCAAAGAATACTAAATTTACTGAATAGAATCCCTACATTTACAGAATTAGGTATTTTTTCAGCAATGTGGAACGAGCACTGTTCATATAAATCATCAAAGAAATGGCTAAGAACCCTTCCAACCACTGGTGAGAACGTTATTTGTGGCCCTGGCGAAAATGCTGGTATTGTAGACATTGGTGATGGACAAGCCGTCGTATTTAAGATGGAAAGTCACAATCATCCATCATTTATAGAGCCCTACCAAGGTGCAGCTACAGGAATGGGCGGAATTCTGCGTGATGTATTCACGATGGGTGCGAGGCCAATAGCCGCAATGAACTCTCTATCTTTTGGAGAATTATCTCATCCAAAAACAAAGTCACTAGTCAATGGGGTTGTTGAAGGAATTGGCGGTTACGGAAATAGTTTTGGTGTGCCAACAATAGGTGGGGAGTTAAGATTTGACAAATCATACAATGGTAACTGCCTGGTAAACGCTTTTGCAGCTGGTTTAGTAAAAACTGACAAAGTTTTTTATTCAGCAGCTTCTGGTATTGGAATGCCGGTTGTCTATCTTGGCGCTAAAACAGGTCGAGATGGCGTTGGTGGAGCAACGATGGCCTCTGCTGAATTCGATGATAATATTGAGGAGAAAAGACCGACTGTTCAGGTAGGAGATCCATTTACTGAAAAATGCTTAATGGAAGCAACTCTCGAATTAATGGATACAGGAGCTGTTATTTCAATCCAAGACATGGGTGCCGCAGGCTTAACTTGTTCAGCTGTAGAAATGGGTGATAAAGGAAATCTTGGAATCGAATTGTATCTAGATAACGTTCCAATTCGAGAAGAGAACATGACCGCTTACGAGATGATGCTCTCAGAATCGCAGGAAAGAATGTTAATGGTTTTGGACCCAGAGCTGGAAAAAGAAGCTAAAGAAGTTTTTAAAAAATGGGATTTAGATTTTGCAATCGTTGGAAAAACCATCGCAGAAGATAAATTTGAAGTCTGGAAAAATGGAGAGGTAAAAGCTTCACTCCCGTTAAAAGCACTTTCAGGAACAGCGCCAGAATATGACCGGCCATATATTACAAAAACTTCTAAAAAGTTGAAAAATTTTGAAGCACCAAAACTTGACCCAATTTTAGCTTTAAAAAGATTATTACAAAACCCAAACTTTGGGTCGAAATCTTGGGTTTATCAACAATACGATCATATGGTTATGGCCGATACCATCCGCAGACCAGGAAAAGGTGCCGGGATAGTCAGGGTTCATAAAACCTCTAAAGCACTCGCCTTCACCTCTCACGTGAACCCTAGATACTGTCAGGCTGATCCCTTTGAAGGGGGTAAGCAAGCAGTTGCAGAAGCTTATAGAAATCTTATTTCAGTGGGAGCCAAACCATTAGCCGCAACAGATAATTTAAATTTTGGAAATCCTGAAAAACCCGAAATTATGGGGCAATTTGTTAACTGTATTAGAGGTATTTCTGAAGCTTGCAAATATCTTAATGTACCAATCGTTTCCGGCAATGTATCACTATATAATGAAACTGACGGAGAACCAATTCAGCCTACCCCAACAATTGGAGCAGTAGGATTAATAGAAGATTTGGGGCATATAATTGAGGGTCCTGCTCAGCCAAATGATGTACTGATTTTGATTGGAGAACAGGGTAATCATTTGCAGCAATCGGCACTTCTGTCAGTAATTTCCAATAATTCAAATGGGCAACCCCCAATTACTGACCTCGAAAAAGAAAAAAGAAATGGTGAGTTCATTTTAAATAGTATTAGTTATATGAGCTCCTGCAAAGATCTTGGTCAGGGTGGGATTGCTCTTGGTGCATTTAAAATGGCAATCGAAGCGGATATCGGAGTATCTATTGAAGAGAAAGATATTCCCTGGTATTTTGGAGAGGATCAAGGCAGATATTTATTAACAACCACAACTTCGAATGCCTTAATCTTATTGGAAAAGGCCAGAAATACGAATATTAAGGCTAGGATAATAGGAAGCTTTGGAGGGGGATTAATTAAATTGGGCACATCTTTTTTGCCATATGAGGAGCTCAAAATGATATATTCTAAATCCTTAGAGTTAGCTCTAGAATAAATTAACACTGAAACATGAAAATTAAGTCTCTGATAAAAGGATCAAAGTATTGGCAATAACCGCAATAGAGATAGAAACACTAATTCGATCAACTTTCCCAGATGCGAAAATAACAATCACAGATTTAGCTGGAGACGGGAACCATTATGCTGCAGAAGTAATTGATGAAAGTTTTAGAGGGCAAAGTAGAATTGCTCAACAACGTTCAGTCTACGCTGCATTACGTGGCAAAATGGATGGATCAAATGGCGAGTTACATGCTTTAGCTTTAACAACAAAAGCACCAGAAACTTAATCGTATAATAAACAAAACTGTTAACGAAGGACCCAAATGCTATTGTAACTATGTATAATTACATTACATATCTCTTATTCTCAAAGTTACTTTACATTGATCAAGGTGAAAATCATGTCTGATATAAATTTAAAAATTAAATCTCATATTTCCGAAAATGATGTAGTTCTTTTTATGAAAGGGACATCTCAAATGCCACAGTGCGGCTTTTCTTCAAGAATAGCGGGCGTCTTAAATTACATGGGAGTTGAATTTAAGGACGTCAATGTTTTAGAAGATCAAGATATAAGGCAAGGTATAAAGGACTTCTCTGACTGGCCTACTATCCCACAACTTTATGTTAAAGGAGAGTTTATAGGGGGATGCGATATTGTTACGGAAATGACAATGTCTGGAGAGCTTGATAGCTTGTTTGATGCTGAAGTTATAAATTATGACAAAGACGCGGCATCAAAGATAAGAGAAGCTAATTCCGAACAGTGAACTATAGTTTAACAAAAGCTACTCATTACTTTCCGCCTTTTCCGCCAATGCTTCTGCTCTAGCAGCTAATTCAGCTAACGTATCCACTAATTTTTCCGGAACTACGGGAACTTCCACTCGCTCAGGAGGCGTGGACGCTGCGACACGGGCAGCAGTTCTTGCATCTTCCAACTTTTGTTTTGATGATCCTGCTGCCTCTTCAAGAGCAACCGTTTTGTCTGCAAGCATTAAACCAGCCATTAGTAGCATCCTATTCTCAGCCAACCTTCCAACCTGATCTGTCAAAAGCCTAGCCTCTCCATCTAAAACCTCAGCTGCTGCCTTTAAAAAACTCTCCTCTCCATCCTGACAGGCTACTTCAAACTGACGGCCCCCTATCGTAATTGAAACATCAGGCATTCATTTCTCCTGTATTTTCAAGCATTGGTTCCAAGTCAGATAATATCGAATTCAATTCATCAACCTGATCTTTCCGAGAAGCTTGCAAAGAATTAATTTGAGATCTTATTTTCTTATTTTCTAAACCCAATTCATCTTGTTGTTTTTTATATTCTAATCTCTCACTTTCCATCGAGCTCGTCAAAATTTCAATCTTTTCATTTAAGTTTGAGACCTCATCTAATGCAGATTGTAGGTCAATTAAAATTGTCTCCTTATCGCTCTCAAGTTTTGAGATCATTTTTTCTAAATGTGAAACTTCATCTGACTGATCATAAATAGATGTATTTTTCTTATCTGACTTTTCGAGAACCTTAAGTATTCGGTCCATAGAAGAAGAAATTCTCTTTTCAAAATCTGCAACATCATCCATTATCTATTACTCACCTATGTGCCTTAACTAACGAATCGTAAATTAACCCTATGCTAGCGTGCAAAATAGAAAAATGGAAAACTTTACAGCATTTTTATCTAAATAATTGAATTTTTCTAATTTGATCGACTGTACCCTTACCTCTCTAACTGTTATCAGAAGTTAGACTCAACGCTTTTCTTTGGGGGGAACCATGGATATTGAAAAACTTCGTAGGGATCACTCTAAGCATTGGAAAAAAGCTTGTGCTATCCGAACACTGACCTTGGACGCAGTGGCTGCAGCTAATTCTGGCCACTCAGGTGCACCAATTGGCATGGCTGATGTAGCAACAATATTGTTTGAAAAGCATCTAAAATTTGACTCACAAAATCCAGACTGGCTTGACCGCGATCGGTTTATACTATCGGCTGGTCACGCATCGATGCTTCTATATTCACTACTCTATCTAACAGGCTACAAGGATGTAAGTTTAGAAGAGATTAAAAACTTTAGACAATGGGGATCTAAAACTGCAGGCCATCCAGAATATGGGCATGCTAAAGGTATTGAAACCACTACTGGACCATTAGGACAAGGATTAGCCTCTTCGGTCGGTTTTGCAATGGCTGAAGAACTCTTACGGGCACAATATGGAACAAACATTTTCAATCACCATACTTATGTTTTAGCTGGTGACGGATGTTTGATGGAAGGAATTAGCCAAGAGGCTATATCTTTAGCAGGTCGACAACAATTATCAAAACTGATCGTTCTCTGGGATAATAATAATATTACAATCGATGGCACGCTAGACTTGTCAGATAAAACTAACCAGCTTATGCGATTTAGGGCCAGTGGATGGGATGTTTTTGAAATCGATGGTCACAATCCGATTGAAATCGATCAAGCACTCACTATAGCAAAGAAATCCAAATTACCTACAATGATATCTTGTAAAACCAACATTGCGTTGGGCACTTCGGCTCAAGACACATCAAAGGGACACGGAGCGTTAACAGATAAAGATCTGATAAGCGAAGCTCGATCTAATTACGGCTGGAACCACTCTAGTTTTGAAATTCCAACTGAAATCAAAACTGAATGGGAAAATATAGGTAAGAAAGGAAGTAGCGCATTTAAAATCTGGGAAAATAATGTGAAACTTTTGACTAATAAGAAACAGATCGAATTAAAAAGAATTTTCGATAGAGATTTGCCTGCAACATTATCAAGAAAACTAAATCGGCTTAAAAGAGATATTTGTGATCAGCAACCAACCATAGCCACTAGAAAGTCTTCAGAATTAACTCTTGAAGTAATAAATCCTCTTATGAAAGAAACTTTCGGTGGCTCTGCTGACTTAACTGGATCAAATAACACTAAAACGAAAGATTTGGGAGTATTTTCTCCCGAAAATCGGTCCGGCAGATACGTTTATTACGGAATAAGAGAACACGCAATGGCCGCCGCGATGAATGGAATGGCCAATCATGGTGGCGTAAGGCCATATTCAGGCACATTTATGTGTTTCACAGATTATGCAAGGCCAGCGATGAGGCTTTCTGCTCTTATGGAAATCCCAGTGGTTTACGTAATGACTCATGACAGTATTGGTCTTGGCGAAGATGGTCCTACTCATCAGCCTATTGAACACCTAGCAATCAGTAGATCAACACCAAATACGAACGTTTTTCGCCCTGCTGACACTATCGAAACAGCGGAAAGCTGGGAAATAGCTCTTGGAGAAAAAACAACGCCATCAATTTTATCGTTAACTCGTCAGAATGTTCCAACCTTAAGAACAAGTTACACTAGTAAAAACCTGACAAGTTTTGGTGCATATATATTACATGAAGCATCCATCAAACGGCGAGCAATTTTGATAGCCACCGGTTCAGAGGTTCAAATAGCGCAAGAAGCACGGAAATTATTGGAGAACGAAGGAATTGGTACAAGAGTAGTTTCAATGCCATGTTGGGAGCTATTTGAGCAACAATCAGAAAAATATAAGAAGCGAGTTTTGCCAGCAGGACCGGTGCGAGTTGCAATTGAAGCGGGCTCATCCATGGGATGGGATCGTTGGCTTTCAGGTGAGAGAGGGTCTTATAAGAAATCACTCTTTATTGGAATGAATGGTTTTGGAGCCTCTGCTCCATCAGAGATATTATATGAGAAATTTCAAATTACGGCTGAAAATGCGGTTAATGCCGTTCGAAAATTACTAAAAATTGACTAAGAAATCATTATTTTGAACTTATCTTCAAAATTATAAAAAATATTAGGAGACCTGATTAATGGGTATTAAAATTGGAATTAACGGCATGGGTAGGATTGGTAGGTGTACGTTAGCTTCTATAATTGAAAATGATCGCAATGATGTAGAAGTAATTAAGATCAATGCGTCAGGACCCATTGAGACGAATGCCCATTTGCTCAAATATGACAGTGTTCACGGAAAATTCAAAAATAATATTGAAATTGACAATGACACTATGAATGTTGGCAAAGGGCCTATCAAAGTATTTTCTAGCTATGACCCCGCTGATTTGGATTGGTCAGGAGTTGATGTTCTTTTAGAATGTTCAGGGAAATTCAAATCTCGCGAGAAAGCCCAGCTCCACCTAAACCAGGGAGCACAAAAAATACTTATATCAGCTCCTGGTAAAAACGTAGATAAAACAATTGTTTACGGAGTAAATCATGACAAGTTAACTCCTAAAGACCTTATTGTATCGAATGCCTCATGTACAACCAACTGTTTAGCACCAATTGCGAAAGTTTTAAATGATGCTATTGGTATAAAAAATGGAATAATGACAACAATTCATTCTTATACCGGCGATCAACCCACTTTAGACCGTAGACATTCTAATCTTTACAGAGCCAGAGCTGCCGCTTTATCAATTATACCAACCTCCACTGGCGCGGCTAAAGCGATTGGTGAAGTACTACCAGAGCTTAATGGAAAACTAGATGGTTCTGCTTTAAGAGTTCCTACCCCAAACGTTTCTGCAGTCGACCTTACATTTACCGCAAATATAGATACTAGCGTGAGAGAAATTAACGAAATTATTGCACGGGCAGCTAACAGCTCTATGAAAAATATTATTAGTTATGAGACAGAACCTAAAGTGTCGATAGATTTTAATCATGAACCCTACTCAGCAAATTTTGCACCAGATCAGACTAAAGTTATTCAAGACAGATTAGTGAGAGTACTGGTTTGGTATGATAATGAATGGGGATTTTCATGTCGAATGGTTGATAACGCATTACTAATGGGCAGCCTTTGATACTAATCACGCGCAATAGAGTTAAATCTTGGGGAACTAATGAACTGGAAAAGAATTGATCAGCTAGATCTTAAGGGCAAGCGCGTTCTCACTCGAGTAGATATTAATGTTCCAATAAAAGATTCAATAGTTTCAGATACAACACGCATAGAACGGATTATACCAACTATAACCTCAATAGTCGCAAATGGTGGGATTCCAATAATCATCTCACATTTCGGTCGACCAACTAAACAAAAGGAGAAAGAATATTCCCTTAAACAATTAGTTCCTTACTTATCAAAATATCTGGAGCAAGAAGTCATTTTCACCGATCAAGATGAGATCAACACTATAGTCAAACAATCGAAGGCCTTAAAGCCAGGACAAATTTTACTTTTAGAAAATATTCGGTTCAGAAGTGGTGAAACCTCAAATGATCCAATTTTGGCTCAACAATTGGCTGAGTTAGGAGAGGTATTTTGTAATGATGCTTTTTCTGCAGCTCACAGAGCACATGCATCCACCGAGGGTATCGCGCATTTATTACCAAATTGCGTTGGATTTCAGATGGAAGCTGAGTTATTAAACTTGGAACAGACTTTAATTACACCGAAGCAACCTGTTACAGCGATAATTGGTGGCTCAAAAATTTCAACTAAAATTAATTTGTTAAATAATCTAGCTCAGAAATTTAATTTTTTAGTCATTGGTGGCGGAATGGCTAATACATTCTTAAAAGCAGCAGGTTTCAACATTGGTAAAAGCCTATATGAAGAAGACTATCTTAATTCAGCAATAAAAATATCTAAGATTGCGGAGCAATCTAATTGTAAGATTGTTTTGCCAAATGATATAGTGGTTGCAAAAGAATTAATAGATAAGTCATCATCTGAGATATATGATGTAACAAAATGCCCGAGCGATCTCATGATCCTTGATATTGGTCCACAAACTATCAAAAAAGTCTGTAATGTAATCAAAGAATCCAAGACTTTAATCTGGAATGGACCTCTTGGTGCTTTTGAATTTCAGCCCTTTAACAATTCCACTGATGAAATTGCTAAATTTTCATCAAAATTAACTCGCGAGGGAAGATTAATAAGCGTGGCAGGTGGAGGAGACACAATCTCTGCATTAAGTTCAACGGGCTCTGATAAAGAATTTACATATATTTCAACCGCTGGTGGGGCCTTCTTAGAGTGGATGGAGGGTAAGGAATTACCTGCCATAAAACCTCTACTAGATTAATCTGTTTGCGCAACAAAGAGAGTTGAACTAAAACATCTTTAAGCCAATTAAAAGGAACAAAAATATGAGATCGACCAGACATGTTCAAAAAATTCTCCAAAATTATGAAACAGATAATCCAGGAGTTAAGGGAAATCTCTGCAGAATTTTAATGAATGGAAAGTTAGGCGGAACAGGAAAACTCATAATTTTGCCTGTAGATCAAGGATTTGAGCATGGGCCAGCTCGGTCGTTTGCTCCAAATCCAGCAAGTTATGACCCTCATTATCATTATAAATTAGCTATAAATGCTGGATTAAATGCCTTCGCAGCTCCCCTTGGGATGATCGAAGCCGGAGCAGACACTTTTGCTGGCCAAATCCCAACAATTCTTAAAGTGAACTCAGCAAACTCATTAATTCCAAAAGAAACACCTAAAACTCAAGCTATTACAGCATGTGTCGATGATGCTCTTAGACTAGGCTGTTCTGCGATCGGGTTTACTATTTATCCTGGATCCTCAATGGCTTTGGAGATGTTTTCAGAAATCTCAGCAATGAGAGAAGAAGCAGCCGCAAAAGGCATACCAACGGTAATTTGGTCTTATCCAAGAGGAGAAGCGTTAGACAAGGCTGGCGAGACAGCTGCAGATATATCTTCTTATGCAGCACAAATCGCAGCCCTTTTAGGAGCACATATTATAAAAGTAAAATTATCTTCTGATCAATTGTCTTTGCCCGAGGCCAAGAAAGTTTATGAAGACGAAGGGATTGATATATCTTCCCAAGCCGCAAGAGTTAAAGATGTTATGAAGTCAGCATTAAATGGTCGCAGAATTGTTGTTTTTTCTGGCGGTTCTAAAAAAGGGATCGAAAGCGTATATGATGATGCGCGAGCAATTAGAGATGGTGGTGGTAACGGCTCAATTATTGGTAGGAATAGTTTTCAAAGAAGTTACCCTGATGCTTTAGAAATGCTCAATAACTTAATCGAAATATATAAAGGTAAGGCATAAGCTACCAATTTTCATAGAAAAAACTATTTTTTTAAAAAATGATTCGTTTTAGGGATTCACAAAACGAATCACTTATGTAATGATTCGGTAAAGCTGACTTTAGATTAGCAAACCGAGGCAAAAAATTGAAACTATCAATTACCACACCCGCAATTGGGGGCATTTTATACCTTACAATCGCCTTTTTCTTAGCGGCATATTTTGCTTTCAGTGCAATCCAAGGAAATCATGGAATTTTTAAAAGAATTCAAGCTGAAGCCCAAGTTGAAGAATTACAAAAGCACTTAAATGTTTTAGAAATTCAGCTAGCCAAAATGGAAAATAAAACTCGTAGACTTTCAGATAATTTTTTAGACCTTGACTTACTTGATGAAAGGGCAAGAAAAGTATTGGGTATGGCGCGAGCAGACGAAATCATCATTAATTAAATTATTTACTATCATTTTCTATCTGAATATGTTATAATTAGTTTAATATTAAACTAAAATATAAATTTTAATATAAAGATGAACTAAATGGTGCAAAAATCAAAGAAAGTGGCTAGTGAAACCTTAAGTCTTTATAAGGACATGCTCTTAATTAGACG
>TARA_B100001175_G_scaffold302868_1_pt1 | contig 15062 bp, 14 predicted proteins | sample TARA_B100001175 | Tara Oceans TARA_B100001175
GGATCCTCAACAAAATTGATCTTTGGATTACTATCTGTTATAGAACTATTTGAATTATCATAGAATAGATTTGAAATAGAAGTATCAGTTATTATCAGTGTAACTGTAGCATTAGCATTACCTGGAGTACCAACTCTACTAACAGCATACTCATCAGTATACAAATCATCATTATAGAATGATAATATAGTTGTTTGATTGGTTAGTTCTGATACATCAAATACGTACTTGTGTCCATATACAAAAGATAAATTTGGATTAGATTCAAAACTATTATTAGTATGAATACTAGAGAATAAGAATCTGTTGTTAGTACCATCAAACTTTACTACAACTGGTGTAGTAATTGATTGATTAGTTGCTGGATCTCCAAATATCTCAACTAAATCATCTTCGCTCAAACCATGAGCAATATCTGTCTGAAGAATTGCTTCAAGTTCACTTTGGTTTGTTATATCAGTATTATGTGCATGTTCCTGACCTGTAGTACCAAGCAATCCTCTGGTCACTTGGAAAATATTACCAGCCTTTCCATCCAAACGAAGCATTTCAGTTCCAATCTTGACTATGTTTCCTAGATTGAAGAAATCAAACTTAGTAGGTCCAAATGCTATATTTCTCTGATCAGTGGTTATTGGATTTATAACTTGATCTTGTACGAATATATTATTGTCATCCTGATCCTTGAATGAACTTGATGTAGTAAATCTTTGAGCATTATAAAGATCTACTGTTGCATAATACTTATCAGATCCTGCAGTGAAAGTTGCTTGTGCATTTGCAATCTCAACTGTTGCACCATTCAAGTGACTACCACTAGTAGGATATGAACTACCTAATTGTTTTCTAGCAACTGTCCATGTTTTATTCTCTATATCCCTAGAGACAATTCTCATTTTCTCAGATCCAATAGAGATGTATCTATCAAGAGGGAAAGCAGATGCATTTCCTACACGTATAATAGTATCAGTATTGGATATTGTTCTAGTAAGTTGTGTACTAGTAGATGTTGCTGGATCATAACTTGTAACAACTCCACCAGCTACTGTATTAGTTGCACCAATTCCAATTTCATTGACAGTCTCTGAACTGAATGTTCCAGCACTATATGCACCAAATCTAGGAAGATCTGAAGCATTAGGTCCTGATTTTATATCTTTTACAAAGAGATAACCATTACTATTGTCAATTTTCTCTATTTTTGAAACTCTTCCTTCACATTGAGACGTTGCTCCTTTTATATAAGTACCAACATTCCAAGCATCCATACTAGATGCTCCAGTAATAGATATCCTTACAGTGTAATCACTTATAACACCTTCAGGTGTTTGACTTACTACTGCTGTACCAGCTAAGTGAGGAACTTTTTTAGAAGCATCCCATCCACGAAGTACTGGTACAGTTTTAGCAAATTCAAAGTCTCCAGCACGACCCTCTCCAAAATAGTTCTTATTGTTCGCTCCACCCCATAAATTAGTCTCTGTAGTTGGTGATGAGATTGAACTAGCATATCTACTACCAGATCCATCAGCATTGAAAATTGCAGCTGAAGCAGCGACACCTGCCCCTCCAACGTCAGCAACACTTATATTATGCTCATATCCACCAGCACCACTATATAATGACTGATTGAATGTAGATGAAACTGTAAATGTATAATAATTGCTAGTAACAGGGTTGATATACATTTCAAGTTGCATTGTATTTGCAACTCTATCAAGTGCTATAATCTTACCAATCTTGTAAGATACATTATTTGCATCTACGTATATCTCATCAAATCCATATGCTCCATTGATATACTCATAATAAAATCCTTTTTGGGATCCTGCTGTTATTGGTAAATCATTAGATAATTGCTCTGTAGAAGAAACCTTAAGATAAACGTACTTTGTGTTATTGGTTGGGACACCATTAACATATACTATCTCATCTTCAATCTCCAATGTCATTCCAGTGCTAAGATTCTCAAGATTATTAGCACGAAGATAAATTTCGTCTAAAAGTCCTGTATTAATAGCAGTTTCAAATTCCTGTTCAATAACAGTATTATCTGAGATCTCGTCACCTTCAGAAATTCTATTATAATACAATACATTTGTACTAGTATCTACTGATGGAGAAGGAACTGTTAGTTTCTGTTGTCTAGAATCAATCTTTCCAACAATATCAGAAGCAACAATAGATGATGTGTTTACAACAGCTCCACTTGGACTCTTAGGAAGAATAGATGAAACTGCTGCTGTAAATCCAGTACCTTGTGTATTTGAATTGTCAACATAGAACTCATCTCCAGCACCCCATCTAGGAGTGAAGGATTCATTACTTGCTACATCTACGTAGTTTTTACCACCATTTTCAATAATAACAGAATCAATAGATCCTGATGAAACGTTAGATACTGTTGCACCAACTAAAGAACCAAATTGAGGTAAATTATTATTTTCATCTCTTACTCTGATAACATCAGTAGGTAAATTTTTCAATATAGAAGTTGCATCCCAGTTAGATGATTCTGGAGCATATTTGAAGGTAGGTCCTACAACATAAGGGAATCTTGGTTTTATATCATATCTGTCTATTTGATTTTCATCCGCACTTGAATGAACAGTAGTAAAATAACAATATCTACCTAATGGAAACTCAGGAGTTATGCAAATTCTTCCATTGAACTCATCTAAGTCTTTATGTAAAGCATCTCCATCTGGCTTGTACTCATAATCTTCTATGAACGTTCCCATAGAATATGCAGTAACACCAATAGCATTACGTGCATCTTTTACAAAATAAGATGATTCTAAACGTTTTAGAGGAGATGATGTGTCAAGAGGGTTTGTATATCCAACAGGACCATAAATTGGAACACCATCATATGCCCATCCAATAATAGGTGAGTGTTGTAAATTTCCTGCTGTCTCATTACCAGCAACAATATTATCACCAAGTATATTTCTAATACCTACAGGATTACCAACATAATTGTATGCATCATGATACTCTGGTATTAGACCAGGAAAAGGATATCCATTATGCTTATCTGAATATCTCTGATATTCTTTGATATTATCTCTATGCCACTCAGTCACATTTGCAGATACATTTGCTCCACTTGCAGTAGGAACAATATAAATCTTTGTTTTTGCTTTATCATAATCATATCCACCAGAAACCTTTCTTATAGAGGATATAGCACCACTTGTAGGGTCAATTGTACTGACAACGAATCTTGCCCCTCTACCCCTTCCAGATTCGTCTACAATGACTATTTCTGGTACTTGGGTATAATCCTGACCTGAACCTAATATATTAAGAGTTTCTATCTCTCCAGTAATATTATTGCTTGGAAACTGTGGGCTCATATGAGCACCAGAACCAGCACTAATAGTTACTTCAGGAGTTGACTGATATGCACCAAAAGCAGTTAGAGTAATACCTATTACCTTTCCACCAGAAATTTGTGCTGTAGCAAAAGCACCTGTACCAACACTATCATCAACAACAACTTTTGGTGGTGCAGTGTATCCAGATCCACCATCTACTACAGTAATAGAACTAAGTTCACCAGCACTTGTCAACTGTCCACCTTGTCCAGAAATATTAGGACCATCAAGTTCCGTATTTACACCTCTGAAGGATATAATAGGAACTCCATCAATTGTTACACCTATAGTTCCGTTATCTGGTTGTGTTGTCTTTGTTTTTCCTAAAGATGGAACTTTTGGTATCTTTTTCAGATGTCTTTGTGATGCAGGAGATAATCCAGCATGAGGACCAGCTTTTATTTCACCAATACTAAGAACATCAGGAAATCCATTAGAAGAAACGAATACATGATCATTATTCTCAAATACTTGGTTTACACCTCTTGAAACGTTATATTCGTTAGAAAGATAGGTAGCAACCATATTTCCAGAAGTGGAAACGGTTCTTATGTTATCTTCTGTTGAAGGAACGTTCTGTCTCCATGAAGAATTGATAGGTGCATCCTGTTTTTTACCAGATAGACCAAATTCTACAACATCTCCTTCTTTTACAAATAATCCTTTACCAGTTATAGGAGTTTCAGATATCAAACCAGCAGGTCTGAATGAAGCAGAATAATAATCTATTAAAGGATTTGCTTGCGAATCTGAAACAACATAAAGAATATTAGATCCAAATACTGATCGATTCTTAGACGCAGCTGTAAAAGTTACAGCGTTAGTAGATACATCATAAAATTCTGTACCTGTCTTTTCTGCATATGAAAAAGATATTGGTATATTATTTGCATCATTTATCCCTTCTACATAAAATTCACCATTTATATCTGGAAACCCTATAGTTGAGTCAACAACTAAGGTCTTATTAAGAGTACCAAAGGTAGTATTACTTCTAGTCTCATTAGCAGGTTGGAAATGTCCAATAACAGATTCTGCATTCAAGAAGATTCTATAAAGAGTATCATTTCCTGATTTGATTGGAATTACTTTTTCAATACTTGCTGTTGCTTCTCCAATTGTCTGATCATAACCATAAGTAATTTGTTTTAGAACTAATCCTGGAAGATCATCTACTGTAACACCATCGGCAAATTTGATTAGAGTTCCTTGTAATACTGTATCAACAGACCATGTAGATACAGAAGATTTTAGAAGTTGCTCGTTTGGATAACGAACTAAGATCTTCTCATCGTTGAATGCACTTCTGAATAAGAATTCAATAGCAGGACTTGTACCCTTAGATGCATAGAAATCCTTGATATACTTCAGAATTGTTGGTACTGAAATATCTTCGTTCAGTCTTTCAATAGGAATTCCAGAGAAATACTGAGTTTTTAAATTTTTGAATAAAGTTGCAAGGAAAAGATGACTAATATTAGTAACAGTTGTGTTACTTGCACTAAAAGCAGTTCCATTAGTACTAATGAATGTACTATCGTTTAGTAAATCACCTAGTTTTGTTGTACCTGAAGAACCTCTACGTATATCATATAATACACCAGTAGAAGGATCAATATTCTTATATTGTATAATTTCTTGATTTGTACCATCATTTAGTAGTACAAGACCCTCTGAAGGGAACCTTTTCCAAATTGCTCTTTGCTTATTATCAGTTTTTTGTGATAATCCTATAGTTGTGTCATCCGCAGTTATATCAAAAGCTAAAGTAGTCTCAAGGATAATACCATCCTTGTAGAAATCAGCATTTTGATACTTCTGAATCTGTCGAAGAAGACCAGTAGACGCACCATCAATCTCAGTGGCTTTATAGTATTCTTCAAAAAACTTTACGAAAGTAGGATATTCCTGCCTGAAAAAGTCAGATAGTTGACTATCTACTAACTGGGATACTTTGATCATTCCTTACGACTCCGCTAAGACCTGAATATTTCCTTTTGTAAGAGCCAAATAAACCTCTCGCTTTGCGAAGATATCGTTTTGCGCTGGTCTAATAGTGACTTTAATAAGTGAACCAGTTTCAACTGTTTCAGTGATAACAATAGATGTGGACATACCTAGTAATATCTCACCTTTACTGTAATTGATAGATCCAATTGGATCTCCAAGATACGTCTTAATTGAGTTATTCAAGTAATACGCCTTTACGTTTTTAGTAGTCCTAGCAGTATCTAGGTAAGTTCCGTCATAGTCATCTTCTAGGTAAAAAGTCTGAGTATAACCTTCTAATTTGAACCCAGTTGATGTCAAAACTGGAGAATCAGTATCAATTTCAAATGCATTTACATAGCAAAGTTCATAAGAAGCTTTTGTATTCAGAATTGCCTGAATATCTCTTCTCATTGATATCGTTGTAGCATTCCTACTAATAGAAGGATCTGCATCATCGATGACTGCTATCAATTTACTATACTTTAGTTTTCCTCCAAATCTGCTCAATGCAGTAGAAGATTCATACAAATCTATAGCACTTTCTACCAAAGTCTTGATTTCAGATGCTGATTTTGTAGTAGTCTCAGAATTAAAGTATATTGTAGAGTTGATTGTTGGATAAAGTACGTGTGGATCAACTATATCAGTAGTCAAAGAAGCAACCTTATAGGATCTAAGTTTTGACTTGATAAGATCTTTTGTACTTACTGATAGAGTACTACCAGATTTGGGTTTGATAACGATCTTTACTTTTCCATATTGAGGTGGACTTGCTTCCTCTCCTCCATACGCAAAGATATCATCAACGTTTGGATATACTAGACGAACTATAGTTTCATAGTCATCAGCAGTTACTGCTCTATTCTGAGCAGAATAGAATCTTGGTGCTTGGAATTTGATTGAATCAATGGTCTCTGCTTTTGCACCACCTTCAGTTACAGGTGCATTTGAGATAGTAACAGTTTGACTTCCTGGTGTAACAGAAAGATTATTAGTCACATTTCCAGCAAAAACGAAATTAGCAGTTCCTTGTATACCATTTGCATCAGCACCACTAGAAATAATGTAAGTTGCTGTTATTTTTGAATTATTTGGTAGTTTTGCACCTACTACACCATCACCAAACACAAGTTCGTATTTCTCATCTTCTATTTCCTGAACAAAGTAAACTTTACTTGTAGAGGTAACTTGAGTGATATTTACTCCTCTTGTATATAAATCAGATGTTGTTGAACCAGAATCGGGTTGAACTTTGATAATCAAGGTGTCAAGATCCAATCCAGTGTTAGGAATGATAAATCTTTGATCTAAATCATTCTGATCAACAATCCATGAAGTAGAAAGGTATGTACCTTCATACAACCTAACATTATTATATGTACCAGTAGCACCTTGACCAGGAGCTTGTGGGTTGATATAAACTAATGGAGTGACAATATCAGATGGAGTTGATAGTGAATATGATACTTTATCCTTTATCGCATTGAAAACACTACCTGCTTTTATAGTAATTGATCCAGGAGCACTACCTGTCAATCCAGAAAATGTTGAGAATACGTTGAAGTTGAATAAAGAACTAGAAGACTTGGCAGATCTTGGTAAATAACCTAAACTTTTAGCATGAAGAACTACATTGTCCCTTAAAATCGAAGAATCTAAAAAAGATTCATTTGCAATCATGTTCGAGACGAAAGATTGATAATGCGTGTTATACGCAAGTAAATCAACGATATTCGCTAATGCAGACCCTTCAAAGTCGTAATCAGTGAAATCGGTATTGTTCTTCAGGTAATCTTTCAGTTCTGCTTTGATATTCTCAAAGTCTAAACTAGTAAGTTTCGTATTTGCCATTATTACCTAGTGCTTTCCAAATAGAATTCGATTGTCTGCGTATGTGGAATCCCGACAATTTCAAACTCAATAGAAACATCAAAGGAATTATTATCTGGAATTGGATTTACGTCTACTAGACTCAATACAACTCTTTCTTCATATGTCTGAATAACTCTAGTAATTTCATCAGAGATTTGGGACGCAGTTCCGTAATCGCAATTATCAAATAGAAGTCTAGAGAGATTTGTTCCAAGTTCAGGTTGAAAGGGTCTTTCACCTATATTGGTCATTATTAAATGCTTTAGAGCAGACTTTATCGCTGCTTCATTTCTTTTCACCAAAATATCCTTAGTTTTGGGGTGTGAATCAAAACTAAAGGATATGTCTTTGAATGATCGGGAAAGAAGGTCTGCTTTCGCCATATTAGGCGTTATAAGTCGGATTATTATTATTTAGACCGCTTCTTTCTCGTATTTTTCTAATGGTCGTGGCAACACCCTTCATGGTCGCCTTTTCTATCTAATTTCTCTGAAATTTCCTGTAACAATTGAATTACCATCTGTATATCCGTTTCTAAGGGAGAAACATATGGTTCGTAATCTTCTGGACAATAATCTGAAGGATTTACTTCTGTTCCCTGTGCTTCTGCATTATCACCACCGTTCAACGCAGATGTAGTCATTCCCATCGTTTAGTCCTCGGTATAATGTAGTATTTATTACTTTCCTTGACCTCTTGATCTCTTTTTAGCCTTGTTGCGTGAAGTCGCAGTATATTTTGTATGCTTACCTCTTCCCTGTCTTGTTTTCTTAGGAATAGACTCAACGTACTCTGAGGAACCCCATGCACCTTGTTTAGTCTTGACAGCCATTGTAATGGATCGAACGTACCGATATTATACCAGTTTGTTGAGTATTTGTCTATGGAGAGGTAGTACCAGCAGTTGTTATGCGAATTCTTCCCCCTTGACCACTCTGACCATTTGCTTGTCCACCAGCACCATAAGGCATAAGGAAATTTGGATTATTAGCTGCACTTCGAGCACCAGTAGTTGCTGCTGATATTACTGAGTTATTGTAATATCCGCATCCACCGCCACCAGCACCAGCTCCAGTGGCAGGATCTACACCTACAAATCCTCCACCACCGCCTCCTCTGTATCCTCCACCACCACCAGCAGTGCCATTGAATCCAGCACCACCAATACCTACACTACCAGTCCCACCATTACCTTCAGTCCCACCAAATCCAGGAGTAGCACTTGCATTACCAATTCCTGCCCATATAGCACCTCCACCACCTAAACCATTGTTTGATGCGTTATTGCCACTTAGACCTCCTCCAGACCCTCCTAGAGACCTTACAGAAGCACCTCCACCTCCTGCAGCAACTACTCTTGCAAAAGTCAATATTGCTTCACTTCCTCCAGAAACTACATTGCCATGATCTTCATAGATTCCAGTAAGTCCACCTCCTGCTCCTCCAGAAGAACCTCCTGATCCACCACCAGTTTGAGGATCACCACTAAAACCACCTGCAGTATTTGCTCTTCCACCTTTACCTACAATAAAGAAATAACGCTGAGTATTCCTAAGAGTCATCTTTACACTACTAAATCCACCATCTGCTCCTTGGAACGTACCAGCAGATCCTCCTCCTGCACCCCAAAGTTCACAACTTATAGGAGTACTACCATTTTCCGCAATTACTTCATATACTCCATGAGTTGTAAGGTCAAAAACCCCATTCGATAAATCTACATCAGTCCAATTAAAATTGAAACCTGATCCATTCTGTTGATTATTCTGCAGATATCTATACTTGAATCTACTAGAATAACCTGTTTGGTTGGTTATTGTAAGTACTGCAGCATTAGAAAACACATCTAACGCTCCTGTAGCACTCAATTTACACCGATATATGTCCATATTATCAACAGGATAGATTGGAGGTGGTGTTTCAACCGTTGTTGATCCTCCAGAGACTATTGTTCCTGTCTGACCCTGTATAGGATAATAAGTATTTTCGCCAGCTTGTTTTATTTGCCACTGGTATGTAAGATCGCTACTATCAGTAGTACTTGCTTGAATACTGAATTCTGCAGGAACAGTTACCAAAGTAGAGGTAGTTGTTGATCCAGATCCAATCAAATTAGTAATAAATGGGTCAATATAACGCTCATTACCGACATATACCCGAATTATAGTGATTCCTGCTGCTGAACACTTACTTTCAAACATAGATATCGCTTGAGATACCGTACTTACGGTCATTGAACCAGAATTATCAACAAAAAGTGCTACAGTTGATCCTTGAGGGTAAGTTGACAATCCAGCAAGTGAGAACCAATCTCCACCCCACCTAGGAACATTATGTTCTGTCAAGGGGTTAGGATAAGAACTCATGTTGTTAGGTATCTTATTATACCCCCAACTATTACCTCTAGCGACAGACATCAGGTCAAATGGTCTCAGTGGCCAAGCAGTTCTAAATTGAGCCCATGCACTATCAAATGAACTCTGACTTGGAGAAGTTTCGTCAATTACTGCAATACAAGGAACTGTCTCATTTGTTACAACAGGTTCTTGTACTACAGTCTGACTTTGAGGTTGTTGATTGATAATAATGCTTACAGGGAGAACTGTAATACAAACTGTAGAAGAATATACATCTGCAGCAGTTTCTGCCTTGACTTTTAGTCTAAAACAGCGTCCATCATCCTCTGGATAGCGTAAATTACAAATTGTTACAGCATTTGTATCAGCATTTGTAATAATTGGAGCAGTTCCACCGTTTTCAATGTCAAAAAAGGTCTCTCCATCCACCATTGGGAGTTCTTCTTGCCAAATATACTCTAAATCAGTGCCATCTGTGATAGTAACGTTGCCAGCAGTGAATGTAACACATGCTCCAGCAGTATTTGTTTGACTAGTTGGTTGATTTCCTATACTAATAGTAGCCCAAGACCCTCTATTACTGTCAAATCTCCATTCTACACTCCAATCTGACTCAACACACCTAGTCAAATTGAGATTTACTGCTCCATTATGAGTAGAAGGGTGTGTCAAAGTAAATTTTTTAGTACTTCTATCAATTGATCTAACCAAAGTACCTTCAGGCGCAACAATACCACCTGTAACACCAGCAACCGTAGATATAAGGTCTACACGCATTCCAGGTTCAATTGAGTACTCTAAGTCCTCTACTTCGAGGATTTGTTGATTATCTTCGTTTTGTCTACCCAAGAGAGTCACTTCGGTGCTCCCTTTTACCATTCTAGCAGTTACAAACAGGGGTACTGCACCCTCTTTCGCCTTAGAAGAGTGAAATTTACACCTAATCCAATAATCTTTGAATCCTTGGAGGTAATCTTCAGCAAAAAAGTCTACTTTTGTCTTGAAATCAGCATTTATTACCGTTTCAAAGGGTAAAATACCAAAATCTTGATGATCTGAGACTTGCCAAGAACTTGCTATATGGGTAACTTCGTCATCAAACCCAAAAGGAGTAAATTTATCCTTTACATCGAATTTATAACTGGTTTTTATGGGCATTATACTGTTTTTTCTTCAAATTCTAGTCCAAAATCAGTTGCTGGCTTGATTCCTGGCGGTTCTCCACCACAAAATACGTTCGGAGACCCTGCTGCGACAGAAGTACATCCAGCAACTGCATCTCCGACTCTACCAGCACCTTTCCCTGTACCACCATCCTTTGCTCCACCCATGAGTAAAGCACCATGACTCATACCAGTATCTAAAAAGACTGTAGTTGACCCTGTAGCAATTGCTGCTGAATGAGGTAAACATATAGGTGGTGCTGGAAATAAATGAGTTGTATTCTTATCTCCCTGTCTACTCCAAGGTATATTATTGACAAACACAGTAGGAGAACCCTCTGCTCTGGTCATTCCAGAACAATGAGCTACGTCTGCATCTCCTATTCTAGTTGCTGCTGGTGTACTCATGATGGTCCTGTCCAAGGAACATATACTTCCTCTTCATATTTAGCGTCCATTTCCTCTTTTGTACGCTGTCTACCGATCAAATGTCTAAGAATCTCAGAGGATCCATCAGTATTAGGTAATAACCGATGAGTTAGTGTTTGATACTCTGTTTCTGGGTTCCCACCAATCATAAGATTGATTTTCAGTTTATAAGTCAGATCAACAAACTCTGTAGGGTCTAAACGGAATTCACTAATATGATCATACTTATCAGGAACTACTTCCATAAAGTTCTGCTGAGAAGGTTGAGTAACACTACTGATATTAGGAGGTGGTGTTAGTATGATCGGATCCGTTGAATTATTATCTAAGTAAGTTATTCTATCACAAGGAAAGACAATTCGAGTATACTCTCCAGATATTGTACCAGAGAGAGACGTTTGCCCCGACCCCCCTGTAGGTTCTGGGTAGGTAACACCAGACGATAACCTTATCCCTAAGACATCAGGTCTAGCAATCGTAGGTTGCTGATAGGTCTTTTGTGGTAATTTTAGATACTTCAATGAAATCCGAGTCCATCCACCACAATCAGTGGGATAACCAGTGCCAGGAAGTCTTGTTACATAGAAATTAGCACTTGGAGAACCTGCGACCCCATCAAGACTATCTGTAGTCTGAAATCGCCAATCTACAATATAATCACCAGATGATGTAGTATTACTGTCCAGAGATACGGTAACGCTTTCTGAGAACTGTTCAAGTATCTTTATTTTAGTAAGTTCTGTTTTATTGAGAGTAGTATATGCCATTAGTCTACCAGTGGGTCATCATTTCTGAGATTATTGTAGATACTTTGTATCTTTCTATTATTGACTTTCAAGTTGTGATCAATCATATCAAGTCTTACAAAGATCTCGTCTAATAGGTGAGATATATCAGTTTCCTGTTCTTCACCGACCTTACGATACTTCATTGGATTTTGTGAGGAGTCTTTTTTCACCATTTTCTTTTACGAGTTCAACTTGGATGTCCCTAGGCTGAGATGTATCTTCGTGATATGCATCAGCATAGTCTAAAAGGATATCTAACATCTCTTGTTCAGTTACAAGATTATGCTTTAGATCTCCAACGACATAAATGTTGTATTTATCTTCCATTTTTTATGTGATCCTGTACTACTTATTATACCACGAAAATTTTTCTCTGGGGCATTTTTTTCAAAGTGCGTTTTTTATATACAGGTCGATGGTAAAGGTTTGTAGGTTAGGGACTTAGGTGTTTTTATATACGGGCGCAAATCTTAACATTTAGGCACATCAATATGACTGCTAATTGTTAATTTAGATAATAAAAAAGGACTGTTGCCAGTCCTTTGCTTATTCTGTTAGACTGGGATGATCATGCCATCTGCAAAATCAACCGTGCCGTCTGGGGTGTTGATGTACCAGTAGAAATCCTTCTGAAAGATGCTACACCCTGTGCCGTTGAACACGCCATCACGAAGTAGAGCATTTAGTCTGGATTTTGTGGTGACTGTCTCCCAACCTGCTGATGTGATTTGCATAAACCCATCACCGATGCGAGCGATGAGATTATTATGAAGACGAACCTCTGCGACTGGTCTGTCATTCTCCTGCACGATCTCAACTCTGGTGTTATCCTTTGCGAAGTCATGCTTGAAACGAACTGCAGAGCACATTTGGGATTCGATCTTTCTCATAAATGTTTTTGGTTTGTTGACTCTTTAATAATACTGCTTAAGCAGTGCGAATGGTGGAAAAATGGTCAGTTTGCTAACTGTCCCATACTGCACCTCTGGCGAAGTTTGCTGCACTAAACTCTGAACGGTTGACCAATTTGCATTGACCGTACTCTGACCAAATCACGAAACCTTCATGCTGTGATGGTTGACCATTCAAAAACACCTGTGGTGCATCATGAATAATAAACGATTGCATAAGGTCTTCCTTTACTTCGCTGACGAGTTGGAAAAGGTTTGTGAGTTGGACATCATTGAGAATATCAGTGAGAATAGAATCAGTGAGAGGAATGTCATTTTTGATGAGTGTGTTGATGTCTTTTTTGATTTTGGTATACTCAGTGCCTGTGATCCAATTTTGCTTATATGGCACAGGTGGTGAAACGTCATTTCTACGAACCAAATCCACGCAAGGTTGAACCCACTTGATTTGATCAGTATCTACGAAATGTTCCTGGAGAGGTTTGCAAACTGCATCACGAAGATCATTAGTCGCTGTGTACTCAGTATGCGGTGCAACAATGATATTTTGATTGATAACCTCTGGGAATTTGTAGGTCAAAGTGTTTGGGGTAAATGTGTCTGTGCCACCGAACCCGATGAAGTCACCCTGATAAATTCCCTCTGTTCTTGGAAGATTATCAAAACATGCGTGTAGTATGTCTGCTAACGGTGCTTTGTAATGTTGATCGATCTCTTCGTGAGAGTGTGGGATCTTGATTTTCTTTTTGTTGAATACCGATTTCGTCCCCACGAAGAAAGTGCCAGTAACAGGATCCGTACCCCAGACAATAGCAGGACTTCCATCGATTTTCAGAGAAACATTGAATTCATTATACAACAAAAAGAGCACCGACACGAAACCTCCAATGATAAGGTCTTCGGGGTGCTCAAGGTGGGTGTTTTTGTTCATACCTTTATTATACAAAAGAAAAAACCCCTTTCGGGGTTTTGGTGTGACAGTTTGCTATCTGCCTCTGCCGTAGTATTCGTTCATTACATCACGAACCCTTTCACGATCTAATGAATCGCCATCACCCCACGTGTAACTGTCGTTATCGTAATGTTTGATAGCGTCAAGGTACATTGTGGTAGCAAATGCAATTTGCTCCTTTGTTCTACCTTGGTCATATAAACCGCCTTGACCGTAGAAGTCAAGGCAATAGTTTATGAAATCGTTGAAACTGTTCATGAGAATAAAGGTCTCATGTAGTTTTTGAAGTCTTCACGCATACTGTCTGCAAGTATACGAAGTTGATCTTCGGAAGAGTTGTTACCACTCATAACCAGTTCATCATAACATGCTTGACTAATACCTTTGTCGGTGATGTCATACTTGTGAAGTTGAACGTGATTGAAAAAACTCATAAATGCTTTGTGTTTGTTACTTCTTAATTATACACACTAAAAAACCCCTTGGAGGGGTTGAGTGTGCCAGTTTGTCAACTGGTTAGAAATCGTTTAGGATGGAAGTTCTGCGTCTACCAATCCTGTACTGCATCCCAGACATCGATGAAGTGCTCGATCCACAGGACTTGACGCTGTGTAAGTTCTCCGAAGTTCTGTTCATCAGCAGAGACTTGTGGGAGATTTTCCTTTGTGCAATAATCGGAGTAGACATCACAGAGAAAGGCGATTGCGTCATAGGAGTTGTTTGGGATTTGAAAAGGGTTGTTTGTTGCCATACTGGTATTATAGGACATGAAAAAACCCCTTTCGGGGTTCTGTAACAATTCTTTACGAAAGATTCATCTTTGCGTATTGTGTTCTGACGAAGTTGAAGTATCCAGGAAATCCTTTGAAGAGTTCTTTGACTTCGTACTGGTGGATTGCCCATCTTGTCTGTATGTCCTTGACATAACGATCAGAAGAAATTAGTCTTGCTGATGATGGACGTTTTGAGGTTTTGATCCTCACGGTCTTTGTAACCTTGGTTGCTGTCTTCCGAGTTCTACGCTTTGCTGGTGCTTTGGTAGTGGTCTTGGAAGTAGTAGCAGTTGGCATACGTGATTGACGTGTGTACTTAATCATTATAAAAGAAAAAGGTTGACATTTCTGCCAACCTTACAATATTGTAACAAATTGAAATAATTAGGGACTTACAACTTCAAAACTCATATTTTTATAACGGATGAGTTACCGTGAGTACAAG
>TARA_B100001175_G_scaffold121502_1_pt1 | contig 15020 bp, 8 predicted proteins | sample TARA_B100001175 | Tara Oceans TARA_B100001175
CTTCTGAGTTCTGTTCTTTTTGCTCTTGATCTTGTTGGTCTTTGTTTCCTTGTTGTTGCTGCTGTTGTTCGAGCTGTTTGAGTCTTTTTTTGACTAATTCAGAATTAAATAAAGCATCTTTATCCTCGGTAGATTCATCTAACTGTTGGCTTAAGTTATGCGCTCCCTGAAATTGTTTTAGGGCTTCGGTCCACTGTTTTATTTTTTCATCTGGATTTTGTGTCGTTTCGCCGAGTCGAAACTTGGAATTTCCTAAATTGTAAAATGCTCGCTGCTGTAAAGAAAGTGGGGCTTCAGTTTGATTGAGAGCTTTCCTAAAGTATTCTTCGGCCTTCAAGTAATCCTTTGCGTTATAAGCTGCAGTTCCCGCATTGTATTGTAAACGAGCTTTTGAAGCGTCGTCATTTTCATTTTCGAGAAGTATTTCTTCATATACTTCTAATGCTTTTGAAAAATCCCTATTTTGCATATGAGACAGTGCTTCATTTGATGAAGCATTTATTAGGCTCGATATACTTAAAAATAACAATATAGCTGCAGTACGTTGTTTTATTGAGTTGCTGTTTTTTTGTTTTAATCTTTTAACTTCTGGTAGAATTCTTTCGATTAGAAGTAAAAGTATAGCAATTCCTAGAGGCCATCGATATTGCTCCGTAAAGCGTTTTATCTTTTGATTTTGTACAAGGCCAGGTGTCAATTTTTCAAGGCCTGAGGAATATAAACGTTCGGCGGTATCTGCTCCTTGCATTGGTAGATAGAAAGCACCTGTATCAGATGAAATCTTACGTAAAAAATTTTCGTTTAGTCGAGATTTTACTACATTGCCGCTTTCATCTTTAAGAAAATCAAGTTTGCCTGTTTGCGAATCTCGCATCTGAATCAATTCGCCTTCGGGTGTTCCAACACCTACCGTAAAAACTTTCAATCCGATTTCCTTAGCTTTTTCAATTGCTCCAGCAATACCTTCCTCGTGATCCTCGCCATCGGTAAAAAGTACCAATACTTTATGGTTATCTTCTTCTTTTTTAAATGCTCGCACGGCCTCATTGACAGCCTCACCGATAGCTGTTCCTCCTTGAGATATGATTTCTGTGTTAAGAGAATTGACGCTTTGCATAAAAGCGTTTCTATCGATAGTAAGTGGACATTGTAGAAATGCGGTGCCAGAGAATGCGATAAGACCGAGCCGGTCGCTTTTAGCTAAATGCATGAGGTCTTGCACTGCAAGCTTGGCCCTCTCTATTCGGTTTGGACTTTGGTCACTGGCAAGCATGCTTTTGGAAGTGTCAACTGCTATAAGGATGTCTAGGCCCTTCACCTCCATCTCTTGCCATTCAAATCCAAACTTAGGTCTTGCTACTGCCGTTAAAAGTAGGGCTACTGCTACCATAAGCAGCCCTATTTTTGTTAAACGATGATTAGGGGATAAGCCAAGGGTGAGCTGTTTGACTAGATTAGAGTGGACGAACTGATTCAATAGTTTTGAGCGTTTAAGCCATGTCCATCTAAAAAACAACCCCAGTAAGGCTACTATTAATAACGTTAACCAAAGAATTTGTGAATATTCAAAATGCACTGTACCTCCCTTACAATTTGGGGTTGAATATTAACCAAACTGATACCAAATGGGCACGCAAAAATGATATCAAATCGATTATTTAAGCGAAAATTTTTACGACTTAATTGTCTAAATTGTTCAATTCTGTTGTGGTTTAGCTTGCAGGCTTAGCCAATGGTGGTTTTTCTTTCTCGCGCCTTTTAAGGTTATAATGATGACTAGTTCTGAGATTCGACAATCATTCCTTGATTTTTTTGAAGCTAAACAGCACACGATAGTGTCTTCTGCCAGTTTGATGCCAGATGCTCCCAATCTTTTATTCACTAATGCAGGTATGAATCAATTTGTTCCCATATTTCTTGGAGAGCAAAATTGCCCATATTCACCAAGCCGTGCGGCTGATTCTCAAAAATGTATAAGAGCAGGGGGAAAACATAATGATTTAGAGGATGTTGGGATGGATACGTATCATCACACATTTTTTGAGATGTTAGGTAACTGGTCTTTTGGAGATTATTTTAAAAAGGAAGCAATTGAATGGTCTTGGGAGCTTATTACTGATGTATGGAAATTTCCAAAGGAACGAATATACGCAACAGTTTACAAGCCGGGTAAAGAAGATCCTGGTGAGTTTGATCAAGAGGCCTACGATTATTGGACGGCTATTTTTGAGAAAGCGGGCTTAGATCCCAAGGTCCATATTGTATATGGAAACAAGAAGGATAATTTTTGGATGATGGGAGACACCGGTCCGTGCGGTCCTTGTAGCGAGTTACATGTTGACCTTACTGCGGATGGTGACACAAAAGGCGGGCTTGTTAACTCTGATAGTGCCGATTGCATAGAAATTTGGAATCTTGTTTTTATTCAATATAACGCTGACACAGATGGAGGATTCTCTCCTTTAGCGGCAAAGTATGTTGACACAGGGATGGGATTTGAACGTGTTGCAGCAATCATTCAGACAACCAATAATTTTTCTGATTTCACAAAAACAGTTTCCAATTATGATACTGATGTTTTTAGTCCGATTTTTAAAGAACTTGAAAAGCAGAGTGGCAAGAAATATAAATCAACATTACCCAGTATAGAGCCTAATGATCAGCAAAAAATTGATGTTGCATTCAGAGTTATAGGCGATCACATAAGAACACTTAGTTTTTCCATTGCGGATGGAATCCAACCTGGAAACACTGACAGAAATTATGTGCTTCGACGCATTCTTAGGCGAGCTGTTCGGTATGGAAGGACTCTCGGATTCACGGAGCCTTTCTTTTACAAATTAGTTAATGTTGTTGTTGAGTCTATGGGAGGTTTTTTTCCTGAACTCGCTCAAAGGAGAACTCTGGTGGAAGAAATTATTCGTAATGAAGAGCAATCGTTTAATAAGACTCTTGACCGAGGCATTGAACTTTTTAAGGAAGAGGCGAACAAGCTAGTTGATAATGAAAAGTTCACAGGAGATTTTGCATTCAAATTATATGATACTTATGGTTTTCCATTAGACTTAACTCAGTTAATGGCACGTGAGGCGGGTTTATTGATAGATGTTCAAGGATTTGAGAAATTGATGGCTGAGCAACGTGATCGTGCACGTTCTTCTCAAAAGAAAGAAATTATTAGTGTTAATAGTTTGGTAACTGAAGCAAGAACTGAATTTGTCGGTTTCGATTTTTATTCTACTAAATCTAAAGTTGTTGAAGTTCTTAAAAATGAAAAGCAAACAGCAGTTGTTTTAGATAGGTCGCCTTTTTATGCAGAAATGGGTGGGCAATTGGGAGATACAGGGCTTCTAGTATTTAACGACCAAAGACTAATGGTGACCGATACCCAAAAAGTCGGAGATGCTTTTCTTCATTTGATTAAAGGAGCAATCATTCCTTCGGAAGGATCTGAAGTGGAATTAAGAGTTGATATGAATCGAAGGGCAGCTATTCAGCGGCACCATACAGTTACTCATCTTTTTCATTGGGCATTACATGAGGTAACATCACCTGATTCTTCTCAAAAGGGCTCCTATGTAGGGCCAGACAAACTGACATTTGATTTCAATAGCAAGCCACTAACTTCAAAACAATTACGTGACATTGAACAGCTTGTAAATGAGCGGATTTTGGAGAATTCCAGCGTTAGCTGGGTTGAGGCAAGTCATACCGAAATTGCTGGTAGAGCTGATATATTACAGTTTTTTGGAGATAAGTATGGTGATAAAGTTCGAATTGTTCAAATTGGGGGTAAGCCTAATACTTTAGATGGTTATTCAATGGAATTGTGTGGAGGAACCCACACAAGATCTACTGGTGAGTTGGGTTTGTTTAGGATCCAATCAGAATCAGCTGTTGCTTCTGGGGTTCGTCGTATTGAAGCAATTGCAGGAATGGTGGCTTCTAATCAAGCTCGAAAGGATGCAGAACGGCTTCAAGTTTTAGCTGATCAATTAAATACTCCTGTTAGGGAAATTGAGAAAAAAATAACCAGTTCTTTGGAGCAAACAAAGAAGCTTGAGAAACAATTAAAATCTTTACATCAAAGCCAAGCAGCGAGTCAGGCAAAGGCATTATTGAATAAGATTCAGGAAATCAATGGGGTTAATATAATTACTGCAAATCTCAATTTTTCGGAAAGTGATCAGATGCAGTCAATCGTAGATGCATTAAAAACAGAATTTGTCGGTGTAATAGCACTAGCGGCCGGTGAAGGAAGTCGCGTGGTTTTAATAGCAAATGTTTCTGATAGTTTAACAGACCGTATTCAGGCTGGGAAAATTATCCAAACAATTGCTCCTATTGTAGGAGGTAAAGGTGGTGGTAATTCAAGTCAAGCACGTGGTGGGGGGAAGGATGCATCAAAAATTGATGAGGCACTAAATAGAGTTATTACTATGTTATAAAAAATAAGCTATTATTTAATTTTTTGAGGTGCGAAAAGATTGATTTGTATTGATTCTTACAAGTTTTTATAACATGTATTTTTTTTAAGGGTTTCGATTTTTATGATTAAAACTTTCAATTTACTTAAATTTTTATTTCTTATTCTATCCACTTTCATATTTCAGGAGAAAATATTTTCTGAGTCTATAGACACGGCTTCATTTTCTTTTGAAACCGTTTTGGGTAGCCGTGAAATCGCTAAAAAACCAGGAACTTTGTTATATGAAAGTGGTAAATTTAATCTTCTTAATAAATATAATACCGTCAGTGTAACAGGTCTAAATCTTGAGCTTCCTGAAGGGACTAAAGAGGTGACTTGGACAGTCGAGTTTACAGGCCTCGGAGCTGGGCAATCAGGTCTATTGCTTTATGATCCTCCTACTCTTGGGACAAGTTATGATGATTTTTGGGAGAAAGTCGATGAAGTTTGGGAGTTAAAGTCGATTGAAGAAAACGCTAATTTTGCAGCTCGACTTGCTGGTGTGCCAGATGGAGCTAATAATGAAGAAATTGTTTATGAGAACGCGAAGACTTCACTAGGTAAAACATATCTATCCGGGCAAGAGGTTGGTGATACGGTTGTTCTAAATGGAACCAACAGTAATTTAACTGGTATTCAGTTTGAATATTATGCCTCTCTGTCACCTTTAGGAGGAACTCCAGAAGGAAAGATTCGAATTTATCTTAATGATGGTGAGAGTGTTAATATTGAAGGAGTTTCTGTTGATCCACGTGGAGATTTTGAGATAAGTTCAAAGGAAATCATCGTTTACGATAATCCTAGAGGAGAGAAGGGAGACATCTATTATTTTGAAGGTGAAGTAGGAGATTCATTTTCAATTGAAAATGAACACCGCCAAGTTAAAAAGATTCAGTTTGAATATTTTGCGGCACTGAATCCATTTGAAAAAAATCAGATGGGAGTTCTTCGAGTATATTCCAATGACGGAATTATTCTGGAAGGAAGTAATATTCCGCAAACGCTTTTGTATAAGAGTGAACCCTTTGCACTGCGAAATGGTTATAACATGGTAACCATTAGTGATATTTCAATAGAATTACCTGAAGACATCAAGAATGCGACATGGACTGTCGAATTTTCTGGGCTAGGGCTTATAAGTAAAGCGGGATTATTAACTAATAATAAAACAAAAATTGGTAAAAGATTATCTGGCTGGAGAAATATAACAACTGGAAATAATGCGAATTGGCAATTGGAAAAAACCGATGAAGTCTTAGGTGGTTTCTGTGTACGCATAGCGGCTAAGGTTCCTTCATTCCCTTCTATTACAACTGAAAGAAAAAAATATATCGAGGGGGAGTCTATCAAGGTTTCTTTCGCAAATGGACCGCAGAATCCTAAAGATTGGGTGGGTCTTTATGGCGTGGAAATGATTCCGGAATCTGTTGCTGCTCCAGCTTGGGCTTATGTTAATGGGTCAAAGGTTCCGGGAGAAGGGGTTGCAAATGGTAATATAGTTTTTTCTGATCCATTACCAATTGGAGAATATTTCGCAAGATTTTTAGAGAATGATGGTTTTGGAGAGCTTGCGAGCTACAGTTTTAAAGTAGTTCCTCCTGCTGTTGTGGGGCCGGCTAAGCTGGACTTTGTCGAGAGAGAAAAAGTGGTTGTAGATTTTGATTATGGCCCGGGTAATGCAAGTGATTGGATCGCCATATATTATCCTGAAACAGATCCTTCAAAGTTACCTAGTCTTTCTTGGGCTTATGTTGGTGGTAGTCGTACAGTTGGTGCCCCGTTAGAAAAAGGTTCTGTTTTTCTATCTGATAATTTAGCAGCAGGAAATTATGTAATCAGATTTTTTGAAAATGATTCTTATAAGCAATTAGCTGAGTCATCTTTAGTCATTAAAAGTTCATCTACCTCTCCTGAATTAAATATTCAACGTATGGAAAACGGTGAAATTGTTATTCAGTTTGAAGGAAAGCTGGAGTCAGCATCAAAATTAAACGGGCCGTGGAGTGTTATCAATGGGGCAATAGAGATTATCTTGCCTGCAAGTGCTTCAAAGCAATTCTTTCGTGCTGTAAATTGATTAAGTTATAAAAATCTATAATTCTTAATTAGTTATCTCGTGTTTATGGTTTTTTGCCGTAAAAAAAAATCTAAGAAAAAAACTCAATTTAATCCATGGTTGTGGGTTGCACTTTGGATGTTGATTATCTTTTTGTTTTCCACGAGCACTTTTTCAGGGGAAAACACCTCTAGGATTATTGGGCCAATATTAAAATGGATCACACCTGATATTTCTTCAGAAGCTGTTTCTTTTATTCAGTTTTTGTTTCGAAAAACAGCTCACGTTATTGAGTATGCTATTTTAGCTATCCTTCTCTGCAATGCTTTTATTAGGCGCATGATAGATTTTTCCGTAACAGGGTTAATGTTTAAATCTGTACTTATTTGTTTCATCTATGCAGTTTTTGATGAGTGGCATCAATCATGGACAGCCGATCGAATCGGTTCATTAATGGATGTCTCTATTGATACAGTAGGGGCATTGTTTGGAGCTATTATCTTTGTATGTGTTTTAAATTTTAAATCAAAAAATATCTGAATTATGTAATCAGTATTTTTCAGGTGATAAACAGAAGATCAAAAAATATTTAATTTGTTTATTAGTCAATTAACGTCCAAGGAGTTTGTCCATTCCTGGCATTGCTCCCATTCCCCCGCCCATTTTTGTCATCATTTTTTGAAATTTACCCATTTTTTTCATCATTTGTTGCATTTGAGAAAAGCGTTTAAGTAGACTGTTAAGCGCGGCAACAGTTGTTCCACTTCCGTTAGCAATCCGGCGACGACGGCGGGCATTTAAAATTGATGGGTTACATCGTTCTTTAACAGTCATGCTACAAATCATAGCTTCCATCTGACGAAATTCCTTTTCGCTTTTTGCTATATTAGCTCCTTTTAGGGCGTTGCCTCCTCCAGGCAGCATATCAACAATTCCTTCTAAAGGTCCTAGTTTTTTTAATTGGCGAAGTTGTTCTAGGAAATCCTCTAGCGTGAATTGTCCTTTTTTCATCCGCTCTTCAAGTTTGCGAGCGGACTCTTCGTCAACAGCTTCAGCCGCTTTTTCAACTAAGCTAACTACGTCTCCCATACCAAGGATCCGTGATGCCATTCGGTCTGGATGAAATGGTTCAAAATCTTCAAGTTTTTCTCCGATTCCAGCGAATTTAATTGGTTTGCCAGTGACTTCACTAAAGCTCAAGGCTGCTCCTCCTCGGGCATCACCATCGAGCTTTGTTAGGATTGCCCCAGTAATTCCAAGAGCTTCATCGAAGTGGGTCGCAACACTCACAGCTTCCTGCCCTGTTGCTGCATCTAGCACTAGTAAAATTTCTCGAGGTTCAATTTTATCCCGCAATCGAACAAGTTCTTGTACGAGCGGTTCGTCAATCTGTAGTCGGCCAGCTGTATCGAAAATCACTACATCAATGCCATCTTCTTTTGCTTTGCTCATTGCCGCATCGGCAATTTTGATAACATCTTTTTCTCCTCGCATAAGAAAGCAAGGTAGTTCGAGTTGCTTAGCAAGGGTTTCAAGTTGATCCATCGCTGCTGGTCGGTAGACATCTGCTCCTACAAGTAATAGTTTACGGTCTTCGGCTGCGAGTAATCTTGCTAGTTTGCCGCTTGAAGTTGTTTTGCCTGCTCCGTGAAGGCCGCACATCATCATGCTTAAAGGCTGTGCAAATCCACGAGGCAAATCTAGATCGCTTCGTTCAGAGCCAAGAAGACCGGTTAATTCATCATTTATTATTTTGACGATTTGTTGGCCAGGTTGAATGCTTGCAATGACTTCTTCGCCTAGAGCCTTTTCTTTTACTCTGGAGATAAATTGCTTTGTGACCTTGAAATTGACGTCAGCATCAAGCAGTGCCATTCGGACCTCTCGCAATGATTCTGAAACATTAGTTTCAGAAATTTTTCCTAGTCCGCGCAGGTTTTTAAAAGTTTTCTGTAGCTTTTCGCTGAGAGACTCAAACATGGGCGAAGAAGATAAGTATGGATTGGAGGTTTGACAAGCGCGCCACATTTTGGCGTAATCCGCCCGCCCTTTATGGGATGGTAGGATACCGAAGTGGTCAAACGGGGCTGACTGTAAATCAGCTGGCTACGCCTTCGCAGGTTCGAGTCCTGCTCCTACCACCATTATTTTTAAAATAGCCGGTTTTCATAAGAAAGCCGGCTATTTTAGTTATTAATTTTATTAAGACACTCTCTTTTATGAGTCTAATCTGGAGTATTGGAAGATTTATTCCAATGATTTTACTGCGGAAACTATTGCGCTAGCAGTGATACCAAAGTGCTCCCAAACCTCTTCGTGTCCTTCTGATGGTGCAATTTTCGGATCAATAATCCCGATGTGCTCGGTCTTAGTGTTAGTATTGCTAGCCGCAGAGATCACCATGCTTGCGAAGCCTCGAATTCCGCAATCTCGAGTTCCTATAATACCGTCTTCGGCAGTCACAACGTTGTCGTATTTATCAAAAATATTTGAAAGAAAATCATTCGGCAGGGGTAAACCATTGATTACATAAATGTCAGCTTTCCCATCAAGCTCCTCTGCAGCTTGTTGGGCAATACCGGCTGTTGCGCCTAGGGCCAAAATCACAGTCTTCGCGTTATCGTACTTGCGAAGTAATGTGACGGCTTCCCATTCGCTTTCAGGGTTGTAAAGCGGGGCCCCTTGATCATCTGATAAAACAATTAAGTTGTCTCTTGGTATAGCAACTATATGTGCCCCATAACGGGCACATGCATCTTTTACGGCAACAAATGCGCCTCTAGCATCAGCAGGGGCGTAAAAACGATCTGTATATGGAAGATAACCCATTGCAAGAGATACCCAGTCAAGACTCCATCCAGAAAAGTGATCTCTTCCTGTGCAAGCGCCGACGTGACTCATGTGCATAATTACATTTAGACCTTCGTTTATTCCGTTGAGATTCCTTTGATATCTCCAAAGCTCTAGGCCTTCGCGCGCGATACCCTCAAAGAAAGCAGAGAATGTTGAGACTATATTGACCTGTGGTTTATAAGAGCTCATTGCTAAACCGTCGGCGAGAAGGAGAGCCACTTGTTCTTCAATGCTCAATTCAATTTGATTTTGAGATGGGATTAATGCAGCAGCTTTGCCAAGTTTAGTTGATGGATTGAGATCACAACTTACAATGAATGTGTCATTTGGATAAGCTTTGGCTACGGCGGCGTAGCCAGCTTCTGAACCGGCTCGGGCACTACTCTTTTTTCCAACTTCGGGTAGGTTGATTTCTTTCAGTTGCTCAGGGCTAAGTATTAGATTATTTGAACCACTTTTAGGTCGCGCGTTAGTAGTTACTTCTTTTTTAGTTGCTACAGAAATCTCATCGAAAGCATTTTGTTGTGCTTCATTACGAGTTAGCATCACGTTGGCCAATACTTCTGATTCATCTCGTCCCTTCATATGACCATCATGATGACCAACTCCTCCGGGTAGGTCGTTAACTAGTAGTACACACTCAAGCATCGGCACTGTATCACGATAACTCATTAAGGCCCCAGGCACCCAGATCTCCTGGTCCATATTAATTTTATTTTTAGATGTAATAGTTTCAATTTCAGGTTCTATATCAAATCGATTTGCTAGCCATTTAAAGTCAACTTTTTCTCCTTCGGATGAGGAATAGCCGGTTGGAAAAAGTAATGTTGGTCGACCTTCCATGGCCTTGCTGTGCGCATATTTGTAGGCTTTAAACATTTCACTAGTATCAAATAGTGATTTTAATTCAACTATCTCAACACCCATGGCTTCAATGATCTTTCTAGGATCCTTATCCATTACATTTTTATTTGAGTCAGACAGTTGAATGCCGTTGCGTTGCATTACAAAAGTTAGTGGAAGATTACCAATGTCAGCAGCATTAAACCCATTTAGTGCTTGGCCAGCAATCCATCCAGCATCGCCACAATGGCAAACGACCCATGATTGAGGATCTCTTGCTCTCATTCCCATTGCTTGTCCGGCAGCAACCGGTATCATTACTCCCAGCCTTCCTCCATTAAGCTGAGTTCCTCCTGGAACCCAAGAAACATGACCAGGTATATCGAGTCCACGTCGGAATTTATGAATAACCGATTCTCGATCCACATAGCCCAAAGTGGCTAGAGAGGCATAGTAGCCAATACTTGCATGAGCATTTTCAATTGTGTACTGAACTTTTTTGTAATCTGTTGCAGCGAGTGTAAGCATTAGACTTGGAATTAAATCAAGTCCTCCTCCTAAGTGGTCAAGTTCTCCAATAGTAGCTAGGGATGCTAGTGAAGAAATTGAAATTCGGGCGGCTTCAATTTCTAGAGCCTGTAGTGTTTCAATTTGTTTTTGGTCCAGCGCGTTGGTGTTTGCGATGTCAATACTGAAAGGAAGTACCTTTGATGTCACAGTCGAGCGCATAAACTTCGAGTTCTCGATAAGTTGATCGTTTCGGTACTGCTGATTTTTCCAGGCTTCTTGGGAATATTTACTCATAAATTCTTGATATAAATTTGATCAATTGAGGCGAGTTTTCTCGCGGTATCAAACGGCAAGAAACTTTAAGGATTTTGTCAGGAAAAAAAAGTATTTTTGAAAGTTCTTCTCTGCAATAGTTAGTTATATAGCAGGTATTTGGCACGTTGTTGGCGAAAGCGCGCTTCATCCTTGTTCCAAGACTTGACGATTTGCCCGCCAGTGCGGCCTGCTGCCAAGTCGCGTCGAATAATATCTGTGCCGTTGACTTTGTCGAACATGTTAAAACTGCGGCCACTCTTGGAGCGTGTAGCGAATAGGTCTCGCTTAGAGATTACTTTTACAGCGTCAATAATATGATAATTGATTGGCATGAGCGGAGCTATAGAACGATTTGTGAAACGAACTCTGACCCCGGAGTAAATGCGATTTTTTACGCGGCGGCTTTTGAAACGTATTGGTTCAAAACGAACTCCGGGTAATTTTTTATTATTTAGGTAACGAGCCATGCCCTCAGTGTTCATCCAAGAGGAGACGACACATTCAAATGGCATGCCTTCACCTATGCCAATACTTAGGCCACTGCCTGCTCCAAGTTCGCCTAGTACTCCAGTAGAGACATAGTGCATGGGCGAGTCTCCATGAGGAATGTTTGGCGAAGTAGGAACCCACTTAAGTCCAGTGCCTTTCCATGTCATGGACCGTTTCCATCCTTTCATTTTGACAATGGAAATTTTAGGTCGATGACTAATCCATCCTTCGCCACTAATCATATAAGCAAGTTCACCAGAGGTCATTCCATATACGTACGGAATTTTCCATTGGCCAACTAGTGATTTGAAGCGTGGATTGAGAATGAGTCCTTCGACCCGAACACCCCCAAGTGGATTGGGCCTGTCTAGTACGATAAACTCTACTCCAGCCTTTCCACATTCTTCCATACACAAACCCATTGTACTGATGAAGGTGTATGACCGTGCTCCGGTATCTTGAATATCATATACAAGACAATCAACTTTTTGGAGCATTACGGGAGTTGGTTTGCGAATTGGACCTGGGCCGTAAAGAGAATAAATGGGAAGGCCGGTTCGCCGATGGGTGCTATTAGGAAATTCCTTGCCTGCAGGAACTTTACCATCTACGCCGTGCTCGGCTCCAAATAATGCAACGAGATTTACTTTTGGTGATTTATGGAGAATGTCAATAATTGAACGGCCACGACCGTCTACTCCAGATGTGTTGGTCAAAAGTCCAACACGTTTGCCTTGTAGTGTTTTATAACTGTGCATGGCAAGGACTTCATTGCCGAGGGAAATCCGTGCCTGGCCTAAGTTTTGGCTAAGGTGAAGTAATAATAGACAAAGCAGAATAGTTACGAAACGCATAGCTAAATTTAGCCACTTAGATACACAGCCTCAAACAATTTGTTACTACTCACTCCCCGGTGAATCAGCCACGGCGCGAAGGTAATCATAAGCATATAAGCCGGTGCTGTGATCATCTTCCCAGATAGGTTGAATAGCATATCCCCCAACGTACTTAATAGATCGAATTCTAAAGGAGGTGAGTTTGTATGGCCGCTCTGGTCCTTTATATGTATTACCCATTACATCCATTTCTCCTTTGCAGCCAGCGCAGGGGCATGCTTTTCTAAGTTTGGCTAAGCTAAGGAATGATTCATCACCGTTTTCCCACTTTATAGCCATTTCATTGCCTATGATTTGAATATCTGTTGGTTTCATTATCGGTGAAAAGAAAAAGAGGAGCCGCCATCTGGCAGCTCCTCTTAGTGAAAGTTTTAATTACTTATTAGGTTGAGGGGTAGTACGTAAATAAGGTTTTATCTTTGTGAATCCTTTTGGGAACTTCGCTTCGGCTTCTTCATCAGAAAGATTTGGAACAACAATACAATCTTCGCCATCTTTCCAGTTCACAGGTGTTGCAACAGCGTGATTATCTGTTAATTGAAGTGCGTCTATAACACGAAGTATTTCATCAAAATTTCTACCAGTTGCTGGAGGGTAAGTTATGGTTAGGCGTATCTTTTTATTAGGATCAATTATGAATACTGATCGCACAGTAAATTTCTCGGCAGCATTTGGATGAATCATGTCGTAAGCTGTAGCTACAGCACGATTAGGATCAGCAATTATTGGGAAATTAACCGTGGTGTTCTGGGTTTCATTAATGTCATTAATCCATCCATGATGATCTTCGATTGGATCAACACTTACAGCAATTGTTTTTACGCCGCGTTTGTCAAATTCTGGCTTTAGCTTTGCTGTGTAACCTAGTTCAGTTGTGCATACAGGTGTGTAATCAGCAGGATGAGAGAAAAGTACAGCCCAGCTGTCTCCAATCCATTCATGAAAATCAATATGTCCTTCAGTTGTCTCCGATTGAAAGTTTGGAGCTTCGTCACCTAGTCTTAGTGCCATTTTATTTAATTATATAATGAATTATGAGGAACGTCGTTTGGAACGGTTATCCCCAGTGTTAAAGGGAAGAGACTTGTTAGCTAGACGAAGTTTTCCTGTCAATATGGTTTTTTAATTGATGAGTAGAAGTTTAAATTATTTAGAAACGAAATGTAGACGCTAATTTTATAGAAAATTCGCTCCTTCTCAAATCCCATAGATGGTTTTCATCACCATAATTTTGTCTTAAAACGGCATAGAATTTTTTTCCAGGCTGAAATTCCCAAAAGAATCTTGTATTATACCCTAATGATTCGGAAACGTTATCGTATTGAAATAAATGAGACCATCCCATGTCGGGTGTAAAATTAATTCGTGCATTTAATGAAGCGATTTGAGCATCAAATTCATTGTTTGGAAGTTCAAAATTGTTGTAGGTATAACTTAGGCTGGTATTAAGCCATTTGGCAGGGTCGTATCCAATCCGAGTATAGGCGGTTTGTTTTTTTCCATGATACCAGTCGCCGAATACATAGCCTAAACCACCATTAATTAAACCTGAATCCGGAAAGTCGATATCTAGATTGTAGTCAGTTATCCAATATTCGCCGGATGGCACGACTCCTCCCCCAGAAACCTCAAAGTCTTGATCAGGTTTATCGAATTCTCGCTCAATTTCAAAAGCCATTTGCAATCCGGATTCGAAGTCTAGCCTTGGAATATAGAATGAATGCTTTTGCGTCTCGATTTCATTTTCAAGTGAAGTGTATAAGTGGTTGAAATATGCAAAAGAGTATCTTCTTAGCCATTTTATATTTTCAGTTCTTGGACTTATGGAAAACGCAGAGCCATAACGCCTAACTCCAGTTCGTCTAGTGAAACCGAGTTTGGGTTTGAAATCTTCATCGATTTCGTAATAAGAAACACCAGTGTAAATTATATCATTGGGATAATATATGCTTCCCCCATGAGCATAATTCCAGTCTGTTTCTTCATCAAAGTTTGCCATTGAGTAAAGGCTTGCTCGAAGAGTTTTTCCATTTAGAAACTTAGTGTTTCTATAGTTAAAATCAGTTCCAATCATATAAGAGTCATCATTGGAATTAGGATCGCCGACTGTATTTATAATGCCGATTGTAGATTGGTCTAGAATGTTTCGTGACACCCTTGTTATATAGGTGTTCTGAGCCTTTAGGTCCTCTTGCTCGTCAAGCATGGCTCCAATTATACCGATATTATATTTGCCAACCCGCCCTGTAACCTTTGTAGCAAGATTAATTGGCGTTGGATCTCCATCAGCAGTTAGGCCGATGCGCCTGCTGAAAAAAGGTGTGCTGGGTAGTGGAGTTGACCTTGATCCTGGGCCGAACTGAAATATCCCCGAGTCCTTTAAAAAGAAGTCGCGTTTCTCTGGGTACATTAAAGAGAAGCGAGTAAAGTTTAGTTGCCTAGTATCCACTTCAGTTTCTGCAAAATCGGTGTTTGCTGAAAGGCTGGCATTTAGATTTGGAGCCAGTTTATATGAAATGTCACCACCAAAATCTCCTGACGTGGAGCTTCTAATGTTATCATGATCGTAATTCAATTTGCCCTTAATATA
>TARA_B100001175_G_scaffold56856_2_pt1 | contig 14956 bp, 12 predicted proteins | sample TARA_B100001175 | Tara Oceans TARA_B100001175
AGGTTTTGGAGATAATTTATTTAGGGATTGGAGATATGATAACATGAATAAACCTATTACTGATTTTATATTAAATAGATCAGATAATCAAAATAAAATATTGGTTTCAGGAAGAAATTTCGGATGTGGTTCAAGTAGAGAGCATGCTGCATGGGCAATTTATGATTTTGGATTTAGAGTAGTGGTTAGTAGTTTTTTTGCAGACATATTCAACAATAACGCATTAAATAATGGTCTATTGACCATAAAATTAAATGAAAAATCTTTAAGTAAAGTTTTTGAATTAATTAGAGATAATGAAAAAATTGAATTTAATGTTGATTTGGAGAATCAAGCATTTTTTACTAATAATGGATCATTCAATGAGTCATTTAGTATTAATAGTTTTAATAAAACATGCCTAATTAATGGATATGATAACATCGATTATTTGAATAATAAGAAAGATTCAATTTTAGAGTTTGAAAAATTAAATAAAGTATGATAAAAAATATTGCTGTATTAGAAGGAGATGGTATTGGTCCTGAGGTAATGAAAGAAGCTATTAAAGTTTTGGATATTATTTCAAAAAAAAGTAAAATAAAATTTAACTATTCTAAAGCTTTAGTCGGGGCATCAGCAATAAACAAAAAAGGTAATCCTTTTCCAGATGATACAAAAGATATTTGTAAATCATCTGATGCAATCTTGTTTGGAGCGATAGGTGATCCAAAATATGATAATGATCCAAAAGCTAAAATTAGACCAGAGGATGGATTGTTAGAAATGAGAAAATTTTTAGGTTTATATGCTAATATAAGACCTGTAAAAACTTATAATTCTTTAATTGAATATTCTCCTTTAAAAAATAAGATTCTTAAAAATGTAGATTTTGTCGTTTTTAGAGAGTTAACTGGTGGAATTTATTTTGGTAAAAAAGGAATTTCGGATGATGGTAATAAAGCCTATGATACTTGTGTTTATAAAAAAAGTGAAATTGAAAGAATTTCTTTTTTAGCATTTAATGAGGCTTTAAAAAGAAACAAAAAGCTTACATTAGTAGATAAAGCAAATGTATTATCAACATCGAGATTATGGAGGCAAGTTGTTCAAAATTTTTCTAAAAATTATTCTGATGTGAAAGTCGATTATTTATTTGTTGATAATGCAGCTATGAAAATTATATCTAACCCTTCTGACTTTGATGTTATATTAACAGAAAACATGTTTGGAGATATAATTACAGATGAAGCTTCAGTAATAACTGGTTCATTAGGAATGTTACCATCTGCTTCTGTTGGAAAAGATATGAGTTTGTTTGAACCAATACATGGTTCTTATCCCCAAGTAGCAGGAAAAAATATTGCGAATCCAATGGCAATGATTTTATCTTCTGCGATGATGATTAATTATTCTTTTAATATGGGATTTGAAGAAAAAATTATTATTGATGCTGTAAATGATGCTTTAAATAATGGAATAGTTACAGAAGATATCAATGATAATAAATTTTATAAAACCAATGAAGTAGGTGATTGGATTGCAAATAGAGTTGATCAATTGATTAAGTAATTTTATGCTTAAAGCTTTGTCTTCTTCAAACCTTAAAAGTCTTGATCTTAAAACCATTGAAAATCAGAGAATATCTTCTTTGAAACTTATGGAAAGAGCTTGCGAGAGTTTTAAGACTTGGTTTATATCAAAATTTTCTAAATCCAATGACCTTCAAATTTTTTGCGGTTTTGGTAATAATGGAGGTGATGCATTACTTATATCAAATAAGCTTTATGATAGTGGATATAATGTAAAAGTGTTTTTTTTAAATCATCAAAATAAAATATCTAAAGATTGTTTAATCCAATTAAATAATTTGAATAAGAAAATTCCTATTTTTAATATAAATGAAAATATAATTTCTAAAATTAAAGATTCAGAAATTATAATAGATGGTTTATTTGGATATGGTTTATCTAGAAAATTAGAGGACCCATGTATGGGTTTAATAAAACACTTAAATAATTTAAAGGGTAAAAAAATTTCTATTGATATTCCTTCTGGTATTTCACCAAATGAAGTACTTGGAAATGTTTTTTTTAATTCAGATTACATATTCACATTCCAAACGCCAAAATTATCCTTTTTTTTTCCTGAATATATAAATTTTATTGGCAAAGTTCTTATAACAGATATTGGTTTAGATAAAGACGTATTAGATAAACTATTGCCTTCAGCATCTTTAATAGAAAAAGATGATATTAAAAAAAGAATAATTAGTAGAAGTTTAATTTCTCATAAGGGAACCTTTGGGCATGGTCTTATTATTTCTGGTAGTAGGGGTAAAATGGGTGCTTGTATCATGTCATGTAAAGCTTCCTTAAAATCAGGTATAGGCCTTCTTTCTGTATATGTTCCAAAAATTGGTGAATCAATAATTCAAACTTCAGTTCCTGAAGCAATGACCATCACCGACACTAAAAAAAATCATATATCTGCAATTCCTAAATTAGAAGTTTTTAATTCAATTGGTATAGGTCCTGGAATAGGGCTACATAAGGATACTGAGAAGGCTATTTTAAAATTAATTAAAATAGCAAAAATTCCTTTAGTTATAGATGCTGATGCAATTAACATTATAGCAAGAAATAAAAATATTTTAAAATTTTTACCCAACCACTCTATATTAACTCCACATCCAAAGGAATTCAAAAGATTAGTGGGGACATATAAAGATTCTAATCAACGAATCAAACTTCAGAAAAAACTAAGTAAAAAATTTAAATTAAATATTTTAATAAAAGGTCCTTTTTCTATGATGACAGATATTAATGGTGAATTATTTATTAATACAACTGGAAATCCAGGAATGGCAACAGGTGGAAGTGGAGATGTATTAACTGGAATTATTACCGGTTTAATTGGTCGAGGCTATAAACCTTTTGATGCAATGATTATGGGTGTATACATTCATGGATTATCAGGTGATATTACTACAAAACATTTAGGTGAAGAATCTTTGATGGCCACAGATTTAATTGATTCTTTACCAAAAGCATTTAAAAAAATAGATAATTAATCTTTTTTATCTAATTTTATGACTGATTAATTTTTTTTAATGAAACAACATCTCCTATTTTTTTTATTTTTTTTATTCCCAATTCTAGTAAATGCTCAAGAATTAAAAAATGAATTTAAATTTGATATATATCCAAACCCCGCTTCAGAGTTTGTAATTATTGAATCTAATACTAAAAATATCCAAGATTTCAATTTTCAAATTCATAGTATAATAGGTAATAGAATCAATGTTTCAAGTAATATTGTTTCAAATAATAAAATTAAATTTTCAGTTAAGGAAATATCTAGCGGTTATTATTTTATAATTGTAGCTAATGATAAATCGAAGTATAAAAAAGCTTTAAAATTTTTAAAGAAATAGAAATAATCTAATTTTTATAATGTTTTTCAAATAAGTCATTGTACTTGGTTGCTAAATCAAATTGACCATCTTTATTATATGCTCTAGCTAAGGCATTTAGAGAAACTAGATTTCTTTGAATTTGATATTTGTTATTTACATTATTATTAATAAGATATTCTAACATTTGATCAGATCTTTTACTTGTAATTTCAGCAATATTATTTGCCGTTTCATTTTCTCCCATCGATAAAAGCATATCAACTTTTTGTACAGAAAAATGATCAAAATTCACTGCTTTATCAGGTATTAACTTTAAACAAGTTTTTATTACATTTTTTGCTTTTTCAGTCTCCCCAATTTTGATTAGTTCAGCAGCAAGTGTATTAAAAGTTGCTCTATAATTTAAAACAAATCCTCTATGATCTTCAGAATAATATGTTTTTTCGTTATCTAATTCTCTCCAATAAAATTTATTAATCATATTATCATACATTATATCGGTATTTATAAAGTTTTTAGATGGATTTGGATTTACCAATGGTAACAATCTATAAGCAAGTCCTTCTTGAACAACATTTCTTTTAAAATTAAGATTTGTTCCATTTAATGATGTATTATTAAAATATATTGGTCTTTCCCAGTTATTTGAATTAATAAAATCTAATATTGCTAAATCTTTTTTTTCCAAACCACCTTTATTTTCTTTTAGATTTATAATTAATCTATTAACTAAAAATTTTAAAAATTGTTGAGGAATTATTTTATTCAGATTTAAATTATTTGTATCAATATCTATATATAATGATTTAGATGGAAGTATATTATAATTACTTAGAGCAGCTGGAACTTGAATGCCTTTATTTTCAGATTTTATCAGATTAAGATATGCATTCAAATTAATTGAAGCATTGTTTATTTGTGGGTTTTTAATGAAAGGTAAATAGTCGTTAAGTCCTCCTTGTTGATAATTTTCGTCTGTGAGTAGAAATTTTAATTTTTCGGAATCATTTTTTTTACTTCTCATTTGGTCTATATACCAATCTGTATTGAAATAACTTAAAACAATAACTCTCACATCAGTTCGAAAACCTTCTACCTCTTGTACATACCAAAGAGGAAATGTATCGTTATCTCCTCCTGTGAATAATATAGAATTTGGAGCACAGGAAGCTAGTAAATTTTTAGCTGAATCTACTGATAAATATCTATTTGACCGATCATGGTCATCCCAATTTTCAATACATAAGATTATTGGACTTATTACACCAATTAGAATAGAGATAAATAGAGAGATTTTATTATTTTTTAAAATTGAATAAAGAAATGAAAAAATAGATAAAACTCCTATTCCTATCCAAATTGAAAATGCATAATAGGAACCTGCATAAATATAATCTCTTTCTCTAGGTTCTGATGGTGGACTATTTAAATATACTACAAGCGCTACTCCTGTAAGTATAAATAGGGCCATCACAACTGAAAAGTTTTTTTTATCTCTAAAATAATGGTAAAAAAGACCAATCAAAGCTAAAATTAGAGGAATCATATAATAATTATTTCTTGCTTTGTTATTAAGAATTTCTTCAGGTACATTTTTAAATTTATCATTAATGCTTAACCAATTAGCATCTTGAATATCAGATTCTCTTCCTGAAAAATTCCATAGTAGATATCTTAAATACATATGACCAATTTGATATTTAAACATGAACTCCAAATTGTCTGAAAAATTTGGTTTTTCATTTTTTCCAAGCCCTACAATCTCTCTATACCTTTCTTTATGGTTTGGATTTGATCCACTGTACATTCTTGGAAATATTGTTGTTCTTTTAGGATCGTAGACGTAACTAAAGCTTTTATCTTTTATTTCATATTTTTCTTTTCCTCGTTTATAAACTATTTTTTCTTGTTTTTGATCTATAACTTCTGCATCATAATATTGCCCATGAAAAAGTGGTCTATTTCCATATTGCTCTCTTTTTAAATAAGATATGAAACTCAAAATATTTTCCGGATTGTTTTCATCTATTGGAGGATTAAAGCTTGACCTAATTAATACTAAAGAATATGATGAATAACCAATTAGTACAAAACTTAGAGCAATCAATGAAGTATTTAACCAAACAATTTGTTTTTGTTGAGAATATATTATAGAATATACCAATCCTAAAAGTAAAGAAATTGAAAAAAATATTATTCCAGATCCAAATGGAAGGTTAAGACTGTTTACAAAAAATATTTCAAAATTGCTGGCTAAAGTGGGCAATCCAGGAATAATTCCTATCATTATAAACCCAATTAAAAATACACTTATAATTAGGGTATAAAAAATTCCTAATAAGTTAATTGTTTTTGTTTTATTGAAATATATTATTAGAGCAAGTGCTGGGATAGTAACTAAATTTAATAAATGTACCCCTATAGATAATCCCATCATATAGGCGATTAATATTATCCATCTATTTTTTTTCTTTTCATCTTCAATATTTTCCCATTTTAATATAGCCCAAAAAACAAATGCGGTAAAAAAAGATGACATAGCATAAACTTCAGCTTCGACAGCTGAAAACCAAAATGAATCCGTAAAAGTGTATGAGAGTGAACCAATAATACCTGATGAGATTACTAAAATAAGATTAATATTATTATTAGTTTCAAAGAGTTTTTTAGAAAAATGAGTTATAGTCCAAAAAAGAAATAATATAGTAAAAGCACTTGTTATAACGCTAAGAAAATTGATTGCTAAAGATACCTTTTCAACATTACCTAAAGCCAGGAATGAGAAAATTCTACCTAACAATAGATAAAATGGAGCTCCTGGAGGATGTGGTACTTCTAGCTTATAGGATACAGCGATAAACTCACCACAATCCCAAAAACTTGCTGTATCTTCTACAGTTATTGAATAGACAATAAAAGATATAACAAACATTATCCATCCAGTTATATCATTTATTTTCTGAAAATTCAATTTTTTTATTTTTATGGACGAAAATAATACAAATTATATTAATGATAATCTATTGTTTGACTTAATTTGCGAAAAATATGTTTTTTAGAAAATTTAAATCTTTTTTTTTCATATTGATATTATTTTTATTCTTTTCAATAGAAAAAAATATATACGCAACAAAAGCTGATTATGATTCTATACCACTTTTATTAAATATTGATATTCAGATAGAAACTACTGAAGCTATCAATTTAATGTATGATTTTCAATTTGAAAAATCGGACAAACAATTTAATTGGTTAATCCAAGAATTTGGTTGGCACCCACTTCCATATTTTCTACTTGGATTAAGCACATGGTGGAAAATTGCTCCAGATTTAGAAAATAAAAGTTTAGATAATCAGTTTTTATTTTTAATGGATACTTCAATAATTTTGTCGAAGAAAATTTATGAAGATTACAATGAAATAGAAGGCGCTTTTTTTTTAGCTGCATCTTATGGATTTAAAGGAAGATTACTTTCAGAGAGAAAAAAATGGAGAAAAGCTGCATTTTCAGGAAGGAACGCTCTCAAATTTCTAAAAGAGGTGAAAGGTGAAGAAAATTTTATTCCAGAAATTTCATTTGGAAATGGGCTCTTTAATTACTATTCAATATGGGTAGCAGAAGAATATCCATTATTAAAACCGATAATTAGATTATTTCCAAAAGGTGATAAGAAAAAGGGAATTTCTCAATTAGATAATGCAGCAAAAAATTCTTTTTATACAAGGACTGAAGCTCAATTTTTTTTAATGAAAATTTTGTCTCAAGAGAATAGTATTTCTAAGTCTTTTCAATTATCTAATTATTTGTCTGATTTATTTCCAAACAACTCTATTTTTCATGGTGTTAATAATTCACTGCTATATCGATCAGGAAGATTTAATGAGTGTGAGAAAGAGTCATTAATTATTATTGAAAATTTTAAAAAAAATAAATACGGATATAAACATAATTTAGTAAGACAAGCTGCCTTTTTTTTAGGAGAAATATATAATAGTAAATCAGAAATCAATTTATCAAAAAAATTTTATAATGAATCCATTGAAATGGCTAAAATAATTAATGCTGAAAAAATGGGTTACACTTTACATTCATACTTTTCTTTAGGAAAATTTGCTTATGATGAAAAGAACTATTACTCTGCAAAGAGATATTTTAATAAAGTTATGAAATTGACCAAGAGAAGTGAAAAAATAAATGCTGATTCACGGATTTTTCTAAAAAAAATGAGGTAACTATATAGTTCTTTATACTATTATAATAATATTTGCCAATCAATAATTATATATTTAATATTTTAGTTTCATGTCGAATATAATCCTAAATTCAAATCAAATAAGTCAAAAAATAAAAAGGCTTTCATATGAATTATATGAAAACAATTTAGAAGAAAAAAAAGTTGTATTATTTGGGATAAATTCTAATGGAAATATTTTGTCTAGTAGAATTAAAAAAAATTTGGATAATCTATTTCCAGCAGATATAGAATCCTATAAACTTAAGATAGATGTTGATAATTCTAAATCCAACAAATTAGATTTAACAAGAGATTCTTTAAATGAAAAAGTTGTTATTATAGTTGATGACGTTCTTAATTCAGGTAAAACAATTGCGTATTCAATTAATTTAATTTTACCTTTTTATCCAAAAAAAATAGAAGTAGCAGTTTTGGTAGATAGAAGTCACAAAAACTTTCCTATTCTCGCAAAATATAGTGGAGTAAAATTAAATACTACAATTAATGAACATGTCAAAATTGATTTTAAAAAAAATGAAGGATATTTATTATGATTTATTTAACTAGAAAAGAGCATTTTAACGCAGCCCATAAACTATATAATCCATCGTGGTCAAAAGAAAAAAATTTTCAAGTATACGGTGATTGTTCGAATGAAAATTGGCATGGTCATAATTATGAATTGTTTGTTACAATAAAAGGAAAACTTAACAATGATGATGGAATGGTTATTAACTTAAAGCTTTTATCTGAAATAATTAATGATGAAATAATAAGTAAAGTTGATCATAAAAATCTAAATTTAGATGTCCCGTTTTTAAAAAATAAAATTACATCTACCGAAAATGTTGTTATAGAGTTTTGGAATATTTTAGATAAAAAAATTTCATCTTTAGAAGATTGCAATTGTTTTTTACATTGTATTAAACTTTATGAAACTCCAAAAAATTCAGTTGAATATTATGGACCAGAGCGCTAATAAATTTTTTTTAATTGCTGGTGAAAAATCTGGAGATCTATATGGTGGTAAATTAATCAAGGAAATACTGAATATTAATCCAAATGCAATAATAAATTATTGGGGTGGTGATGAAATGAAAAAAGCTGGAGGAAAACTTTTACAGCATTACAGATCCTATAATTTTATGGGTTTTTATGAGGTAATTAAAAATTTTCATATTTTTTTAAATAAGATAAATTTATTTAAAAAACATTTGGATGAAACTAAACCAAGTGTTGTAATATTGATTGACTTTCCTGGTTTTAATTTGAGACTTGCAAAATATTGTAAAAAAAAAGGTATGAAAGTGATTTATTTAATACCTCCAAAAGTTTGGGCATGGAACACAAAAAGAATTTATCAAATTAAAAAATATGTAGATATCACATTTTCAATATTACCATTTGAAATGGATTTTTATAAAAATTACAATTTAAAAATTTTTTATTATGGCAACCCATTATATTCAATAATTGATGAACATAAATTCAAAATAATTGAATTTAAATCTAACTATAAAAATACTATATCATTATTGCCTGGAAGTAGAGTTTCTGAAGTTTATAATTCGATTCCAATTTTCAAAAAAATAATTTGTTCAATGCCAGATAATTTATTTTTTGTTTCATATGTTGATCATATTGATAGTAAACTTTATGAACCTATTAAAAATTTAAAAAATGTTAAACTAATTACTGGTAGAACTTATGATCTAGTAAAACAATCTGATGTTACAGTTACTGTTTCTGGAACAGCTAGTTTAGAAGTTGCCTTATTAAATGTTCCTCAAATAGTAGTTTACAAAACCTCTTATATAACATATCTTATTGCTAGAATGTTAGTAAAAGTTAAATATATTTCTTTAGTTAACCTGATACTTAATAAACCATTAATAAAAGAGTTTATTCAAAAAGACTTTAATTCAAAAACAGTCAAAAAGGAAATAATTAAGATAGTTTCAGATAATAGTTATAATAAAAGAATTAAAAATGGATATAAAGAGATAATTAGAGCTTTAAATAAAAGAAATGTGATTTCTAAAATTGCTTCACATATTATGGGAAAATAAATTTACTTTACCTTTCTAATTAAAATTTCATCAATTAATCCATACTTTTTAGCTTCTTCAGCCCGCATCCATTTATCCCTATCAGAATCCTTTTCAATTTGATTATATGTCTTACCAGTATGGTCAGATAAAATTGTGTATATATCTTTTCTTAGTTCTTGCATTTGTTTTAGACTGATTTCCATATCTTTTGATTGGCCATGCATTCCTCCACTTGGTTGATGGATCATAATTCTAGAATGTTTTAAAGCAGATCTTTTATTTTTAGCACCTCCTGCAAGTAAAACTGCACCCATTGAAGCTGCCATTCCAGTACAAATAGTTGCCACATCTGGCGATACATATTGCATAGTATCATATATACCTAGGCCTGCATAAACAGAACCACCTGGGCTATTTATATATAATAAAATATCTTTTTTTGAATCTACTGATTCTAAAAATAGTAATTGGGCTGTAATTATATTTGATATATTTTCTTCTACTTGCATACCTAAAAAAATAATTCGATCCATAATTAGTCTAGAAAAAACATCAATTTCTCTAAAATTAGTTGGTCTTTCTTCAATTACCGCTCTTGTCATATTTTCAACTTTTTCAACATATGAATCAAATACATGACCACTAATATTTTTGTCTTTTACAACATAATCCCTAAACTCTTTTTTGATATTCATTTACTAAAATTTAATGTTAAAGATAAATTATTTTAATTCTTTTATTGATAAAGATTTAAATTTATCAAAAGTAATATTTTTATTTGAGATAGATATTCTTTTTTTAATCGCACTCATTGCTTTATCTGATTTTAATTGATTTTGTATTTTAAAATAGTTGTCACCATTTTTTTGACCTAAATAACTTTTTACAAATTTATCTAACTCCTTTTCTGGGTTTTGAATTCCTGAGGACGCTAGTTGATATCTTATTTGATTTTTAGCAGCTTCTTCAATTTCATTATTTTCTACTTTAATGCTTTCTTTTTCTACAATTTTATCAACAATAAATGTCCATTTTAATTCCTGGCAATAATTTTTATAATTTTTATTAATTATTTCATCTGATGATTTTTTATCATTATTCTTTTGAATCCAATTTTTTAAAAATTCATCAGGGATCGAGATACTATGTTTATTTGTAATTTGCTTTTGAATAGATCTATTCAAAAGCATTTCACTCTCTCTATCGTAATTTGATTTTATAGATTCTTTAATTTTATTCTCAAATTCTGTTTTATTTTTGATGTTTCCTTTTCCAAATACTTTTTCAAATAATTCATTATTGATATCTGAAGGTTTTTGTGTAGAAATTTTATCAATTTGAAAACCTATCTTATCCTCAAATTCATTAATTGATTTAAGGTTTGTTTGAAACATTTGATTTAGCTGATGGATATTTGAATCACACAATTTGTACAATGAAAGATCAACTTTATTACCAATTTTTTTCTTTAAAATTTTTTTAATTTCATTTTGATTTAATGATTTTAAAAACAATTTTAAATTTTGTTTTTGATATTCTTTAGAATTAATAATTTTCCCTTCAACTATAGAATCATTTTTAACTTCTTTTATATCAACAAATACTGGAAATTGATTTTGTAAATTTTCTATAGTTTCATTCATTATTTTTTTATCAATTTTAATATCATATTTATTAAATTTTATACTTTTAGAAAATTTTTCTAATTTAAATTCGCTTACCATGCCAATTCTAAATTTGAATTCAAAATCGGTTTCTTTTTCCCAATTTATTTTTGTTTCATCTGATTTATCTGGAACTGGTTCGCCTATCATATTAATTTTCTTTTCTCTTATATAATTTGTTAATTCATGACTTGTTAATTTATTAATCTCTTCAATTAATATGCTTTTTCCATACATTTTTTTTATAAGTTGTGCTGGGACTTTTCCAGGTCTAAAGCCCTTTAAATTAAGTTTTGGTTTTATCTCATTAATCTTATTATCAATTTTATTTAAATAATCACTTGGAACAATTTTTATTTTAATAATTGACTCAGTTGTTGATTTTTTAGTAATAGAAATATTCATATATTAAAATTTTATAGTGCGGATGGAGGGACTCGAACCCCCATGCCTTTCGGCGCTAGATCCTAAGTCTAGTGCGTCTACCAATTTCGCCACATCCGCTTTTATTGGACAGCAAATGTAGAAATAAATTATTTTAATGAAAAAAATTAGATTAAATTTCAATTAGAAATTTTTTTCAATGAAATCTAATAATATTAGTGAGGAGCTAGACAAAAAACTTATTCTACGTGATTATAGAAAATTACTTAGATATTCTCAAAATGTAATTAATAAAGATGACTTGGTTCTTATTAAAAAAGCATTTAAAATTTCTTTAGAAGCTCACAAAAATATGAGAAGAAAATCTGGAGAACCATATATTTTACATCCTTTAACTGTTGCTCAAATTTGTATTAAAGAATTAGGTTTAGATTCTACATCTATAATTTGCGCATTATTACATGATGTAGTAGAAGATACCGACCTATCGCTTGAGTACTTAGAAAAGGAATTTGGTAAGCCAGTTTCTAAAATTTGTGATGGATTGACAAAAATATCTGGGTTTTTTAGTCCTGAAATCTCAAAACAGGCTGAAAATTTTAAAAAAATGATTCTTACAATTTCAGATGATCTAAGAGTTATTTTAATAAAATTGGCCGATAGACTTCATAACATGAGAACGTTGGATAGTATGAATAGAAAATCTCAAATTAAAATTGCATCAGAAAGTATATATATCTATGCTCCACTCGCTCATAGATTAGGAATTTTTTCAATTAAGACTGAATTGGAAGATTTATATTTAAAGTATACTAATAACAAAGATTATATTTCTATTGTTAAAAAACTTAGTTCATCTAAAGAGAAAAGAGATAAATTCATAAAATCATTTATAAGACCAATTAAAAAAAGAACTCAAGATTTAGATAAAAAAATCAAAATTTTTGGTCGCCCTAAATCTATATTTTCAATTTATAATAAAATGAAAAAGCAAGATATTACTTTTGAAGAAGTTTATGATTTATTTGCAATCAGAATAATAATAGACGCTCCATTAGTTGAAGAAAAGTCCGTTTGCTGGAAGATTTATTCAATAGTTACTGATTGCTACCAACCAAATCCCGATAGATTAAAGGATTGGGTTTCAACTCCTAAAAGTAATGGATATGAATCTCTTCATACTACAGTTATGAGTAATACAGGGAAATGGGTTGAAGTTCAGATTAGAACTCAAAGAATGGATGATATTGCTGAAAAGGGATTTGCAGCTCACTGGAAGTATAAAGAAAACTTGAAAATTGATAGTAAGTTAGAAAAATGGATTAATAATGTTAGAGAATTCCTAGATCAAAATGATTCAAATGCACTAGAGCTACTGGAAGATTTTAAAGGTGAACTTTATAATGATGAGGTATTTGTATTTACTCCTAAGGGAGATTTAATAACCCTTCCTTTTAATTCAACTGTTTTAGACTTCGCATTTGCAATTCATTCTGAAATAGGCTTCAAGTGTATAGGTGGTAAAATTAATCAAAAATTAGTTCCATTAAACCATATAGTTAAGAATGGTGATCAAATTAATATTTTAACATCTAAAAATCAAAAACCCTCAGAAGATTGGTTGAATATTGTTGTAAGTTCTAAATCTAAATCAGCTATTAAACAAAGTTTTAATAAAAATCAAAAAAACTTCTTTTCATATGGTAAAGAGATCTTAAAAAGAAAATTGAATAATTTAAATATTGATTTTGAAAAAAATATTTCTCCAATTGCTAATTATTTTGGTTATAAAAATGTTGTTGATTTTTATTTTGATATTGGAAAAGATAAAATTGCTTTAAAAGCTTTAAAGAACTATAAAGAATCAATTGGTCTGGAAAAGAAAAAAACTAAAATAAAGTCAAATAATAAATCTAAGAAAACTCCAAAAAAATTTGATAATGATAATTACATTGTACTAGACGATAGAGTTGGTTTGATGGATTATAAATTTTCTGAATGTTGTAATCCAATACCAGGTGATGATGTATTTGGTTTTATAACAATAAAAGATGGTGTCAAAATTCATAGGACAAATTGTAAAAATTCACCAGAATTATTATCAAAGTATGCTTATAGAATTTTAAAAGCAAAGTGGTATTCAAAAAATGAAATTTCTTTTTTAAGTTCACTAAAAATTAAAGGTACTGATAGGGTTGGTATTATTGATGATATTTCAAAGATTATTTCATCTGAGTTAAAAGTTAACATGAAATCAATATCTATTAATTCTAATACTGGTGTTTTTGAAGGAAAGATACAATTATATGTAAATAATACAATTCATCTTTTAAGACTAATAAAAAAACTTCAAAAGGTAAGAAATGTAATTAAAGTATCTAGATTTGAGGAATAAAACATTTTAGTATTTAAAGAAATGGATCAGAGTAAAATAATGGATCAAATTAAAAAGATTCTTGATAATCACATAGAATTAAAAAAACAGAGGAAGACTCCAGAGAGATATGCGATACTAGAAGAAGTTTATGGTTTTAATCATCATTTTGATGCCGATGAGTTATATAATAAAATGAAGAAAAGTAAATTCAGCGTAAGTAGAGCTACTATTTATAATACACTTGATTTACTTGTTGAGCTTGATCTTGTAACTAAACATATATTTAAGAATAATACATTTAAATATGAAAAGTCTTTTGGGTACACACAACATGATCATTTGATTTTAGATAATGATGAAATATTAGAATTTTGTGATCCTAGAATACAACTAATAAAAAATTCAATAGAGAAAATTTATGATGTAGAAATAGAAAATCATTCTCTATATTTTTTTGGTAAGAAAAAGAAAAAGAAAAGTTAAGATAATGTCTTTAGATGTTTTGCTAGGTCTACAATGGGGTGATGAAGGAAAAGGTAAGGTAGTTGACTATCTTTCAAATAAATATGATTTGGTAGCCAGATTTCAAGGAGGGCCAAATGCGGGCCATACTCTTGAGTTTGATAATAAAAAGCATGTTCTTCATCAAATTCCATCTGGAATATTTAGTAAAAATTCTTTGAATATTATTGGAAATGGTGTTGTTCTTGATCCTGTAATTTTTAAGAATGAAATAGAAAAAATAGAATTAAAATTTGGAATAAAATTATTTGATAATCTTTTTATTTCTAATAAAGTTCAATTGATAACTCCATCTCATAGATTTATTGATAAAATTTTAGAAAAAA
>TARA_B100001175_G_scaffold101845_1_pt1 | contig 14917 bp, 12 predicted proteins | sample TARA_B100001175 | Tara Oceans TARA_B100001175
ATTGTAAAAAGATTTGAACTTTCAGATTTTTCGGAAGATGAGGGTATCATCGAGGATAATGCTGATATACTAATTTTTGAAACACCGACACTACATGTAAAAACTGTAACCTGGGTCAAAAATATAATGACTCAATCCAGTTTCAGTAAATCAATTATTTTGTATAGATTTGGAAGTGCAGATGGAGTTAAAGCAGTTAACAGAGAAGAAAATATAAATATTTTAAGGCAGCCAGCGAATTCCAATGATATTCAGATGATGTGTGCATTCGCTATTAATGGTCAGATCAAACAAAAAGAAGTCGTTAGTAAAAAGTCCAATAAGAAAAAGGTAGTCGTTGATATTCCTGATTTTGAACCATTTAGTGATAAAGAACTCTGGGAAATCTCAGTTATGGCAAATCCAATTCATTGTGAGTGTCCAAAGCACCTATCTAGTATTATTACTAGTTTAAGAGGGTTCGAAAAATATTCAGCTGATTGTGAGGAATTAAGCGCTAAAGATAGAATTCTTCATGAAGAATTGGAAAAGCATTCAGTCGAAGCTAGAATCATAATGGAAAAGGCCCTAAGAAAAGTTATTAATGAAAATTCAATAAATTATTCGGTGGCTAATGCTTCCTAAATTTGATTCAATATTTTCTTTAAAATCATTTTATAAAATTTGACCCAATATTAAAACAAGGGATCTTTATATTACTCCAAGAGGAGATATTACATATGAAAAAATTATTATTGGGAGCGTTATTGCTAAGCTTAACATTTAACGTTCAAGCAGCAGATGCAAAAAAAGACATAGTCGATACAGCAGTCGGTGCAGGAAGTTTTAAGACTCTAGTTGCTGCAGTCAAAGCCGCAGATCTCGTTAAGACACTAAAGAGCGATGGTCCTTTCACAGTATTTGCGCCAACAGATGAAGCATTTGCTAAATTGCCAAAGGGAACTTTAGAGTCACTACTAAAGCCAGAAAATAAGAAGAAACTACAAGATATTTTAACATACCATGTTGTTGCTGCTAAAGTACCTGCAGCGAAAGTTGCAACAGGCAAAGTGAAAATGGTCAATGGTAAAAACATAAGAGTCAAAGTTGCTTCAGGAAAAGTTACAGTTAATAAGGCAAATGTCATAAAGACAGATATTATGACAAGCAATGGTATCATCCATGTGATTGATAAAGTTATTATCCCAAAGGGTTAATCTTATAACTTAAAGAATCTTACAAGGGGGAGGATTACCTCCCCCATTTTTTATGTCTAAATCATTAATAGTTGGAAGTAGTGAAGGATTGGGTTCACATTTAAAGAAAAAAATTGAATCCACTAATCAAGATGTTATTCATATTTTTCGGGAGAATAAAAGCGATAATATCATAGAAATTGCGAAGAATTACAAAAGCGAGAATATAAGTAAAATTTTCTGCTGCTTAGGTAATATTAATCTAAAATCAATTTTATCAACATCTGGAGAAGATATGGTTAATGATTTTAATTCAAACTTAGTAATACCCCATGAAATTATCAAAATATTTTACAGAAGTTTAATTGAAACTGAAGGTTCTATAATTTTGTTTAGTAGTATTGCGGCAACTAAGGGGCTTTCTTTTCATTCTTCAATATCAGCTAGTAAATCTGCTGTTGAAGGATACATAAGATCACTTAGTGCCGAGCTAGCCCCTAAGGTTAATGCCAATGTTATAAGGTTAGCGCTAATGGAGTCTCCGATGTCGAAATTTATTTTCCAAAATGAGAGGTCGAAGAAAATTTCACTTGATATGCAACCAATGGGAAAATTTATTGAACCATCAGATGTTGCTGATATGGCATTAGCATTATCAACAAATAAGAGTGTTAATGGTCAAATAATAACGATTGATGGAGGTATGACAACAATCACAAAAAAAACAAAAATCTAAAGTCTTTATTACAATTATTTTTTAAGAAATTTATTACAATTTACGGCTGATCTAAAATCTAGTTAATTTTCTATGAAAGCAAATTCTTTTAACTACTCCTCCACAATCAAAGTATCTCCAAAAGATCTTTATAATTGGCATGAAGACAAAGAGGCGTTAACTAAATTGATGCCAAGAAATTTAATTGATATTATTAAATATTCATCAATAGCTGAAGGGAACGAACTTCATTTTAAAATAAAAGTTTTTTTTGGTGTTCTTAAGATAAATTGGGTAGCAAAAATTGAAAATGTTATTAAGGGAAAAGAATTTAGTGATTTGCAGATCAAAGGTCCATTTAAGTACTGGTATCATCGGCATATTTTTTTAGAGGCTAAAAATTCAAACGAGTGTATTATGAAAGACAAAATTGATTTTCTTTTGCCTGGTGGTTTTATAATTAATTTTTTATTTAAACCAATAGTAATAAGAAATATTAAAAGTATGTTTAAAATTAGGCACAGTAAGTTAAGAGATGCTTTAGAACGTGACTAATAAAATGTGTTCTTCCAATGCTCCAAGCATAGTTTGGTTTAGAAAAGACTTAAGACTAGATGACAATCCTGCTTTTACAGAAGCTGTAACAAAGGGACCTGTAATTCCATTATTCTTATGGTCGCCTAATGAAGAAGACTTTTCTACTGGAGGTGCATCAAGGATATGGCTTTACCATTCACTACTATCATTAAAAAAGCAACTTGCAGTACTTGGTTTGAATTTAATTATCAGGAAGGGGAACTCAGTTGATAACTTGTTTGATATAGTAGATTCTACAAACGCAAAGGCAGTTTATACTAACAAAAGATATGAGCCATCATCACTTAAAAAGGATAAAGAAATTGCTAATAAGTTAAAAGAAATTGGATTAGATTATAAAACGTTTAACGGTAATTTAATTATAGATCCCAAAGTAGTTTTAAATAAAAGTAATCTTCCATTTAAAGTGTTTAGTCATTTTTGGAAAAAATGTTTATCAGTAGCTAATCCGACTGAACCTTTGCCAGTTCCAAATAAAATCATTTCATTTAAAAATAAGATTAAAAGTATAGAGATTAGTGACTTAAATCTTGGACAAGATAAACATTGGGCTTTAAAAATAAGTAAGAATTGGGATTTTAATTATGGTTTTTCCAGAAAAAAATTAATTTCATTTATTGAAAACAATTTTAACGAATATTGTGATAACCGAAATTTTCCAGGTAAAGATGGAACTTCAAAACTTTCTCCCTATTTACATTATGGTCAAATTAGTCCAAATCAAATTTTTTATGAATTAAGTAAATCAAAAAATGAAAATTGGAAGGAGTCCCAATATTTAGCAGAGATAGGTTGGCGTGAGTTTGGTTATTATTTGATGTTTCACTTTCCCAAAACAATCAATGAACCTTTAAGAAATGAATTCAAAAAGTTTCCGTGGATAGAAAACGATTTTTTATTTGATTCATGGAAAAATGGAACAACAGGTTATCCTTTGGTTGATGCAGGGATGAGAGAATTATGGGAGACAGGCTGGATGCATAATCGAGTTAGAATGGTTGTAGCCTCATTTTTAGTAAAACACTTATTAATTGATTGGAAAAAAGGAGCAGATTGGTTTTGGGACACACTTGTTGATGCCGATTTAGCTTCAAATACTCTTGGATGGCAGTGGTCCGCTGGTTGTGGGGCAGATGCTGCTCCCTACTTCAGAATATTTAATCCGACTACACAAGCGGAAAAGTTTGATGGTAATGGTGACTATATCCGTCGATGGGTTCCTGAGCTTAAAAATATGGAAGCTCCAAAAATATTTGAACCTCATAAGTACAAGGGAGACCTATTTCTCAAAAATTCATATTCAGACCCTATTGTTGATCATGCAGAATCTAGAAAAAAAGCTCTTCTAGCCTACGATATAATAAAAAAATAGTTAGATTTTTGAATACTGTAAAACTAAGACTCAGGTTAGGGCAGGCAAACATTGGTTTTTGGCTTTTATTAAGCATCTCTATAATATTATTTAAAAAAGAAATAGAGATGCACTTTATTGATATTAGTTCTGTTTCAATTATTAGTGTATTTATATTTTTAAGTATATTTTTACAATTACCTTTTGATATTTACGGAGCAAAAAAACTTTATTCTCATGGCCAGAAAAATAGTAAATGGTTAGTTCAATGGTTTAGAGGAATCATTGCTTTATCGGCTTGTTGGGCGCTGTTGTCTTTTTTGATATTTCTAATTCAGCCAAGATTAGGTTTTTGCATGCCAGTATTGATAACTATGATTTTAATTTTTCAGATGCATGAAAAATTTATTATTTTTATAAATAGTGATAAATATAATCATTTTGATGTTCGAAATTTTAAAGGCCAATCATTATTACTTAATTGTTCTGAAAATACTTTTACTGGGGGAGTAGTCTATGGATTTTTTAAAAGCACCCAAATAATACCTGAATCCTGGAGTTCTTCTCCATATTTGAAAATTGAGTGCTTTCGGCGTTCATTAATAATTAAAAATAAATTTGTAATTCGCTCATTTGTTTTTCTAACTTTTTGGAACCTTTTAGGGGTTTTATTAGGTGAGATGCAAGGTTTGTATTATTCTGAAAATATTGGAATTAGTATTATTTATTTAAGTTGCTGGATGACAATATGGAGTTTTTTGGCATTAATTCTCATGCCGAGATTAAGTCATTCTACTGTTTATGCTATTGATTATTTAGCCAATAAATATGATTCAGTTAGACTGAAAAAATGGATCAATAATTTTGCAGAACTAATTGATGAAAATGGAGATAAAAGTAAACTAGTACAATCCGTTTTTTATCCCATACCTACAGTTGAAAATCGTATTAACTCATTAAATACCAGTCCTTCTTATTGTTTTGGTAATATATCAAGACAAAATCTTTTCCTAAGTTGGGGAGTTTTCAATCTATCCTGTAGAAGTGTGCACTGTAATATAGGTAGGCCAGTGCTTTGGGCTTTTCCTCCTAGTGCATAGCGATTTTTATCCTTTTCTATTATTGTTTCCTTGATAGTAGACAGTTTAGCGATTCATTCTCCTTCCGCACAAGGTGATAGCCCGCGTCACATTAGACCTAGCAGTCCGAAGAGAGTTTGATTATCTCATTCCCAATGAGTTAGAGCAAAATGTGTGTGATGGAACTCGAGTGAAAGTGCCGTTTGGATCTCGAGAAATTTTGGGAGTGGTAACAGCAGTGTTAAGTGAGTCTCCGCATTCAAACCTTCGAGAAATTATAAAAATAGTTGGTGGGCAGGCTCTTGTTACTCCTCCTATTCTTAAGTTAGTTCGTTGGATCGCAGAATATTATTGCTGTGCTCCTGAGATTGCTATGAAGGCCGTTTTGCCTGACGCCGTTCGTAAAGAAGAGGAAGGCTGGAGAGAGCGGCTATATGTAAGGGCACTTCCGCAGCATGGTGAATTGCCAAAATTAACAAAGCGCCAGGAGGATTTATGGGCAATTATTGAGGAGTGGAGAGAGTTGCCATTACAAGAGTTTTTGCGTTTAGCTGGAACTACTTCTGGAACAATTCGTAAACTAGAGGATAAAGGCTTGGTAAGTATCGCGCCTCAAATTTCTGAGCGTGATCCTTATGCAAAAGAGCATATTCTGCCAACTAATCCGTTGAAATTGAATGATCAACAGTTAGTTGCTCTTAATAATATTGTAAAGTCTATTGATTGTTTAAATAGCCCAGAAAATAGGACGGATAAAAATAAGGGTAATCACGTTTTTTTGCTTCATGGGGTAACTGGTAGTGGCAAAACTGAAGTTTATCTTCAAGCAATTGCTCATGCACTTGAGCAGGGAAAAGGGGCTATAGTCTTAGTGCCTGAAATTTCTTTAACTCCACAAACTGTGGAACGTTTTAAGGCTAGGTTTAGTCATGGGCCATTACAGACTTTAGTTGCAGTTCTTCATAGCCACTTATCATCAGGAGAACGACATGATGAATGGCATAAGATTAGGCAGGGTAGGGCGAGAATTGTGATCGGTGCTAGATCAGCAGTATTTGCGCCTGTTGATCCTCTTGGGCTTGTAATCGTTGATGAGGAACATGAGCATTCTTACAAACAAGAAGAGGCTCCGCGTTATAATGCTCGAGATTTGGCTGTTGTTCGCGGACAACAAGAAGGTGCCGTAGTTGTTCTTGGCTCGGCCACTCCTTGTATGGAAAGTTACTATAATGTTCAGCGTAAAAAGTATTTTCTGCTTTCTTTGACTGAGCGTGCCGACGAAAAAAATATGCCTATTGTTCGTATTGTAGATATGCGCAATGCGTCTAGTAAGGGTAAAGGTATAAGTATATTTTCACCTCAACTTCATGAGGCAATTTTACAGAGACTTGAAAAAAAAGAGCAGGTTATGCTTTTTCTCAATCGTCGTGGATGGTCTAGCTCATTGCAATGTCCCGAATGCGGTTTTGTTGCTGAATGTCCTAACTGCAGCGTGTCGTTGACATATCATCGTTCGGCTCAAAAGTTGATGTGTCATATTTGTGGTCATATTGATTCGGCCCCAAGTAAGTGTCCTGAACAGAATTGTGGGAACGCATCAATTCGATACTCTGGCCTTGGCACGGAAAAAGTTGAGGCAGCTTTGGATAAGAATTTCCCTTCGGCACGGGTTAAACGTATGGATTCTGATACGCTTAAGAGAAAGGAGGATTATCGGAGAATATTAGGAGATTTTAGGAGTGGCAAAATCGATATTTTAGTTGGGACTCAAATGATTGCGAAGGGTCTGCATTTTCCCAACGTGACTTTAGTGGGTATAATTCATGCTGATTTAAGTTTACACATACCAGATTTTCGAGCTGGTGAACGAACATTTCAATTGCTTACCCAAGTTGCTGGACGTGCTGGACGTGGTGATGTTGAAGGCGAGGTTTATGTGCAGTCTTTTACTCCATTTCATCCTGCAATCCAATATGCTCGCCGCCATGACTACATTGGTTTCTATGATCAAGAAATTGAGTTTAGGCAAGAGTTGCATTACCCACCTGTTGGGCGTGTAGCTTTATTGACTCTACGAGGGAGAAGTGAGGATAGAGTACGTTTTTTTGCAGACCATTTACGGAAGGAAATGGATCTATTGGCTATTCAATTGGGAGATATTGTAGTTGCAGGGCCTGCGCCTGCACCATTACTCCGGGCAGAAAACTTTTATCGTTATCAAATTATGATACGAACGCCACGGATGCCGCAGTTAAGTCGTCAACTTTCTACAAAATTTGATTCTCTTAAAATTCCAGAGGACTTGCGACTTATCATTGATATAGATCCTGTGTCACTTAGTTAATGAAATAGAGAGAGTAATGAAAAGAAAAACTAAAAATGTACTTTCTCAAATTGGCCTACGCACTTCCGACTCGCCAATTTCTTGGTTAATGAAAACCAAAATCGAACGCCCCAATTTGGTGTCGCTTGCAGCGGGTTTCACTGACAATGAATCACTGCCTCTTTCGATCAGTCGTCGCTTACTAAATGAACTATTAGAAGACGAAGTGATTGGGCGTGCAGCTTTGCAATATGGAACGACTGCTGGGGATGACGCCTTACGCGAACTTACAGCTAAGCGCATAGAGTATTTGGACAAAAGTTCAAGTGATAAGGATATGGCTAATATAGCAAAGCGAATGGTGATCACTCATGGTTCTCAGCAATTCTTGTATATTTTAACCGAAGCACTATGTGATCCTGGTGATATTGTATTAGTCGAAGATCCTACTTATTTTGTTTATCTTGGTATAATGCAAAGCAGAGGGTTGAATGGTCGGGGGATAGCTATGAATCATGATGGAATCGACCTTAATCATCTTGAGAGAGTGCTTGAATCGCTTCGACGGTCTGGTGAATTGAAGCGAACCAAGATGCTATATCTTGTTTCTTATTTTCAAAATCCAACTGGTAGATCAACCAGCCTTTTAATAAAGAAAGGAGCACTCGATTTGCTAAAAAAATATGAGAAAGCAGCGGGGCATCCTATTTATCTTTTGGAGGATGCTGCTTATCGCGAACTTGGGTTTGCAGGGCAATCAGATTCTTCAGTGTTATCTATTTGTGACGCTTCGGAGCGAGTCATATATTCTGGTACTTACAGTAAACCATTTGCTACTGGGGTGCGTGTAGGGTTTGGGGTCTTACCAGAAGATTTGTTGGCTCCGTTTTTACGAATTAAATCTAATCATGATTTTGGAACGAGCCACTTAATTCAAAAGCTTGTATTCCGTGCATTAGATTCAGGTGAATACTTTAAGAATTTGGAGAAAGCTCAACGTCGGTATCAATTTAAAGCCAATGTGATGTACGACGCGATTTGTAATTATTTTCCTGAGGTAGTCAAATGGCAAAAACCAGATGGTGGTTTGAATTTTTGGACTGAATTACCTCGGTCGATGAATACTGGATTAAAATCTAAATTTTTTCAGGAAGCGCTGAATCAAAATGTGCTCTATGTACCGGGTAATCTTTGTTATGTAGATGATTCCACAAGGCGCACACCAAGCAATGAAATGCGACTTAGTTTTGGCGCAGCTTCAGAAAAAGAAATTAGAAAGGGAATTCAAAGTTTAGGGAATGTTATTAAGCGTAAATAACTAATATCAAATATTATATTTATCTTAATGGTGGAGGGGCGCTTAACTTACGATACAACCATGCTTCTAAAGGTCTCAAAGGAGAGAGCCAGCGATAAAATGGAGAGTAATATAGCCTTAGTCGAATAACTGAGAGAAGCATGACAAAGGAAGTTCGGCCCAATTCAACCTTGGAACCAATCTGATCGGTCCATTCTGTAGGGACTTCGAGGATTTTATATCCTGATCTTTTAAGTGCATAGAGAAGGTTTATGTCAAAGGCCATGTCAGCAACTGTAAGTTGACTATGGATCGCTTCGACAGCTTCACGCCGCATTATCTTTGCTCCACATTGAGTATCACGGATACCCATCCAGAAAAAAATCTGAATAATTGTGTGAAATGTTCGACTAGCAAAACGCCGTCGTAGTGTTTGTTCTTGATGTAAAACTGAGTCCGCTAACCAACGTGAGCCAATAACGCAATCCGTTTTTTTACATTTCTGAATAAGATCATCGAAGGCGGCGGGTGGTGTTGCTCCGTCGGCATCTACATAGCCCACGAAATCTACTTCAGGTGCTAACTTGAGTCCCTCTATTAGTGCACCTCCTTTACCAACAGGTTCGGGAATATTTACATAACTTATTTCTGGGAACTTTTTCTTTGCAGCTGTTACCACTCCGAGTGTGTCATCTTTACATCCGTTGAGTATGACAACCATGTTAAAACGATTTGGGTGATGATCTCGAAAATAGTTGGCGTAATCCTCAAGGACGGGAGCAATGCGGGTTTCCTCGTTGTAAGCTGGTATTAGCAGCAGAATATGGGGTGAAGCATTGAGCACGTGGTCGGTTTACTTTAAATAATTGACTGAGGCAATGCTCACCATACCGTGAATGCACCGTCGAGCCCCCAAAGCTGGGAACCTCGATATTTTTGCATTTGATCGATTTCCTTCCACCTCACAGATCCATCAAGCCACCCTACGTTGCCACCATCAGCACCGACATCCTTTGATGATGCTCCTTCGGCGCTAGGGTTAGAATAGTCTACTATGCCTTCAGTGTCGCTACCATACTCAAAAAGAATGGGACCATTTGAACCGTGTGGGGCAAGTGTATGACCAAACCCGGGTGACCAAGTGTTCAGATCGGTTACCAGTGGTAAGCTTGGATTATCTGATAAGGTTTGCGGTGAGATCCATCCTTGAAATTCATCCATTGCCGGCCAGGGTGTTTGATAATGTCCTCCTAAGTAATTGTAACCTATAACGTAACCCCAGCCTTCGAAGAGCCACCCTTTTGGATCCCCAAATGGTTTACCAAGGTTAGAACATTCATAAATATTAAACGGTGCGTATTTAAGTAAGGATTCTCGAATGGGAGTTGAAATCAGAGGAGTGTGATCATCCATTGGATCCTTTGCATCAGACAAGCCGCTTGGCAGGTACTGGTCATTGTCGCCTCCATACATATGGGCGACTTGAATAAATTGGCGGATATTATTTTTGCAGTAAGCTCTTCGTGCTCTTTCCTTCGCACTGGTTAAGCTGGGAAGCAAAAGTGCTGCTAGTATGGCAATTATAGCAATGACTACCAGTAATTCAATGAGTGTGAATCCTTTACGTAATAGTAAGTTCATTTGCTACGAAGGCGAAAAAACTGCTGACCAGTTTTATTTGGACGAATACGAACTACCGAAAGACCGTTTTCTTTTGCGGTACCAAGTTCAATTTCTTTCCAGTTCGACTTTTGTCCTATTAATTCAGAAGTCTCAAGAATGAAATTGCCTGTTGATGGCCACGAGAATTCAAGATCATTTCCGATTAGCTGGACATCCAGAGGTTGAGGTTCGATAACCATTTTACTCATTTCCAGTTTGTGAAGTGCCCCCTTAGAATTTCGCACATATAGGCTATGATTAGCTAGAACGGGTACAGTCCAGCATGTGCCACTTAATACATTAAATTTTGCAAGTTGTTTAAACCGAATGGGTGATGCCTCAGCGATATAAAGACTGCCGTCACGAGTTAGGATTATTAATTTATTATCTGCAGCAGTAATTGAGCTACATGGCATGTTTGTTTTAGTCCACTCAGTCTCACCCGTTTTCATATTAATACAACGAACTGTTTTTCCTTTTTCGATACGCCCATCTGCTCCGTAAAGATAATCTCCTATAATCACTCCGGCATTAAAGTGGATTCTCATATTTCGGTTTTTCCATTTAGATCGAGTGCTTGTGCTGCCTAATTCGATTAGTTCACCGTCACGGGAGTTTGAGGTGAGAAAAATCTTTCCATTGTATAATACTGGATCAGCCGCATTGACAGCTGCACTTGTTCGGAAAGGTTTTTTCCAAAGTTGCTTGCCGTTGGAAAGATCTACTCCGTATGCACTATCGGCTGCAAATATTACGAGAGCATCTTTACCTTTGTGATTGTAAGGTACCGCACTAGCGTAGCCAGCAGTACCAGAGCCTGTTTTCCATGACAATTGACCGGAATTTTTATCTAGTGCGAGACCACAGGTGCCGACATTATAAATCACCTTTTCCCCTTGTATTAGTGGCGATGAGGCAAATCCCCATCTTGGTTCACTAGCATTATAAAGTCGTTTCAAATCTTTTATCCAAACTATTTCGCCTGATTCAGCCTTGAAGCAGTAAGCTTTGCCAGTTTTGCTTAACGTGTAGACATGTTTTCCGTCAACTGTGGGAGTTGCATTAGGACCTCCATCATAAAGATTCGCACTTAGTTTTTCCGAGTAAGTGTGGCGCCATAACTCATTACCTGTGACATCATCTAGCGCAATGACCTGATCGCGATTTGATTTGTTTCCCATTGTGAATACTCTGCCATCGGCAATAGAAACATTAGCGAATCCGGTTCCCACGGATGTTTTCCAGAGTTTATTAGGACCACTGGCTGGCCATTTTTTAAACCAACCACTTTCATTAGAGATTCCGTTATGATTTGGTCCGCGCCAGTTGGGCCAGTCTATTGCTGTACAGAGATCGAAACTTGTTGTAAATAGAATCAATGTAAAAATTATTTTTATTTTATTTTGTGACATTTTTTTTCAAAAGTAGACTAATTAAAGGCAGCGTCAATTCACCACTTACATTATCGAATAATAAAGCAAAATATATGCCATGAAGCATTTAAGTCTTAAGGTTCTTAAATCCTCCCTAATATATAATTTATTTGCGTGCTTTACAGTTAATTGTGTGAATTTAACACAATATTTAGTCAGTTATGACACTATAAATATAAGTTATTCTATAGAAGCTTTTTGCTATTCTAAATCTGCTACTATCTATTTAGTTTCACGAAAATTTCATGGAAGATTTTTAATCAAAGAAACGCCCAAAAAGCTTTGTTACAAGCGACGTGCCTATTGGCTTAGATATTTTTGTAAACAGTGGTCGTAAATCTTTAAGTGTCTTCAAATCTTGCGAAATATGATTCTCTATATTAACAGTCATTTTATTTGAGCCAGTGGTTGATCCGTTTGCAGAGATTGAGGTGAAACTTAAATTACTCCATGAGAAATTTAGGTTGCCGACGGTAAAGTATAGTGGTGAATCATCTAGAGCTAATTGTGCTGTTGTTTTAGCTATGGCGTCTGGTAAAGAAATCAAGTTTCTAGAACCTTGATTAGTCTCTACAAGATTGAATTCTTTAATGCGAATTCGAATCTGACGAAAATGAGGTTTTAGCTTTCGACGAAAGTTCATTAACTCAGAGAAGTCACAGTCGATGTAAAGATCATCAATCTTAAGCATTGCGGATCCTCCGTATTCAGGAAGATTGAAAACGGTAATTTTATTGGCGGCTATAGAGGAGTTTAATGGAAACCCTATCTCCAGTTGTCCAATTTGGACATCCATGCCTTGTTCTCGGAATTCACTAACAATCCACCACTTGGTTAGAGCGTCTTTAGTCAGAAATAGGCCAATTGCTAAAACTAGAATTAGAATTAGCAGGCGAAATGTCCAGCGGAACAGGAACCGCATCACTTGGAATTAACAAATCAGAAGAGTGTAGACAATGGGAAAGGTGCTAATTTCTATTTTTCTTCTACCAGTCGTTGAGCTTCTCGGTGATTCAGCTTGCCAGTTCCCAGTTTTGGGATTTCTTTCAGGACGTGAATTTCGCGTGGGGTGCAAAGGTTAATTAATCCAGCATCAGCCACGGCATTGCGTATCTCAGAAGTTGTGAGATTTGGTTCATTAGTTACAGCAATTAGTTTTTCGCCTTTATCTTCATCAGTTATAGCAATTACTGCAATTTCACAGTCTTCACCATGATTTGGGAATGCTCCTGCGAGGGCATCTTCTACTGCGGTTAGACTTACCATCTCGCCGCTAATTTTTGCGAATCTTTTAGCTCTCCCTTTTATCCAAAAATATCCATCCTCATCTACTTTGACTATATCGCCAGTATCGTACCAGCCGTTGAGTGATTGAAACGCTTCATTAGCCTCTTTATTAAGGTACCCTTTCATTACGTTCGGGCCTTTAACGAAAAGGCGACCAGCATCCTTTACGCCGTCTACTGGTTCTAGCTTCCATTTCATATCGGGAAGAATACGGCCGACTGATCCAAATCTATTGTCTGCCTTAGTGTTTGCACTAATACCTGGAGAACACTCTGTCACGCCGTAAGCCTCTGTAATGCGAATGCCAAATTTTCGAGCCCAAGTATCGGAAGTTGCTTGTTGAATCTTTTCTGCACCAGCTAACAAATACCGAACATTCCTAAAATCATACGGATGAGCTTTTTTAGCATAACCATTAAGGAATGTGTTAGTGCTAAGGAATATTGTTGAGTTGGAGTTATAAACGGCTGTAGGTATCACACGATACTGCAAGGGTGATGGGAATATTGTTGTTCTTAAACCGCGACAAAGTGGTAGTAATGTCCCAACAACTAATCCAAAACTATGGAACATTGGTAAGCAATTGAATATACTGTCCGTGTCAAGAATATCAACCATCACAAGTAATTGTCGTAAATTGGAGAGAATATTTTTGTGCGTTAATTCAACTCCTTTTGGAATTCCCTCAGATCCGCTTGTGAACAAAACCACAGCTGTTTTATCTTGAGTTATATGAAACTGTGATTTCCCAAGTCTGCACTTGTGCTTCATTAGTATGCTTAACTTTGTTGAGACTGAAATTTTTTTACGTACTTCCTCTAGGTAGATAAATTCGATGCCATTTTTCTTCATTGGTTGTATATCTATGCCGGCTTTTTCTAGGAAAGCTTGAGAAGTTATTATTTGTTTTACTCCGGCTAAGTCTGAACATGTTTGCATTATTGAAACCCCGCTACTGTAATTCAAAATTGCTGGTACTTTGCCAAGACGCCATAGTGCTAAAAGAGTAATAGGGGTTGCATTAACATTTGGTAATAGTAGCCCAACTCGTTCGATTTCAGGGCTCAGCAAATTTTGAAACTTTCGGGATAAAACTTCTGATCCAACCATTACCATCCTGTGATTAAGCCTTTGTCCAGTAACATCTTCTAGGACTATTGACTTAGGTCGTGCGCGGCCCATGGAAGCTATAGCAGTCAATAAATCCTGCGGGCCTAACTTCATTTCAATCCGAAATTGCAATTCCATCAATTGTTCTCTCAGCCATTGAGTATAAGCTTCTCTTGCATCAAATCTATTACTTAGTGATTGAGGAGTGGATTGGGGTTCGCCAAAATGAATGGTCAATCTTGGAAAGATTTTTTTCCAGCCGGGATGTTTGGAATAAGGCAGGCGATGAGCATTTCGTTGGTAGCAGGTTATAATTTTTGCATTAGTTTTTTCGAGGAGGAATCCAGTACCTTCAAAGAGCTTCATCAAGCTACCAGTTTCTGTTAGGCGTCCTTCGGCAAAAAGAACCAGTCGTCCACCACTCTTCAAAAAATTAGACATTTCTTTGATTGCAAAAGGCGAAGCATTATCTATCGGGAAAGTGAATCGGTTGCGCATCACGAATTTGAAAATCCAATGACTTTCAGCTCTTGTAGACGAAACGACAAACTTCCAATCTTCCTGAAGGCACATGCCAACTATCCACCAATCAAACCAAGAAGCATGATTAGGTACTAGTAACACAGGCCCAGTTGCTTTTAGAGCATCAGCGTTATGTATTTTAAATCCGAAAAGAACTCGGGCGAAAATTCGACTAATAAAGCGGATTAAAGGCATGTAATTTTAATATTAATATGGACAAACTTAAACCTCATGAATCAAAACTAACATCAAAAATTTAGAGTTTTATTGATGTTCTTAACATATGATTAAATTAAAAAAAAGCCGACGAGATTTACGTCGGCTTTAAATCACTATTTAGTTAATAGCTTTCAAGAGAACAGCTTG
>TARA_B100001175_G_scaffold97861_1_pt1 | contig 14881 bp, 15 predicted proteins | sample TARA_B100001175 | Tara Oceans TARA_B100001175
CCTGTGATAATTGATGAACGAGTTGCTGAACAGACGCCAGCAGGAGTGTAAAAACGTTCAAATTGAATGCCGTTTTTAGCTAGATTATCGATGTTAGGAGTCTGGATGATTTTGTCTCCGTAGCAACTAAACCAACCACTGACATCTTCTAGGTAAATCCATAGAATATTTGGTTTTTTAACTGCTTGCGTTTGGTTAGTGATTCCAAGAATTAAGAAAATTAAAAACAGCGATTGTTTCATTTGAATTAAAAAATGACATTTAATATTCACTTAAACAAGCCCTTCATTTAAGCACTCATTAGAGTGCCTCTGTTATTCAACTGTAAGTGGTCCATCAAAATGAGTGAGACTGATCACTTCTGATTTGGCTATGTGAGGGCCATGTTTTTCCCCTCTGGGTGCGAAGAACAATGTTCCCGGTGAGTATACTGTATCGGATTCTTCCCATTCACCAGAAATTATATAAGCCCATTCGTTAGCTATGGGATGTGTGTGTGCAGGGACTTTTGTGCCGGCCTCAAATTTACGAAGAACTACAATACCACCCGTTTTTTCATCCTTGTGTAATATCTTAAGTTTCACACCTTCATAGGGCCCTAAGATCCACTCTTTTTCATCTGCTTTTAAAATATACTGAAACATTATTCCTCCTGAACCGGATTTGTAAGCCTTCCTATACCCTCGATCTCAATAGTTATTTCGTCTCCATCTTTAAGAAGAACAGGGGGGGTGCGTGCAAAGCCTACTCCATGTGGAGTGCCTGTGAGGATTACTGTGCCGGCAGCTAGCTTAGTACTGCCACTTAGGAACTCTATTAATGTTGGTATATCGAATATCATATCGTTTGTGTTCCAGTCCTGCATTACCTCATTGTTAAGAACAGTCTTAATGTTAAGAGCGTTTGGATTTGCAATCTCATCGGTGGTTACTATTGATGGTCCAAGTGGACAAAAAGTGTCGAAAGTTTTACCGCGACACCACTGTCCTCCTCCTCCATTTTTTTGCCAATCACGCGCACTGACATCGTTTGCGCAAGTATATCCAAGCACGTAATTTAGTGCGTTTTCTTTAGAAACATTTTTACAGTCTTTTCCAATAACGACAGCCAATTCACATTCGAAGTCGACTGATTCGCTTTTGAGTTTGCGGGGTAATAAAATAGGATCTCCGGGATTTTGTGCAGTGCTTGGCATTTTCATGAATAGCACTGGATTTTCCGGTATTTCTGCTCCGCCTTCTTCGGCATGCTTTCTGTAATTAAGGCCGATACATAAAATCGAAGAAGGTTTAACCGGAGTAAGTATTTTTTTGACGGAAGCTACCTCACTGGTTTCCTTGTAATTACTGAAAATGCAACCTTCGATTCGATTAATAGAACCATCATCTTTTTGAGATCCAAATTGGAGTTCGTCTTGATCATCTAAAAATCGGATAATTTTCATCTTTGAATTGGACTGAGACAAATTAACAACATTGTCGAGTGCTACAAGAAAAAGCCTTAAATCATCAAGCTAGCCAGTGAGTATTAAGTCCAATTCTCTTATCTAGATCTCGCATTTTACTGACGACGTCCGATGGCATTTTTATACCCTTTGATAAGGCTTTTTCTCGCCGTTCCCACTCCATTTCGCCAGGAACCAATATATGTTCGCTTTCATTGACACTTGGGGAATTATGAATTTCATCAATTAAGTTATCTACGCGCTGAAAAAATTTATTTAAAGGCATCATTACTTCTGGATTAATCACAATGAATGCGGCTCCGTGACCGGTCGGTTTAGTCTGGTCATCGAAAATCCAATTTAACACTTGCCAGCTAATACTTGCTCCTGTCAATACGCCAGCAAGATTTTCATGAAGTAGTGCCATTCCGTAGCCCTTGTGTCCGGTCATTGGGGCCAGTGCTGCTTTCAGTGGGTAGAGAGAGCCATCTGTCGTTGGATTTCCATTTGAGTCGATGATCCAATTTGTTGGAATTGTTTCTTCACGATCAAATGCAGCATAAACTTTTCCGGCGGCTACGGTACTTGTAGCTATGTCGAGTAAGATTGGAGGATGTTTTGAAGCTGGAATTGAGTATGCTAGAGGATTTGTGCCCATTATCGCGTTTTTTGAATTAGGAGCACAAACACTTGGAATATCGTTAGCCATTGCTAGGCCAATCATGTTTGCCTCTGCTGCCATCGCCGGATATACCCCAGCAGCTCCAAAATGACTGGTATTTCTTACTCCAACGTAGGCAATCCCAGCTGATTTTGCTAATTGGATTGCCTTGTTCATTGCGAAGTCACACCCAATTTGTCCTGCTGCATTATCTCCGTCTACAATTGCCCATGCTGGACCTTCGCTGGCTATCTTAGGCTTTCCTAATGGATTAGTTCCTCCTGCTTCAAGTCTAGCGATGTAGTCACCAAGTAGTTTATTTCCATGCGTAAAAGTTCCCCAGCTGTCTGTAAGCACTAATTTATCTGCAATTGTTTGGGCATCCCCTTTGTTCATGCCAATTGAAGTTAATGCTGCCATAGCATAAGAGTGCAGGTCATTAATAGAAACTGTGATTGGATTAACCATTGTTCTATTTTTTGCGTCTAGCTTTGGATGCCTCCTTGGCCGTTCCCCATTTAGCCCGACGGTCCCTTTCATGCTTGGATCGATTAGAATCTAAATATTTACCTGTGATGACTGGTTCATGTGACGCCTTAGCAAATGATTTCATTTTAGCCAGTACATCTGGATGCTTTACAGCGATGTTTGTAGTTTCGCTGATGTCTTTATTTAAATCATATAGTTCCCAGGCGCGATTTGGTTTAGTTTGTATTGCTTTCCAATTTTGTTTTCTTACTGCGATTTGGCTACGAAATTCCCAGTATAACATTTCATGTTTTTCTTGTTGCCCTTGGTTCAATAACGTAGGAAGTATCGAGATGCCATCAATATCGTTCGGTGCCTTTGCTCCCGTTAATTCAGCTAAAGTAGGAAGAACATCAGGTTGATAAAAAATTAAATCATTCACTTGGCCTGAATTAATTCTTCCAGGCCAACGAACTAGGTAAGGAATTCTTAATCCACCTTCAAATAGATTGCCCTTACCCCCTCTAAATTCTACTCCTGTTTTTGGATTTACATTTGGTCCAAAAAATCCTCTGGGACTTTTTTTACTACGAAAACGATCTTGCCCTCCATTATCACCGGTGAAAAATACAATAGTGTCTTTTTCAAGATTTAATTCCCTCAATAAATTAAGAATTTGGGCGACATTATAGTCTACCATGCTAACCATGGCTGCATAGTTCTTTATGTCTTGTGATATAGATGGATCTTTAATCCATTCATCATTTTCATATAATTTCCAAGATGGATCATTCTTTGGAATATCGTACATGCCATGAGGAGGAGTGATTGGGAAATAACAGAAAAATGGCTTATCTTTTTTTTCACGAATAAAGCTGAGCCCTGCCTCCATAATTTGATAATGAGAATATGTTTGGCCTGAACGCCCTCCTTTGTTTCCTTTAAGCTCAACTTCAATGCTATTACGAATAAGATAAGACGGATAAAATGAATGTGCATGAACTTGATCGTAGTATCCGTAAAATAAATCAAACCCATGTTTCTCTGGTACCCCTGTAGAATCTCTCCCTCCACACCCCCACTTGCCGAAGCCTCCAGTTTCATAGCCGATATTCTTAAGCATTGAAGCGATTGTAGTTTCGTTTTCACGTAAAGGTGTTCCTCCATCATTGGCCCTAATTGAAGCATGCCCAGCATGTTTTCCGGTCATTAAATTACATCTTAGAGGTGCACATACCGGTGCGCCGGCGAGTGCTGATGTGAACCTGATTCCTTCTGCTGCGAATTTGTCTATATTTGGTGTTTTGATATACCGATTGCCCATGTGGGATAATTCATAATAGGCGAGTTCATCAGCCATAATATAAACTATGTTTGGATTTTTTGCTGCGGATATATTTAAAGTATATATCAACAAAAAAAATGACGCTAAATAATATCGAAAGAGCATAAAAAAATCATATATTTATGATTTTTTTTGGGAAACTAAAAAAAACATCATTCTTATTTTGTTTATCTTTTATGAATTGATTTTGTATTCCTGAATAGGTAGGTTATACGCATGTTTTTGCGTGTTATGGTGCTTGCCCTTATTGGGCAGTTATCTCTCTTAGAGATTTCTGCGGATGATTCTATAAAGCCTTGGCTTACTATTTTTGGAAAGCCTCTCAAGACTTTAGAATTACCTAAAGATAAAGTCGCTCTTTCATTGGTGGAACTGGGTAGAACCTTGTATCATGAAAAGAGACTTAGCCGTGATAATTCCATTTCATGTAATTCATGCCATGATACTAAGGCTTTCGGTGTTGATGGAGAAAAGTTTTCAGTTGGTTTTAATAATCATTTAACTGGTAGGAATTCTCCTACTAGCTTTAACGCCTTTATGCATGTTTCTCAGTTTTGGGATGGACGTGCCCCAACAGTTGAAGAACAGGCAAAGGGCCCTATTCTTGCTGGTGGAGAGATGGCGATGCCCTCAGCCGAGGCTGTTGTTAAAAAAATTAACGGCATAAAAGGTTATAAAGACCTTTTCGAGGCTGCTTTTCCAAATAGTTCTCCAGCTATTACATATGACAATGTTGGTAAAGCAATTGGGGCTTATGAGCGACTCTTTGTCACTCCATCAAAATTTGACAAGTTGCTTGCTGGAGAATTATCAGCTCTAAATGAAAAACAAAAGAGAGGCCTTAAAAAATTTGTAACTAGTGGTTGTGTAACTTGTCACACTGGTAACCTTTTAGGAGGGAATATTTATCAGAAGTTGGGACTTGTGAAGCCTTGGCCAAATCAAAAGGATCAAGGGCGTTTTGCTATCACCAAAAAAGAACAGGATAAAATGTTTTTTAAAGTTCCAAGTCTTAGAAATATTGAGAAAACGGGACCATATTTTCATGATGGTTCATCCGAAAAATTAAGTGAAGCTGTTGAAGTTATGGCTAGACATCAGTTGGGCAGAGAGTTTTCCAAGGAAGAGATTTCTGATATTGTAGCATTTCTCAAAACATTGACTGGTAAGCTTAACCCAAGCATAGCGGCATATCCTGAGAAGTTTCCTGATTAATCATAATGCGTTCAGTATTTAAAATTTTGAAATAAGTTTCTGTTTACTTTAAAAGGTCATGGGTTGGCCATTTGGTGATTTTATCAGCAGCTTTGTGAACAAGTGGATCTATTTTTGATGCAGGCTTTTTATTGTCCTTAGTTAAATTTGTATTAAAAAGAACTGACCAACAAAGCCCGTCGTGGCGTATTACTAAAATGCTTGAAGTGCCAGAGAGTAACCCAGTGTGCCATTTGTTGGATTTACCATTTCTCACAGGCCGAACCGACCATCCATAGCCGTAATATGTTTCATCGGGTTGATTTTTTTTATCGTTTCCAAAGTGACCTTTTTCAGGTCTTTCAATCATAGCCTCGATCATTTTCTTTTTGAGGATATTTGAATGTTGGTAGCGGTCGACTGCAGAAGCAAATTTGACAAGGTCTGTCGCTGTTGCAATCCACCCTCCCAGCGAGTCAAAGCTTTCTAAGGACCAAGCTCCGTAAGGCCAAAGGACTTTTGCTCCTATCGATTCTCCAGTGACAGCGATGCCGTATCTTTCTCCTTTAGGGTAGTATCTTACTTCATTTTTAAGTCGGTCAGGGAGGAGTGTTTTTCCTAGTTGCATTGATTCTATACCAATTGGTTTAAGAAATTCGTTAACCATATATTGTTCATAGCTTTGATTACTTATTTGTTCAATCACTCGACCTAGCAAGCAATACCCTAAATTTGAATAGTTATAGTTTTCGCCAGGGTTAAAGTCCAATGGCCAGCCCATCATAAAGCGTATTACATCATCTTGCGATGCAGGCGGTGTTTTGCCGAGTGCTGTTGAGATATCAATAGAATGAAATAGTGGGTCAATAGTTTCTTTACGATTCCAACCACCCTGATGCCGAAGTAAATGTGAGATGGTGATTTGTTTAAGGCGTGGGTCAACTTTAGCTCCTTGAGCTAAATGTGGTTTATGCGGAAGCAGATCAAAAACTGACGTGTCTAGACTTAGTTTACCTTGTTCTACCAGTTGGAGAATAGCCACTGCAGTAAATGGTTTAGAGATGCTAGCAATTCTAAATAAAGAATCGGGTCGGACAGGTTCTCTTTTCTTGAGATCGCCATAACCAAATCCTCGAGCGTAAACCAGTCGTCCATCTTTAGCTACAGCAAGTGACGCTCCAGGTATTTTATTATCTGAGACAAACTTTTCCATTAATTCATCAAATGCTTTGAGTTCAGAAAATATTTTACCCCTAGAAACAATATTTTTCGTTTCCTCGGGGTATACTTTTAAGTAAGCAGAAGTAAGAAGTATCAATGAGATTAATGTGTTTTTTCGGATGAACTTCATTTTATTGTACAAGCAATTTGGGCAAATGTTCTTTATGAAACAATACCTTAGTTTTCCTTGGCGGTTGACTGAACCGGTTACACATGATCATTCTCTTTTTGAAATTGATCTCTCACATGAAAAAGAACGCTCAAAAAAGAATCTCCATGCTAGCTGGATTTACTCTTATCGAGCTATTAGTTGTAATTGCCATCATTGCAATTCTTGCTGGTTTATTACTGCCTGCCTTGGCTAAGGCAAAAGATAAGGCAGTAGGTATTAGCTGTATGAATAACGTTAAGCAAATGGGGTTGGCCCTGATGCTATATGAACAGGATACAGGCCAAGTTCCTCGATGCTGGCCGAGGTTTCCAACTGCGAATGGTGAAAAACTATGGTATTATATGATTCAACCTTATCTGGGTAAGGATGTAGACGATTTTGGTATGGGGGTGTTTATTTGTCCGGGAACCTCAAAGCGTAAGAAGACAAAAGATTGGAAGGACGTTTACAACTACGCCATGAATTCAAAGTTTCAGGGTGGTAGTCCTTGGGCAATGAGGCCAAATGGAACGTTTAAGTTGTCTTCCCTTGATAATCCTTCGGGCACTATCTTTGTAGCAGATATAGATGGCTATAATTCATGCCTTTATCCTGATGAAAACGATAGTGGAGGAAAAATTAATAGTGGCAACGTTCTATACCGACATAGTGGAGGCACTGAAAAAAGTTCTTTTTATATGGGAGCTTCCTCTCGAGCTCAATTTGGCACAGCGAATTCTAATTACTTTGATGGCCATTCAGAGCCGCTAAAAACGCGTGCTCCTGAAGAACTCTTCAGAATTAAAAAGAAAAAAAGATAGAAACAGGTTTATGGTTTTTGCATCCATAAAACAAGTCTTAGTATTATTTGTAACTTTCGATAATCCCTTTTTATTAAGACTCTTAGAATAGCTATATTTTTTTGAAACATGATAAAAATAATTGCTTCTATCGCGTGCGTTTGCAGAAAAGTTAATTATGATGAATAAAGAAAAAATAGTTTATTTTAAAATTTATTTAGTTTTATTGGTTTTTTTGTTTGCTGTTTTTCCTGAGATTAAGGGAGAGCTTAAGACAATAAAAATTACTGGCAAGTTTTCAAAAAAAGAAATCACTTTTGATTTATATCTTCCAGGAAATTATAAAAAAAATGGAGCAGGTTATCCTGTTATTTATAATCTGCATGGCCGAGGAGGATCTCACAAGAGTGGCGAAGCTTTTCGTGTGCCTATGGAAAAAGCTATTGCTGATGGAATACTTCCGCCTGTCATTGCTGTTTATCCTGACGGTACGAAGAATGCTTGGTATGCGGACTCCAAGAACCAATCTGTACTAATTGAAACCAATATTATAAAAGAAATAATGCCATGGATAGATGCCAATTATAATACTAAGGCATCTAGGGGGTTTCGAGTTATTCAGGGGTTCTCCATGGGTGGATACGGAGCATCTCTGTATGCTGTGAAATTCCCTGAGCTATTTAGTGTTTGCATTAATTATGACGGGGGTATGTGGAATTGGGATAACATGCTGAGAAAGACTAGAAAATGGAAACCAGTGGCTCCGGTATTATTTGATAATGATAAGAATTATTATGATAGGAATTCATCTCCATGGACTTTGGCTTCAGAAAATAGTGATAAAATTAGAGGTAGAGTACAATTTCGAACTTTGGTTGGTTCATTAGGACCAGGGCTTCAGAAATGGCGAGACCATATTGATTCACTCAACATTAAAATGGATTATATCGAGACTAAGTGTAGGCATGACCTGAAGTGTCTGCATGAAGAGGCTGGAAATGGAAGTTTTCGTTTAATGGCTGAACAATTTGCAAGGGCTATCGAATCTGAGAATAAGAATCAGGAATAGAGTGCGTCGTAAAAACAATAAAATATGAGTCTTTCTTTACTGCGTTTTTATTAAGTATTTTTAATTATCATGGTCAAATTTGAATACATTCGAAACTTTTTTTATTTGGCTACTACTGCGTTGTTATCGTTTATTGATTTTGTATTTCCAGTGGGTGCTATTTCTTCAATATCTTCTGAAACAAAAGAAAAGGCTCAAGGTTATTTTGAGCAATACTGTTTTGATTGTCACGATTCGGAGACGAAGAAGGGCGACATAGATTTAACACAAATGCTGACTAGTAATGGTACTTATGATTTGGAGTTAGTGTTTGAAAATTTGATTACAGCAAAGATGCCGCCGGCTAATAAAAAAAAACCAAATGAAAAGCAAAGATCAGTTATGCTTAATTTGCTGGCTAAGCGACAAGAGTCAACTTCGCCCGAAAAATTTCGACGTATCACTCGGCATGAGTTCGTTCATTCAGTAAATGATTTACTCAGGATTAAACTGAACCTAACCGGAGACATTCCAGAAGACAGAGGCACTCATATTTTTGATTCAAATCGAAAAGTTCAGTTTACGAGTGAGATGTTAAAGGCATATTTTAAAGCTACGGATGACATGCTTGAATTTGCGTTGCCAGCAAAGGGTTTTGAGCCAGAAAGAATTTGGGTGACGAATAAGATCAAAGACAGCCACGAATCGTACAATATCTATAATAGGCCTTATGAAGATGGCATTTTATTTTCTTGGACGCGCGCTAACAATGGTAATAGTTATTCGTTTTTTTATGACCATTTTGAGCCACCGGTAAGCGGGTGGTATGATCTGACTTTTGATGCTAAGAAGATTGGTTCATTTCCAGAGGATATAAGCCTATTAGTGTTTGCTGGTAAATATTTTTACGCAGATGATCGCCCTCAACCGCAACGCTTACTGGACGTAATTTCGCTCGATAATCGCCAGATTGAAGCTTACACAATTCGGGTTTTTTTGCATCCAGGTGAAAATGTTTCTGTTCACTGCCATTCCAAGCATAACTTTCGTCAACGTAATGGGGATATAGGTGCATATATCAAGCAGTTAAAAGTTCGTGGGCCTATACTAGAGCAATGGCCTCCGCTATCATATCTCGATTTATTTTCAGATTTTTCGCTAAAGGTGCTACCGCGTGAGGCTAAATCTTCTGAAGTAAAGAAAAGTAAGCTTCATGCTATTGGGGGAAGTCTCACTGTGAGTAGTTCTCAGATGGGAATGGAAAAAGGAAATATGCAAGACGGATCTAATCAAACCTTCTGGCATACCCGCTTTAAGCCAAGCCTTGCTAAGCCGCCACACTTTGTTGTGATTGAAAACCCAAAAGCCAATACTATTAATGGTCTATCATACGCTACATGGTCGGGTGGTAATGGTAATGGTCAGATAGAGGCTTATTCGATTTATTTTTCTGACGACGGCAAGTCATGGAGTGAACGAGTGATGGCAGGTAAGCTGGAGATTCGACTGGCAAATGAACAGTCGATTCTTTTTCCAAAACCAACAAAAAAACGGTTCATTAAATTTTTAGTGAATGACGCATTCACTTTAGATGGTCGTTCATTGGCATCTATTGGCAAACTAGACGTAATAACTGAGTTCCCTGTTCCAAATAATAAACTCCTAGTGACAGTGATGGCAAAATCAGAAGACGAATTGAAGCAAGTGATTCGTAGTTTTGCTCAACTTGCATTTGCGACGCACTTAACTGATGCAGAGTTAGAACCATATTTTGCTGTCAGCCTTTTAGCTTTGAAAGAGCAAGGCGAATTTATGTCAGCGGCGAAGGTAGGACTAAAGGCTGTGCTATGTTCACAGAGATTTCTTTTGGCACCAGGTGAACATGCCAATAAGTCCTATGAGAAAGCGGCAGATTTATCGCGAATCGTATGGTTGTCTGTGCCGGATGAGGAACTCCTGCAACTTGCTCAAGACGACCGACTGTCTGATAAAATACTAGCTGACCAAATTGATCGCCTGCTACAAGACCCACGGAGCTCTCGCATGATAAATTCGTTTTGCGATCAATGGCTCAATTTACGATCGTTTAATAAAATTACTCCTTCACTTAAGTTGTACCCGCTTTATGACGAGCAGTTAAATCGATATCTGCGGCTAGAAACCGAGGAGTATCTTAAACATCTTGTCCAAGAAAACCTGTCGGTGAGCCATTTGATTGACTCGAATTTCTCATTTTTAAATCAGCGACTTGCGCAGCATTACAACATTGAAGGAGTTTTTGGCCAACAGCTTCGTAAGGTGTCCTTTGGGCCTGAGGTGCCGCGTGGTGGTCTTTTGACCATGGGTAGTGTATTAAAAGTTACAGCTGACGGATTTGATACCTCCCCAATTCTGCGTGGGGCATGGATTTCTAAAAATATTGTAGGCAACACACTTTCACCTCCTCCTGAAAGCGTTAATGCTGTTGAGCCCGAGCACGGATCTGATGCAGTAACTTTGCGCGATCAGATTGAAAAGCATAAAAACAAAACGACCTGCTTTGGATGTCATAAAAGTATTGATCCGTATGGGTTTGCGCTCGAAAATTTTGATGCCACCGGGCAATGGAGAAACCACTATCGTATCAAGTTGCCGCATCACGGTACATTCCAGTATCGGCCAAAGGGTTATTTTAAACTAGCTGGTAAAGTGGACGCAGCCGGTGAGGTTGCCCAGAAAAAGTTTGAGAACATATTTGGATTCAAGAAAATCTTGTTCTCGGATCACCGAAAAGTAGCATACAATTTTATTAAGAAATTTTTTGAGTACGCCAATGGCTATAAGCCGAGTCTAGATCAGCGCTTGCGATTGTACTCAATGATATCATCACAAGCTGAGGTCTCTCGTATGAAAGACTTGATTCGACAAGTTTTGGTCTATTCAATGGAGCAAGGACGAGAATGAATGCGATTAGCCGAAACGATTTTTTGAAAATGGGTGCGGCTCTTCCATTGGCATTGCAATCGCTTAGTGCTCTAAATGTAGCAAAAATCCCACCTAGAAGAATCATTTTTATAAATAGTTGTCTAGGTTTTTATCAGCCATATTTCTTTCCTAAAAAAAGAGGAGATCTGACTACCTCTGATTATTTGAAAGGGATGAAGACTTTGGAAAAGATGACTGTTTTTCAGAATTTATTTCATCCAGGTATGGATACGAGTAATCACGATTCTGAAAAGTCATTTCTCACTGGCACCCCAAGTCCGGAGTCACCTAATTTTGTGAATGGTATCTCATTGGATCAGGTTCTCGCTCGGAAAATGGGCAATGATACACGTTTTCCATTCCTAAACTTCAGCATATACGACAGGGGATGGGGTTGTTCGTGGAATGATCGTGGTGCAGCCATTCCTCCGATGCATGATGAGGCGAAGATTTTTGACCTGCTATTCAAGGACGTGGATATACAAGCAACTAAACAGCGTCTACAAAATGATAAAAATATTCTTAAGAATTTGAAGCGTGATTTACTGTATTTGAATAAGCAGGGATCGAATCTTAGTAAGCTTGAGAGCTATAAAAAGGTAATCGCTAAACTGGAAACGAAGTTGGAGCGTGAATATTTCTGGCTTAAAACAAAAAAACCGAAGATAGACAAAAACCTGAGTGCGAACTCGGAGTTTCCATTCTCTAGCAAGATCAGTAATCTTTTCGAATTGGCGAAACTTGCATTTCAAACCGACTCCACTCGTGTAATCACTTTATCTTTAGACTGGATCTACGGAGCTATCAAGGTTCCAGGAGTTACAGGTGGTTGGCATACACTATCTCATCATGGCGGAAAGTTAGATGTTATTAATAAGTTGAGCCACATCGAAATCGATACTCTTAAGCATTTCAACAAATTCCTTTTTGAAATGGATCAAATTAAGGAGGATAAAGGAACATTACTTGATAATACTACTGTGGTTATGGGAAGTAACTTTGGTGATTCATCAAATCATACCTGTAACAATTTACCAATCATTGTTGCCGGTGGAGGATACAAACACGAAGCTCATGCCTTCTTGGAAGAGCAGAATCCACTATGTAATCTTTATTTAGAATTATTACACAAACATGATTTTGATATAGGTAGTTTTGGTAGTAGCGATAAAGATTTGGGCTTGTTAAAATCTTAAGAAATAAATTTACTTTTATGCTTTTGTTTATCATGAGGGCGCAATATGAAATTGATATTATTATTCAGTATTAATATAATAACGTTAAACACATATGGAAAATCCACCTCCAGTTATAAATAAAAAATCTAAAAATTCTTCTGAATCAGATGCAGCTATGAGAATACTTTTGCCTGTAAATCGTTCGGGATATTCTATTGCCGCTGGTTATTTAGGTCTGATATCAATCTTATTAATTCCTGCTCCATTTGCATTACTATTTGGTTTTCTTGGGATAAGGGATATTAAAAATAATGATGAAAAACATGGAATGGGAAGGGCAATTTTCGGAATTGCAATGGGAGCTATATTTTCAATTTTACTTCTGTGGGTCATAATTAAGTCAACGAGTCAGTAAGTTGCTTAAAATAATTTAAGGATCAGGAAATGATACCATTTAGCAACTTTTAAGAAATGGTTCGAGCGTAGGATAAAGTGATTATGGTTGAACCAAGGACCTACTGTTTGCTAATCAGCTCTGTCATAATGAACCTTATTATAAGTTCTATACTCTAAATATTTAAAAAAAATTTATTTCTTTTAATAATAAAACCATCTTTTAAGGGGCCCGCACGAATCTCAGAATTAAGATCTGAAGTGAATCGAATAATTTACAAATTCTCTTGTAGATATATTTAATTAGGAAATATGTCTGGATTTTTTTTAGGTCTATGTTCTTACCTGGATAAAATGATCTTCAGCGCCGTGCAATTACGATTGTCGGTGCGAAAGAGGGAAACCCAAGAAAAAAACATTTTTAAAAGATAACATAAACAAATGTTATGTTTTGTTAAATTTATGATTTCTAAACATTGTTAATTCCATAGCATAAGAGAGCGTAACCTTTGAGCATGACTAAAAAGGTATACAATCTCATACATACAATCATTTGATTAGAAATTAAGACAAAAGCTTATAAAATTCATTTAAATGTTTTTTTAAACTTTAATCGTTTATACTCCTCCCAAGTTGGTTTTGGATTAGTCAATTGTTCCCATTCCATTTTTAACTTTCTACGTTCTGATTCTAAAAAGGCACTCGAGCTCATATTAAAAAATTACCAAATCAAACACATAAGACAAAAATTTCGCTAGTCGATTATTACTTAGACATCTTTAATCCAATTAGTGTTCCTAAAACTAAACTAAGCGCCAAGCAACCAAACTCTGCAATCGGGGATTCTACAACTCGTCTTACAAACATAGCTGTAAGAAGAAAACTGATAGCTTGGCATGACATAATTGGGATTAACTTTTTCATATCTAAATTGTTCTTTTTAAGTGCCCTATTGTTGAGGTGGAACGAGTAGGATTGACCCTCCAAACCCAATGCAGTGATCTTACCTAGTCAGTAAAGTGGATATTAGGGTACTTAGGGTTCTGTGGCTTTAACAACAGTTATTTTCTCGCTGATATTTTGCTATCTCAGCCATTTCCATAATCCAATCTTTTACATCGAAGCCTTCCCTCTTTTTTTTGTCGGGATGGTTGTTCATTAAGTTGTCAATCCACTTAGCAATTTCAACTTCAATTCCTGAGCCCGAAAAAAGCTTGGATTCTAACAAACGCTCAATCTCTGGTGTGCGCTTTATCAGGTATTCGTCATATACTTCCAAAGTCGGTTCTTTAAAATCGTTTCCAACTTCCCAGTATTCATTTAGGACTTCATCGGCAATTATCTCTAAAAGCTTTTCGTATTCCATTACTGATCGTTTAAAAGTGCGCAAAAAAAAATTAAAAAATCTAATATTTAAAAGGTCTGGAGCTAGAGCTGATCTTTTGCGGACTTGATCATTTTGGACAAATTTTCCGCGTCTGCCTTGTCGTTAAACACCATCACCTTGTTATTATTAATTACCAACCAGCATTTCCCTGAAAATGATTCCACAAATAATCCGAAACTTAAAATAAGCCCCAATACCCCGAGATTCAAGCTCCCCATCATTGCTTTTTCATTTACCAAAATCGCAATCATAAAAGTTAGAAAAAATGGAATCCAAACAATGAATATTAACCATAATATCTGAAAACCAATTATTTTTCTGTGGATACCCTTTTCGATTAAACATTCTATAAAATTAATGTCGTTCAATTGGTAGGAATTCTTTCCAATAACAACTCTTTCCTGAGTTATTAAGATATTGTGTCCCTCATGAATTATTAATTCATTATCCATAAATAGTAAATTGTATTAATAAGTCATTTTAATCAAGAAATCCAAGTTTTCTACAGTAACCTGTAAAGCCATCGGCATGTTTCTCTAAACGTGATTTCAAGTCCTCATCTGTAATTCCATCGGCTTGGCTAATTGACTCATGGACCCTTGGAATGAAAACTCTTTCTGGAAAAAT
>TARA_B100001175_G_scaffold54817_1_pt1 | contig 14861 bp, 6 predicted proteins | sample TARA_B100001175 | Tara Oceans TARA_B100001175
ACGATAGAAGTCCTTGTCGCGCCTGGATATACCTCGATAGGCTGTGGGTTATCACAGGTCAATGTAATGTCAGGAGTGGGGTTGGTCTGAGCGTGTACTGCTGCCGCCCCCGACCATGTACTCAAGAAGTACACCATGAGAATTAACATGCTAGTCCTCACAGAGCTTCGGCTTGACATCAGCATGATGGCCGCCAAGACCGTATTTTAGACTTCGCCCCAGTCGCATACAAAAATAGCCGAATATACAGGTTGGGTATAGAGTGGTGGACCCGACCGGATTTGAACCGATGACCACTCGGTTATGAGCCGAGCGCTCTAACCAACTGAGCTACGGGTCCCGTCTCCTGTGGCCGGCCATGGAGTCAAGAACCTTGCCGAAGAAAACCCTGCTAGTTTGTGAATGGGAACCATCAAGCGTCGCGCGCCCCCCCACCCTTCACATGGCAAAGCTATGGGTGATGTTTTTCACATCTCTTCTCCTTGTTTCAGCTATGAACTTCTATGCTGTAATCAGAGAGCCGGATATGATTGAAATTGATGAGATACGTAATTTCCCTCGTGAAACTGTAAAAATCGAGGGGATCCTGACAGGATACGTCAGAGACCCATATGGAGAGGGCGCGGATAGGATTGACCTACAAGTTCAGGAAATCGATGGGCACTCTGTTGCCAAGGTAAGATGGAACGTTGACTGGAATAACGAGGTTCCCCCGATTGGGACGGTAGTCACTGTCGAGGGAGAGGTATCGGAGTGGAATGGGAGAATCTGGATTCAGTCCAACGGCTATGGTGCAATTATAGCCCAGGATGGTTTTATTGATTTCTCTGAGACAAAGTTGGTAGAGGTAGGAAGGGACCCACAATCTTTTGCTAATACCTCTCTGCAAATTGATGGATGGATTAGTGAGGCATTGGCTCCCGATGTTACATATCATTCGCTATACTTGATGGACAATCATGTGTATGGGGGTGCTGATCACCTACTCTACATCCAGATAGAGGGAAGGGTAATCGATTGGGTAGAAGCAGGGAGTCATGTCAGGGTAAACGGATGGCTTCAGTTTGATGAACGCTCATACAGATGGAGGCTATTGGTTCAAGCTAGTGAGGTTGAGGTCCTAAGTCAGGGAATTCCATCAAGTATCAACTGGGAGGCAGACCCATATTCATTGACTTACGATATCGGAAAGATGGTTTTCGCTACGGGCACGGTTGTTAACGAAGGGGATGAATGGCTGCTAAGAGGCCCGTCTCCCAATGATAGCATATGCTTCCTTCCTTCAGAGGAGGACATGGGAGAGTCCAATCTCAGTGGGACGGCAGGAGTCTGGGCTGGAAGACTGGCATGGGCAATAGATGAAGCTGAGGTCTGCCTAGACAGAGGTTACGATCTGATGTCAGAGAGAGAGACAGGGGAATTCGGAGATGGGACGACCGAGCTTTCGGACGTGGCCTCTGACCCGTTCTCATACGTAGGCGGCAACTACACATTCGAAGGGTGGATTACTGATCCTATTTCTCCTGACTACGACAAGGGTTACGTTGGGGATGGAGCTGATTATTATGAGAGGCAGACCAAAATAAGATTACTACTAGTAGGGGAGCACTCTGAGTATATCGAGGCTAACCAAGAAATCAGATTCAACGCTACCGTACTATGGTCTGATGCAGATGGAAGAGTTGTTCTGGAAGCCCGATCATGGACATTGGGAGATACCCCTGACCCAATAGTTCTCAACTGGGGAGATGGTTACAACTCTTGGAGATGGGACCTAGGTAAAATGGTCCAGCTAAGTGGTGAAGCGATAACAGACGAAGACGGAATTGATTGGATTTCCAGATCCGGATCGGATGAGAAGGTGTGTCTGCTAGGGGATGGGGCAGAATCTATTGAGCAGATTTCTATCGGGGAACCGGTGGATTGGGTTGGAAGACTTAGTATGGAAGAGTTTGGAATGGAGAGCACGGCTAGATTTTGCATAGACGTCAGATAGGTGATTACTTGGATCCGATTCTAGTCGACTTTGCATGGTTAATAGCCTCGTTCGTTTTTGGCGTGGCACTGGGTTGCTTGACAGGCCTTATCCCAGGCTTTCACGTCAATAACGTTGCATTAATTGCCCTCAGTCTCTCACCTGTGGCAGTGGGAATAGGAATTCCACTTGATGCGGTTGCAGGGATTATTGTGGCTTGTGGGACAGTCCACACTTTCTTGAATTACATTCCAAGCGCGCTAGTAGGCGCCCCTGATGACAATATGGCACTTGCACTTCTTCCAGGGCATAGGATGCTGATTTCCGGACAGGCGGCCCAAGGAGTTGCATACTCTGCTAGAGGCTCGCAGATGGGGATGCTGATGTCAATCCCCCTCCTAATAGTAGCTAGATTACTATTCGGCGAGAACCCCGGTCTTGGGCTGTATGAATCTAGCAGAGATATTCTCCCTTGGCTATTGCTAATCATCTCCATATTCCTAATCATGACTGAAACAACAAGGTTGGCGTGGCCTGAGTGGATGCAAAGGGCGACTAGGAATTTCAAGATCCCCCTTCCGAGACCCATAAATATCGATTTGCCGGTTGGAAGGTTCAGGTATAAGAGAAACTGGAACGAGATCGATATGAGTATGGGGCCTAGCTCCAGAGTGGCTGGTATCCTAGTCGCTACGGCATTCTTCCTGATATGCGGATTCTACGGATGGGCGGTTTTCGAACTACCAGGGCGATCCCCCGTAGGGATGCCATCTGCAACCTTATTATTCCCAGGTTTGGCTGGGTTATTTGGGATAGCTAATCTCATAGATATCTACGTTACAACCTCAGAAATCCCCCCTCAGAAGCAGAACTGGGAAATGCCTCCGATGAGGCCCTTAGCAGTACCGACTTTTCTATCGGCAGTGGTTTCCTCAGTAATGGCCATTCTCCCAGGCATGACTGCGGCTCAGGCCACTGTAGTGGTCATGAGCGCCAGAAATTTGTGGGGCAGGTTGACTGATCCGAACTATATCCCTGCTGACTTCGAGCATGGGATACAGCCTGGATTCGTTCCTAAGCAATCTTTCACCAGTATCTCGGGCGATTTGGATGGCCTTACTCAAGAGGAGAGGGAGCTCTTCGAATCAGCACTTGGGGAAGCCGCTGAGGCTAGTCCGGACCTAGACCTTAGTGCCCAGAGTCAGCAACAGGACCTCGAGGTGATTGCTGTTCTTTCTTCGGTGAACACAGCTGTGACTGTAATGGTACTAGGATTCCTGTACATGGTGGGAAGGCCGAGGAGCGGTGCTGCTTTGGCACTCAACATGATGTATCCTATTGATGGGTGGAATGCGGTTGATCCACCAGCAGATTTCGTTAGGTTGCTTGGAATTACAATAGCGGCTGGGCTATTTGCGGTCCCTGTGATGATAGAAGTCGGAAAGGGTATGCTAAAAATGCATGAGATTGTACCTCTGAGAACTCTTGTTTTCTCTGTTGCTGGTTTCGTAAGCATACTCGTCTGGCTTTCCACTGGATGGGTCGGAGTGGGTGTACTCATAGTAGGGACTGGCCTCGGACTGATGCCCCCTAGAATAGGAATAAGGAGAAGTCATGCCATGGGAATTATACTAGTTCCCATCATGCTCTACACATTCGCGCAGACCTTCGACAGCTTCGGATTCATATAGGGAATTTGTTCAAAAAATCGACTTCATTAGAAAACTCGGGCACTGTAACCCTTATGTTTAGTACATGACTCCCGAGGAAGGAGTGTGGCGAAAATGACGGACAAAAGGACGATGGCAATTGGGATTGGAGTTCTGCTCTTGCTGGTTAATTTAGGACTGATAGTTACTGGTTTTGTCGATGGACAAATTGAGAGTACTGTAGAAGGTGCTGTTTCTGATGGGATGGACGGCTTGGACGAGGATCGGAATCAAGACTATACCTATGATTATGATGACGACTGGCTAAACGTCTCGTCTGAAAAGGCGTACTTTGCCAACTCGATCTCAAACCTTGAAGACGTACAAGCTAACGGGGCGGATCCTGCTTACGAAATGATTGGGCCTTTCATCTACTACGAGAACACTACACGTGAGATACTGGACTTCGATTACGAAGATGATACAGTAACATACACTGGGTACGAGATATACGAGTGGTGTGAGGACTGCACTTGGATGGATGATGAAGGCGTTGAGCATGCTTCCGTATCGGGAGATACCCTCACAAATCAAGTGAACATTCTTTGGAACACCCAGAGAGTAGCTGGAATGAATACCGGTATCGAGTATCTTGAGATTTTCGCCCAGGGCATGTTCGCGGCACAGATGATCGAGTTCGATCTCGCCAACAGGGCCCCTAGCATATGGGCATCCGAGGACATCAGCGCAATGATGACAGATACCGTGACTGGGGATGCGGCTCTAGCTGGCGCATATCTTGCAGCTGGAGGATCTAATGACATGGCCTCGGCTTTCCAAAATCTTGAGCAGTCAGTGATGTACGATGCAGTTGATCCATCCAATCCTGATACTTGCATCGCGCTAACCTGTGACATAGGCCCAGTCCTTGTGGCTGGAATGGGGGCTCCTGATGGCGGAGAAGTTACTCAGACAAGAGCCGCCCTATACGGATATGGCGATAGGAGCGAGCCAGAACTATCGGCAATTGACCTAGGGGTCTACGCCTTGGCCGCCAACACTTTCCTAGCTAGGGGAGGGGGCGACGAGATAAACAATGAGACCCCTCAGCTAAGAGAGAGGTTCCAAGAGGTAAGCGGAGTCAATATAATCAACCCAGATACACTAGATTTCCTTCTTTTCGATGATTTCAACGGACTACTAGGGACGTTCACACTCTCTGGCGTTACTCTTCCAGGGATGGTCGTAGGACTCCTGCTTCCACTTCAGAGCGGGGACTACTTCACCGCAATGGAGACGTACAACGTCGGACTGCTTACGGTAGTAGACATCGCTGGCTATGCAGAGACATGGGTCGGTTTGGGCCTACTCGGATCACCGACTGAGTTCGAGAATATTCTCCTAGGAGGGCAGGGTACCCTGACCGCTGGGGAATGGTGGATGGGTGCTTTCGGAGGCCTAGACCCGCTAGCTGGAACCTATATCGAGGTGGGACTCAATATTGGAGATTATGTCGGGATGGCGGCACTAACCGCTGAGAAGGCTGACTTCATCCTTAATGATGAGAACATCGGACTGAAGACTACTTTCTCAAGAGAGTTCGTGTATGGTGAGCTAGCTGGAATGTCGCTTCCCGATGAGGATGGAGTTCAGTGGGTTTGGCATGATGCTTATGTTGCGAGTCTGTATGACATCGATGAGGACTCAGCGGGTGCCCTGAGATCGTGGGTTGGGGACTTCGTTTTCGAAGTTGTAATGCCTGTCCTCATTACCTTCCTCAGTGGTAACACCGAGTATTACTCGATGCCGATAACGCATTGGCTGTTCGGCTTCAGTGATGCAGCAAGCGCATCCTTCGGATTCTTCCCATGGGTCAGCTTGGAGACCAATCTGACTTACTACGGTTCAGATGGAATAGGCACTGGCGACTTCTCAGCGTACAAGATGAGTACTGCTGGAGAGACCAAGGGTCAGAGGCTTGCGCAGGGGTACATCAACTCTGATGGAGATGGCCTGTGCGACTATGACTACGATTCAAGTGGCGTATTCATAGGGTACGACCTTCCCTGTGAAGAAGGTCAAGTATACGGCATGACCGAGCATCTAACTTGGAGAGCACCTCACAGAGAGGATGGTTCACTAGGTCTGCTTTCTGGCCACGCTGGGAATACAGACACATCGCTGATGGGAACCATTGGCGGCGTCTCCGCTCCACTGGCAAGTCCTAGTGACCCATTCTTAGTGAATGTCGCGGGATACGCTATTGCAACTTCTGAAGTTGGCGATGAAGTTGACTACAAAGGAATCCCTATGGTAGAGCACAGAGTTAGCTTGGATCCAGCCAATACACAAATCCAAGGTAAAATCCTAGGGGCTGGAAATTGGGTGGATGCGCTCCCAGGGGCATTGCCTGTTTACCTTGGTGCGGACATCGACATGAAAGTCGAGCCAATCTCTAATGCAGTTATGTACGGTAAGGTGAAAGTGACCTTCCACCTAGACATGAGAGGTACTGGTTCATTTGATCCTGTCATCGGAGTAGATACAATGCCAGTGTTCGAGATTCACACTTACAGCGAGATAGCTGATGAGGATGCTTCTGACTTCAATGCGCAAGTCACCGATAACATGGGGCCATTTGGGTGGACCAACTTCGGTGGCAGTGTCGGCGGAATCCTTCTAGTGATTTCAGTCGTACAGGCTATGTTCTACGTGATCGGAATCGGATTGATGGCATATGGCGGACTAGTCATGAAGGATGAAGACGAAGGATCCCTGATCGCGGAAGACGAGGAATAATTACCCACTGTTGCTGATATTTGGCACGAAGGGTTTGAACCCCCTCGTATGAACGGAGTGCCATGCAAGCAGGCCGGAGGGGTTTTTCCCTACTCGTGCTCATGTCCCTGATGCTCTGGTCTTCCAGTGGCATGGCATCTCCTGGAAAGGAAGATGGAGGTGTTGGGTCAGCGGATTGCGAATCAATATGCATTAGCGAGGTAATGCCCAATGCTGATGGCTCGGACCAGGGAATGTTTCCCCAGGGAGAATGGGTCGAGTTAGTTAACTCCGGAGACTCTGATGTGAATCTGTATGGTTGGGCAGTTGTTGATATTGGAGGGTGGTATCATCCAATTAATGAGCAGAGCTGGGTTGGTTTTGATGACTTGGAGACCCCATACGTCCTTCAGCCCGGAGGATATGCCATAATCGCGGAGAATGAGATTGGTACACTCCGTCTAAATAACGCAGGTGAAACTGTGTACTTATTTGATGATCACAACCAGACTATTGACGAGGTTGTAACGGGCTCGGCCTCCAATGGCATATCCAAAATTGCGGATCCTTCCAATGCAGGAGGGGTTTGGATTAATTCACTGGAGCCTAGTCCTGGAAACACAAATCCAAGCGAAACGGGGGGCGGAGATCCAGTAGATATCGGAGCCTCATGGTGGGATGGAGAGTTCGATGTGAAATTCACCAGAATAATGCCGGGCGAGGTCCCCAATAGAAACAATGACTGGTTTGAAATCACTAATGTCGGAGACGATGCCATTAATCTGGAAGGTTGGAATATTACGAGAATAAGTGCCTCTGGAGAGTTTCATTCGACGATAAAATCATTGGAAATACAACCTCAGTCTTCAGTGGTAATATCAGAGAATCCATACAATCTACTACTGGATGGCGGCATAGTCGCGTTAGATGCCAATCAGGTATTGACTGCCGCTCCTTGGCTGGTAAATTCAGGTGGCTCACTAATCCTAGCTGAACCCAATGGAACTGCAGTCGACTCGATAGTCTACGGAAATGGAATTGCTGGAATCGATGGGTGGAGCGGTCCTGCCATATCTGTCCCTGGGGACGGATCGCCTGGGCTGATACTCATGAGGGGGCTGGGTTGCGGTGAATATCCAGATTCTGACATCGGGTCAGATTGGGAGCAAAGATGGATACGGATAGGTGCTTCGACATTCTGCGATGGGGGTGACTTCCTTACCGAGGAGGGGTCCACTGCGACTGCCTCCATTGGCCCTCAATCAGCATATAACGACCTAAGATACTGGATTGACACGGCGCAAAGTGAATTGCACCTGCATACATATCAGTTCATGAGTACGGAATTGACTGGTGCTGTTATTGACGCTATTGAGAGGGGAGTCGAAGTGACAATACTGTTGGAGGAGGGAATTCTAGATGGGGCCAGTACTGTCGATAATCAGAGAGGGCATGCCCAGGCCATCCACGATGCGGGGGGTTTGGTGCTTTGGATGGATGACCCATCTCAGATAAGCTCGCCCTACAGGTACATCCACAGTAAAGTAGCTGTGAAGGATTCAGAAAGTGTCTGGATTTCCTCTGGGAACTGGAAGGAATCCAGTGTCCCAGTAGATCAAACCGGAAACCGTGAATGGTCTTTGATTGTAAACTCAGTAGAATTGGCAGACTTAGTTATGTCAAGAATGGATTGGGATGAGAATCAGAATAGCCTCCACATCTCCACCCATCAACCTAGGCATTCACCCTCATCGGAATGGACAATGGCGCCCGAACAGAATAGCACCCCTACTAACGCTCCTGAATATGTCTCAGGACCATTCGATGGGAATCTGATGACCTGTCCGGACGATTGTGTATACTCTGTAGTGCGAATGATTTCATCCGCAGAATCATCAATTGAGCTTTCAGTTCAGTATCTTGATTTAGACTGGTACTGGGGGTTCGGTGAAAATCCAATGATTGAGGCGCTTCATGAAGCGGCAACAAGGGGAGTCCAGATTCGACTCCTGCTGAATGGATTTTATGCGGAATGGGATGAGGAAATCAGAGATACGATTCATCTTTTCAATACAGAATGGAATGGTACTCAAGGTTTGGACACTACTGCCAGACTAATGTCAACATCGGAAAATATCACCAAACTTCACAATAAGGGTGCTATAATTGACGATTCCAGTGTCCTTGTGGGGAGTATGAATTGGGGCTCGAGCGCGGCCTTGAGGAATAGGGAGATGGGAATTCTAATTCATGATGATCAGATTACTTCTGAGTTTCTTTCTTCCTTTAATTCGGATTGGGCAAGGATGGACTCCAGTACTGACTCTGATGGAGATTTAATGCCTGACTTCTGGGAGGAGCTATATGGACTGAATCGTCACTCTGCCGCTATTATTGGAACCGCTTTGAGTGAGCAGTCAATGGATCCTGATTCAGATGGTTTGAATAACCTGAACGAGTATCTTCTTGGTGGAAATCCACTGATCAGAGATACGGATGGAGATTGTATTTTTGATGGCAGTGAAGAGGGTTTCGCGCAGAGTGTGCTTCGATCTCCCAACATAGCGATGCTCTCTGGAGATGTCGATGAGAATGGAATACCGGATGGAGAGCAATGGGGGTGTGATGAACTGGAACCCATCGAGCCCGAGGGGAATGAAACCGGTGAGGATCCTGTTGAAGAGCAGATAGTTGATGAGGGCGAAGAAGATGGTTTACTTGAATTCAGAGAAGACGCTATGACTCGCCCTGGTGCTAGAGTTCTATTTGGCTTGATGGCCCTATCTGCAGTATCTCTTGTTATTGCTTCATGGATCTCATTCAGAAGGCCCAAGAGTGCGACTGATGAAATTCTAGTAGATGACTCCGGATATAGGTTTGATGACTCTGGATCGAACTTAGCAATTCTGAAAGGAACCAGCTTCGATACTGGTTCTGCTGATTCGAGGTCCCTAACCAGAGGAAAGGATGATGGTTCTCATGGCGATATAATTCTAGATGGATTTGGATTCGATAGAGATAAAACTAGTAGAGACGAGATTCAGTGGATGCTTGATTCTGGGAAGACTATGGAAGAGATTAGGAAGGAACTCGGAGAGGAAGAGTGATGGTTATTTCTATCGGAGATTTCATCGACGGAGTTGTCGATGGGAGCCTTTCCGATGAGCAGGTCATACTATGGTTGAAGGCGGTCTATGAGAATGGTATGAGTGACTCCGAGGTCGCCGAGCTGACCATTAAAATGAGGGATTCCGGGAAAATACTTGCTTGGGGCGACAATAAGAAAGTAGGGGACAAGCACTCAACAGGTGGAGTAGGGGACAAGGTATCGATTCCTCTGGCCCCTGCTTTAGCCGCCTGCGGACTTAGCGTCCCTATGGTATCAGGTAGGAGCTTGGGGCATACGGGAGGGACCTTGGACAAGCTTGAGTCTATTCCAGGATTCAATACTGATATTGGGAATGAGGAATTAATGCATCAGGTTAGCGAGATAGGACTAGCCATTGTTGGCCAGAAGAGCGATTTAGTTCCCGCCGACAAACGCCTATATTCCCTCAGAGACGTCACGGGCACAGTGGCTTCGATACCCCTAATTTCATCATCAATAATATCCAAGAAGGCAGCAGAGGGAATTTCAGCCCTCGTACTTGATGTGAAATTTGGAAGAGGCGCGTTCATGAAGAATATTGATTCTGCTAGAGAGTTGGCAGAGTCGATGGTTGGGGTTTCAAAGGAATTGGGGATATCTACAATTTCTGTACTATCATCCATGGATCAACCGATTGGATATAGTGTTGGAAATTCTTTAGAAATTCTCGAGAGTGTTGAAACATTACTTGGAAGGGGGCCAGCTGATCTAGAGGAATTAGTTTGTGTATTGGGGGGGTTGCTTCTGGAATCCTCTGGAATTTCAAATGATTTCGAGGACGGAGCGACTATGATCCTCGATAGCCTCTATGACGGTTCGGCTTTCCGAAAATTCGTCGATATGGTAGTTTCGCAAGGAGGGAGTGCTGATTTGTTCGAGAGTGAAGTTTCACTTCTGGAGGGATTGGGAATACTTGATCAGAGCCTAAAATCAAATCCCCTTGAAGCGAAGAAGGACGGATGGGTTGTAGATATTGATGCTATGGTCATTGCCGAGATATGTCTTCAAATGGGCGCAGGCAGGATTCGTCTCGAGGACAAAATAGATCATCAGGTAGGCATGGTCATGGAGGTTCAAGTTGGAGACGCTGTTGAAATGGGGGAAGTTCTTGCTACCGTATACCACCGAGATGGAGATATTGCCACTATTATGAGGAGCTTAGAGTCGGCTTTCTCATTTTCTGATTCTGAGCCAGAGGCGACTTCAAGAGTTTTTGAGGTAATCAGATGAGGCTCTCTCATATCGATAGAATAAGGGCGATAGCGGTCTTATGCATGGTAGAGGTCCATACTGCCGCCATCATCCCTCCTGCTGGCATGTCCGTGGGGGATCCAGCGGCATTTGTTGCCGCCGCCTTTGGAGGAATGGCCGCCCCCCTATTCGTGATGATTTCAGGATGGGCGATATACATGAGTGCCTCTCGGAGGATGATGGGCGGACTCACCAGTGCAGATGAGTGGGCATCATGGATGGTACCACGGGTTGCATTACTGGCATCATGCCAGATTTTGGTGAACCTATTGCTAAATACTGACAGAGGAGGTAGATTCGAAGTACATACCCCGGGAGTGCTAACCCTGCTTGCAATCGCCGCACTTCTAGCACCCGTGCTAGTTAGGCTGGGGATGGAAATCAGGATTTTTTTGATGCTGGTAATGATTTCATCTCCAATGATAATGGGGGATGTCTCGGGTACTGATTGGTCTTGGTGGGACAGGGTTGCCTCTGACGGCATGTCAGAATGGCTATCCAGGCTTCTTTGGAATGGAACATATCCTGCTGTTCCTTGGATGTTCTACGTTCTTCTAGGGACTCTAGTGTACGATCTATCTGACAGTCCGAGAACTAGGGAACGAATCATCGCCATTGGCTTGATAGCTACCATCATAACCTTGCTAATTTCTGTGAGGGAGAAAGTCCCTTGGGCACTGACTGAGGGAGATGCTGTTCTGACTTTCTTTCCTGCAAGTTCGTCTTTTCTGGTGGTTTCGGGTTTCTTTGCCCTTCTAGCACATAGAATTTTGGAAGGCGAAGAAAGTTCCGGTGGTGAGCCTTTTGGAGGGGATAAGCTGTCCTTCCTCGAACCACTTGGAAGGATCACTCTGACAGTTTATGTCGCGCATTTTGCCGTTTTGGGGCTTGTGGCATACGCCATGCAAGGAGAGCCTAGATTGGAACTAGTTCCTGCTTTCGCAGTTACTATCGGTCACACATTGATGTGGATACCCTTGGCAAAAGCGCACCAAGAATTAATCCCTGAAATCTCCTTTGAAGGGTTACTACGGAAACTGAGTCAGTCGACAAGGTAATCAGTGGACCATGAAATTGGTCCGAACCAGACTGATCCTTCCTCGTTTGTAGCCTGAATTCTACCATAGTATGTCGTTCCGCAACATGTCAATCCTGACACCGTTTGTGAGTGGTTCCCAACAGATGCACCGCCGAAGCCTGTACTATCGCTCCAACCGGATGTCTGGTTTCCCATATCCGCCGTACCATAGTAGAACGTGAGGTTCGTATTCGTCCCATTGTCATAAGTCTCCCATGAAATTGTAGTGGATGTAGCTCCCGATGGATCGGGTGAAGAAATATTGCGGATAATGGCATCGTAAACGAAGAACTCCTCCCTTAGGGGGTCATCTACCCACACTGGAAGGTGAGCGAGAGAGTCGTGAGTATTCCGAGTCAGTGGGAACCCCCAAGCGGCGTGATAAGGAGCTAGGTTGTAGCCAGTAGCGTTAGAGAGGTGCAATACCCATGCGTTGAACTCCTCATTATCAGTAGACGGAACCTCGGCTGGAGGGAGTGTGTAATACACCGTCAATGCCTCAGTTATAGGTCTCCAATCCCATTCCTCCTTGATCAGGATATAGGTATCCAATGCAATCCAAACAGACCAGTTGGAAATGTTTGAACCGTCATTAAAGTATGAATGCATCCTAGTTGCTCTCTGTTCGGGATCTACTGCGCTATGCCCTTGGATGCCGACCAGTTCCTCCATAAGGTAAACACTGGCGAAGTTACAACCAGTTTCAGTGGTCCCTGGAAGAGTAGATGGCATCCATTGGTGGTTGTGTCCCAACTCATGGAACATCCCCCAATCGCCGTTCTCATCCATATATGAGAGGTTGACCACCCCTTCTACACTTAGATCATGCGCCATGAAGGGGTATCCAGAATGCATCCATCCTGCGGAAATCTGAACATCAAAAACCGCTCTCTCCACCCTTGGCCATGGCTCATATCCATACAACTCGTGTTCCATTGCGAGGGCTTCATCCCACCATTCCATTAGGGCGGATGGATTATTCAAATCCCTAATCTCATGACTAGGGACCGTCATGATGAAATTGTTGGAAATCAACTCTGCCCAAGGGGCCGGATTGTCTCTCTCCGAGTATATCCACTCAAAGTCGGATGTCTCATTGAGAACAAACATTGGAGCCCTTATGGCGCCAGATATTGTGACATCGAATTCCCCAAATTCTGATCCAGCAGGAATAGCAACATAAATCGGCCCCCCGAATGCATTTCCTACCTGTGTTGCAGAAGTACAAACCCCAGATTCATCGCATGCAAGTGATGCGGTCGTGTTGTCTATCCACCAGTACCTGTGAATCTTAGAGTGCCTCTTGATCACATCCTTGCCCCAGAGGCCATCTGTATGAGCGCCAATCAGTATCCAGAACCCCAACTCGGAGGCTTGCGGGCTGACTGAAACTGAGATAACCTCTCCCGGGGGTGCATAGAGTCCTGTGGACATCCTGATGCTGCTTCTCGCTCCAGAATAACCGAAATTAGAGGGGAGGCCGGATTGATTTCCATCAATGGAAACAGTATGTGAAATCCTAGAGGCGTTAGAGGGGACCTCTCCTGGGAATTCCGTATTACTTGGATGGATGGGTAAATCGTCCGCATCGAGACCCTGGGTGAGAGCCTCCTCCAACCTAAGGATCACATCGGCAACTGGATCCGCGCCTAAATCATGACCTGTTGAGCTCCATAGTGTGCTGTATGGGATCACTGTCCATCCTGTGGAATTTACCAATTCCCTCAACGGACTCCAGAACTCCAGAAAGTCCAGTGGAACGATTACGGTGCAGTCGGAAATTGAGGAGTAGGCGATTTCTGCTTCCTCTGCTGACAGTTCGATTCCCTCGAACCTGTCTGCAAAAATCCCTTGAATAGCGTTATGTGGGGTGTAATACTGATCAGGGATATCGAAATCTATGTCGTTGTACCCCCAATCCGAGGATACCATCAGGCCAGTGGTCTGGGATATCTTGTTTCCGGGGTAGTTGTGGGGAACATCGCTGTTCGAGTATGACCAGTACCATGCATGGCCCCCCATTATCAACCCCCCTCCGGCAAGAAGGAACTGCTCTATAGCCAAGTTGTCTTCATCATCGTGTCCATTCCAGAACTCATCGAGCAGGCAATCCACTTGGGATAGATCATCTGGAGTTACCGAAAGATGTACAGAATGCCCCTCGGCCCGGAGTTCGTCTTCCCAGTGATCGAACCCAGCCCCAAAGGCTAGGCCGACATTTGCATCCTCGCCACAGACCCACTCCACTGCTCTGAAGTTAAATTCATGATTCTGTGTGACCCAACTCTCGTGTCCGAGGCCGATCATCTTGCCCCTACCTACGTGACTAGCTGATACCACAGTAGAGTCAGTGGAGTCCATGCCTAGTGGGAAAGACCATTTTCCCACAGGTAAAATTAGTGATGACCACCCTCCCCAATCTGCTTCATCGAGGCCTCTTAGCAACTCATTCTGGTCGGCCCTCAAGTCATGAACGGCGATCCAAATATTCAGGCCTACTGACCCTCCTGTATTATTCGCCCATATCGTATACTGTTGCCAATCTGATCTCGCTATGGGGGTGCCTGAAATTGTTCCATTCTGGAGTATTGTAATGCCCTCTGGCAGTGAAGGAAAAACTTCCCAAGTATCGATCTGAGGGCCGTTGTTGTTGACTATAATGGCTATGCTTTCGTTTGACTTGAGTGCAAATTCATTACTTGGCCAGTGAATATCATTTGGAGGCATACTGGTAATCCTAAATCGAACCTCTGTAGTGGTTGAGCCACCTGAATTATTGGCCCAAATACTGTGGTCTCCCCATGGTTGTAAGGAAGTTGAGTTGCCACTGATTGCTCCTGTTTCTGAGTCGAAAGAGAAGCCGTCTGGTAGACTTGGACTGATCTCCCATGTCGATGGGACGCCCCCTTCAATGAATGGAAAAACCACGCCGATGCCCTCGCCGATTCTGAGGTCGAACTCAGAAGGCTCGTAAATCAGTCC
>TARA_B100001175_G_scaffold162585_1_pt1 | contig 14841 bp, 8 predicted proteins | sample TARA_B100001175 | Tara Oceans TARA_B100001175
TGATGTGGATTCAGGTTGTCATTCGGAAATTTCCAGAATTCACCTTCGTAGCTGAAGGTCTTGTTTTGTAAAGCAGTCAGTACTACTTCGACAAACTCCTCAAAGAATCTTCTGTTGTATTCATCGACATCGGTGTCTTTATTCCAGTGGCCAACGGCAGATAAGTCCGGTCGAATTTTCAGCTGGTCGACCCAACGATGTTGATAGCCCCTAACTATTCCCACTCCGAGCCGGCCGCCGGTCATGTGGTCTAGGGTCGAAATTTGTTCTGCGACTCGCAACGGGTTGTGGGTAGTTGATACGAAGCCACAAGATATGACCCTCAAATGCTCGGTGGCATTAGCTATCCAAGACGCCATTAAGCCAAGGTCGTTTGAAGCTTCAAATCCTTCAATTTGCAGATGATGTTCTGGGTGCCCTAGGCCATGCCACCCGTTGCGATCTGCGTATTTCGCAATGTCAGCTATTTCTGTGAGCATCCGTTGGTAATAGTCATTGTTCAGGCCTGCCAACCCTGATTCAAGTTCTTCACGTCTACCCATCGTGCAATACATGAACAGATCGAATTTCACGATTATTCCTCCGAGGTGCTTGTCTCAACTATTGGTGGCAAGGCCATCTACCACCGTGCTTGCAAACATATGCGCTACTTGCTCGATATGAAATTCGCCGTCGACCCGCCACCATCCAACTACTGAGTTCATTGCAGAGATGGTCATTCGCGCCACTACTCGAGCTTCCACATCCTTGCGCAACGAACCATCGTGCTGACCCGATTCCACCAACCGAACCCATCCGTTAGCGAATTCTCGGAGTGGTACTGCAAGATTTTCTCTTGTTGTTTCGGGCGATTCTTCATAACAGCGAATATTTGCCTTGGTGAAGTCTGAGTCCAGAGTTATTGCAGTGATATATGCAACCACAGCCGCCATAAGCCGGTCGTGTCCTGATGCGTCTTCTCCGATCGCTTTTAGCGCTGTTCGTATCGCGTCCCGGGCATGCTCGAGACCAACAGCCATCACTTCTTCGACAATCGCGTCTTTAGAATCGAAGTGGTAGTAGAGGCTGCCGGCTTGCATTTTCGCTACGGAAGCGATCTCAGTCAACGTTGCCGCCGCGTAGCCCCGTCGAGCGAGAACGTCAGCGGCTGCTTCCAAAATTCGAGTTCGGGTGCGTTCACCCTTGCGTATTCGATCGGGTGCGAGATCGGTGGAACTCATGAGCGAGAATCTAGTAGGCGAACCAGAAGCCATGAAGAGTTCTGTGTTTCGCGGATTATTTCTCCCATCAGAACCGGCCTGTAGATGAGAGTCGTCTTCTGTGTTCTAAGAAATCGACGAGCACGTAATCACCCAAGTTGTCGGGACTTGTAAAGAATGCCCGTCCGCCATTCATCTGGGTCATCTTCTCTACAAATTGCCGAAGGTAGTTGTTGGGATCCAACATGAAGATGTTGATTCGCACATCTTCTTTCGTTGCTCGAGCAACCTCTTTTAGGGTGGCTTCGATCGTTTCAGGTACAGGCGGATAATTGAAATACGGCTGACCGTTTGGTCCTATATGTGCTGTTGGTTCGCCATCAGTAATCATGATGATCTGTTTCGTGCCACTTTGGCGGGCCAGGAGTCGACGAGCAATCATAAAACCGTGTTGCATGTTGGTGCCATAGGCGTAGTCCCAAGAAACTTCTGGCAGTTGCTGTGGTTTGAACTCAAAAGCTGACTCCGCGAATCCAACCAACCCTAAATAATCGCGTGGATACTGTGAACTAATCAGCGAGTGCAATGCCATCGTCACTTTCTTCGCTGGAAGAAAGTTGTCGCGCATGGGCATTGACAGCGACAAATCAAGCATAAGAACGGTCGATGCTCGAGTAGTCATCTCAGTTCGTTCAATTTCAAAGTCATCAGGAGTCAAACGAACTGGAGTCCCTTGACCAGCTCTACTTATTGCGTTTCGAACAGTCTGCTCAATATTGAGGTTGAAGTTGTCACCAAACTCATACGGTTTAGTTTCGTAAGCGCGTTCATGACCGATTCCAATCCGATTAATCCGATGCGAACCAACCTTGTCATCCATCAACTTGTCGAATAGATCGCCAAGCGCGTTCTGGCCAATTGCTCGCAAAGCTCGCGGGGTGAGTTCGAGCCGGCCTTCTGTATTTTCTGCCAGACCATTTTCTTCCAACATCCGGGCCATTTCGCTAAGTCGCTGTATCGACTCAGCAGATTCGGCTCCCAAAAGCTCTTGGACCCGTTCTGGATCTACCTCTGCTAGTGAACTTGGATTCGACGCGTTCTGCAGCATTTGTTGGAGCGCGTCTAGGTCCCCCAGTTGCTGCATTAGGTCAGTCGCCTCGGGCATGTTGACTTGCTCGCTGCCACCAAATTCGTAGCTCTGGTCCCAGTTCATATCGGGGAATGCTTCTTGGAGGTGCTGCGCAAGTTGCTGTGTCTGCCATTGCAGATCCATGTCGTCCATCAGCTCGGCGGAGAGTTCCTGCAACTGCTGGCGTTGTTCAGGAGTCATGGAATTCATCATCGCCTGCATGGCTGCCATACGTTCCGCCATGATTTCTAGAAGCTCATCTAAGGATTCAGGGTTTTCTGGGAAAAAATCTCCGTGTCGTTCCATGAAACCCTCAAAGTCGGGTTCTTCGCCATTGCTTCGCTGCTCGATCATTTGGTTGAGTTCAGACATCATGTCTTTCATCGGTGAAAGATCTTCTGGCTGCATCTCACCCATTGCCCCAGCCATCTGGTCGAACTGGCTTTGAGCAACCTCTTTCTTGAGGCGGTCAATCAGTTCCTCGAACTGTTCTCGAGCCTCGGAGGAAACAAATTCGTAGCTTTGTAAACCTCGTACTTTTCCCGCCAAATCTGGGGGGAGCATGTCCAGTTGAAGATTTTTATCAACTGAAGAGGCTCCAGCTATTTCGCTAGCACGCTCATCCCCAGAATCAGCAGCGTCGCCAACATGATCTTCGATTGCGTCGCGTTCTTCTGATACGACATCATCCAAGGTTTCGTTGATCTCATCGTAGATCCCACCTAGATCGAATTGATCTAACATTTCCTCCCGGCGTTCTCGAAGTTGGTCGAGCATGTCGCGCAGGCCTTGCATGCGGTTGCCATCTCGGTCTTCGAAGCCTTGTTGCATTAAGCGTCTCATCGCGGCATTGAGGTCGCCGTGGTACAGCAGATCATCAGTTAGTTCTTTGAATAGATCTTGAGCGTCGTATTCAAAGCCAACCTGGGTTCCGTCCCATGCTGAATAACGGAAGCGTGAACCTTCCCGCTTGTTGCTTCTTTTCCGAATCACCATGAAACGTCGTCCTAATTCAGATGGATATTCAGCCTCGACCCCTGTAGGTCGCGCGCATGCCGATTGCTTCCTTGTTGAGTCGTTTCGATAAATGCAGTCCTTCAAGGATGAGTTCCACAGCACTAGCTAACTCAGCTGGTTCAGATGAATCGGTGAGTTCTGCAACAGCAGCAGCTAATGCTGCGTTGCCCGCCAGCATGTCCGCGTATTGGGCTGACCCCAAGTCATCGCCCGTATGAGCAACAGTGCCGCCGTCAAAACTTTCGACGACAGCAACAAGATCTTCCGGTGAAAAACGCCCTTTGAAGACCTCGAGCACAGCTGCGTTCAGCATTTGTTTAACGATTTGGCCTTCACGACCTTCTTCAATCGATTCGATTTCGATTTTGCCACTGGACGAAGCCATCAAAGCATCGAGGTCACTGACTCTCGGCACAACACGATTCTCGCCAGCTTGTAATGCGCGACGAGTGGCGTTGGCAGCAAGGGTTTCATAATTAGTAACCGTCATCCGGACCGAAACCCCCGATCGCTGATTTACTTGGGGACTCGATCGGCAGATATGGCTAAAGGTGGCAATTATTTCAGCCATAAATTCCGGGACAATAATAGAAAGCCCTGGAGCCTCAAGCGGGACTGCTTCCTGTTCGGCAATGTCAATTTCCGTATCAATTTCTAACGGGTAGTGCGTGCGAATCTGAGCGCCGAAACGGTCCTTCAGGGGCGTAATCATTCGGCCCCTGTTGGTGTAATCCTCTGGGTTAGCAGAAGCGACGAGTAGCACATCAAGCGGTAGTTGCACTTTGTATCCGCGAATTTGAACATCTCGTTCCTCTAGAACATTTAGCAAACCCACTTGAATACGTTCCGCTAAGTCTGGAAGTTCGTTGATCGCAAAAATTCCGCGATTTGTTCTAGGGACCATCCCGTAATGAAGTGTTAGTTCATCGGAAAGGTACCTGCCTTCGGCGACCTTTATGGGATCAACTTCACCAATCAGATCAGCGATGGAGGTATCGGGTGTAGCTAACTTCTCTCCAAAGCGCACATCTCGATGAGCCCAAACAATTGGAGTCTTATCGGCCCGTTTCTTCACCAGATCTTTCGCGTGTTTGGACACCGGGTTATACGGATCATCGTAAATTTCTGAACCTTCGATGTACGGCATCCACTCATCAAGCAAATTCACTAAGGATCTAATCATCCGGGTTTTGGCTTGCCCTCGTTCTCCCAAAAAGATGACGTCATGTCCAGCAAGAACAGCATTTTCAAGCTGCGGAAGAACCGTATTCTCATAGCCAACGACGCCGTCAAATAGCGGTTCGCCAGCGGCTATCAGCGCGACAGCATTTTGCCGCATTTCTTCTTTTACCGGTCGAGACACCCATCCCGACTTCTTCAATTCCCCGAGGTTCCTTGGCTGAGTCATGGCCGCACCCTAACCGCCGACGCGCCCTTTAGGTCGCTCTGACCGCTACGGTCGGCAAGATCGTGAATGAGTTTCTGAATGCGGGGAGAGAAATCTCTTTATCGGGCACCTGGAAAGTGCTTAAAGCCGATGAAGACGCGCGACGACTCATAGCCGATCCTGAACTCGACGATAAAGACTGGTTGGATATCAAAGTCCCGGGACTATGGCGTTCATGCAACCAGCTAAGCGACGCTGATTCTGTCTTATATCGCCGGCATTTCGAATTAGACCAACTCCCAGAAGGCAACAGACGCTGGCTCGTCATAGATGGCCTTTGCTACCAGGGTGACGTATGGTTCGACGGCGCGTACCTTGGGGATACCGAGGGATATTTCGTCGAACACAATTTCGAGATCACGCAGGCGACGACACTTCCAAATAAGCATCTATTAGCTATTGAAGCCAACTGTGAAACGCCTTCTGACCGCACCAACAAGCGAAATATCACGGGTGTTTTACAACACTCAGACAGCCTCAACCAGGACCTAAACCCAGGCGGTTTATGGCGAGATATCAGGATCGAAGAGACTGGCCCCATAAGGATCGATGACCTCAGAGTGTTAGTACTCGAGGCCGACGACGACCGGGCAATAATTCGGATCGGTGGAGTGCTCGACAGTGCCGCTACCGCCAATGTCGAGGTTCTTACAACCGTCACGAACACCCACTCGATTGAGCACAGCCAGGAGATGGTGTTGGCTCGAGGACGCAACGAAATTGAATGGCACGTAGCGGTAGAAAAACCAGATTTGTGGTGGCCGTTCTCTTTAGGCGCCCAACCACTTTATGAGGTTCAGGTGGCAGTCAAGTTCAACCAAAAAGCTAGTGACACTCGAAGTCGCCGCACTGGGCTTCGGAGCTTTGAACTCAAAAACTGGATCGCGTCAGTCAACGGTGAACAGATTTTTCTCAAAGGAACTAACTTTGGCCCCGGCAATGCAGACCTATCGGCAATAACTCAGGACGATTACAGACGCGACCTCACCCTTGCCAAAAACGCAGGATTAGACCTTGTGCGAGTTCATGGTCATGTCGCTCATCCCGACCTGTACGCAGAGGCCGACAAACTTGGGATTCTGATCTTCCAAGATTTTCCTCTTCAATGGAGCTATTCGCGGTCCATACGAACTCAAGCGGCCCGGCAAGCTACGGCACTCGTTCACCAGTACGGACATCATCCTTCAATAGTCCTTTGGAACAGCCACAACGAGCCCTATCACTCTGACCGTTCCGCAAGACACCACAAAAACTTGGAGGGCATTTCCACTTATGGCCCTCTGGCATCTCTCTCCCATCAAATTCCGTCATGGAACCGATCCATTCTTGACCGCTCAGTGAAGCGTTCTTTCGACAAAGCGGATCCCACCAGACCCGCCATCGCTCATTCGGGCGTAGCGCCGCACTTGCCTCAACTCGACGGAACTGACTCACATCTTTGGTTTGGTTGGCGGCATGGAAAAGTTTCAGACCTGAAAGTTCTGGCTTCGCGACTGCCGCGACTCCTACGGTTTGTTTCCGAGTTCGGAGCGCAGTCAGTTCCCCACGATGATCACGTCGCCACAGTTTGTGAGGCACCAAACTTTCCACAAATAAACCTGCAAGCGTTATCTGAAGATTTGGGCGCAGAACTCGAACTCATCAACAGATACGCACCTTTAGATGGTTCAACTACTTGGGAGGCCTGGGTCGACAGCACTCAGACTCGTCAAGCACATTTAGTCCGACACACAATTGAGGTCCTCAGAACACTCAAATACAAACCAACCGGAGGTTTTTGCCAGTTCCTTTTTGCCGATGCTCTTCCATATGTGAGCTGCGCTGTATTGGATCACCGTCGTAAACCAAAAATAGCCTGGGACGCTCTCAGTGCAGCTAACCGGCCCGTCATTGTCGTCGCCGATCTACATAAAGACGAAATACCCATCGGCACAAACCAATGCGCGATACACGTTGTCTCAGACCTCCGAACCCCAATTAAGAAGGCAACTCTCTTTGTCGAATGGCACGCTCCAGGCATGGATGTAGAGCGTTGGAGCTTTACTGGCGGCTTCGAACCGGACAGCGTGACCAAGATTGCAAAGACCTTTTTGGTAACAAAAAATCCGGGAATAGCAACATTGGCACTCGAATTACGAGGGTCAGATATCCACGCAATCAACAACTATCAAATAAAGGTTTGCTAACGAGTTCTGCATTCGCGCTTCAGTGCGGATACGGTTTCAAGAGCACGTTTGTCCTTTAGGAGGTTGGCCATGGTGGCCACTAGTACGAACCCGCAGGGTTCGACTCCAATTTTTCGCCGGAAATTGCAGTTGCCATTTCCTTTAAACATCTACCAATCGTCTATCGGCCGTAAATGGGTGATGGCCTTAACAGGCATCGGGTTACTCGGTTTCGTGATTGTGCACATGATCGGCAACTTTCACATTTATGAAGGACCCGTTCAACTGCACGAATACGCCGAAACTCTCAGAGGGCTTGGCGGAGGCTTGTTCCCAAGAACATTTCTTCTATGGCTATTGAGAATCGGTTTAGCCGGAATGTTCTTGCTACATATCCATTCTGCCTATTCCCTCAAGGAACGCAGTCGCAAGGCAAGTGACAAGGCTGACTTTGTCGGAGGCGAAAAGAAATATGGAAGCAAAAGAGACTACGTAGCTGCCAACTATGCAAGCAGAACCATGCGCTGGACGGGTCCCATCGTTCTTCTCTACCTGTTATTCCACCTAGCAGACCTAACGTGGGGTTGGTGGTTGGGAGATGATTATGTTCTCGGTGACCCGTATCACAACGTTGTAGCCAGTCTTTCAAGCTTGCCCGTTGCGATCATTTATGTAGTCGCAACAGTGGCGCTTTCAATACACATATTCCACGGCACATGGAGTCTCTTCCAAAGTTTGGGTATCAACAATCCCAAATACAACGATCTTCGTCGCACTTTGGCGAAGCTCATTGCCGGAATAGTTCTAGTGGGAAATCTTAGTTTCCCAGTCCTCGTCACCGCGAAACTTATCGATGACGACAACCGAAAATGTGAGGTCGGTGACGTGGCCTGTTTAGAGCACGAAGCGGAGAAACACTAATGACAGTTCTCAATTCCAAAATCCCTGACGGTCCAGTCGCAGACAAGTGGGAAAACCACAAGTTTTCAACGAAGTTGGTAAACCCCAATAACAAGCGACGTTTCGAAATTATCGTTGTCGGAACAGGCCTAGCAGGTGCATCAGCAGCAGCCTCGCTCAGCGAGCTCGGCTACAAAGTAAAAGCGTTCACATTCCATGATTCGCCACGACGCGCCCATTCAATCGCAGCTCAAGGCGGTATCAACGGAGCAAAGAATTACACCAATGATGGTGATTCAGTCCACCGGTTGTTTTACGACACCGTAAAGGGCGGCGACTATCGCAGCCGCGAAGCAAACGTTCACCGGCTCGCAGAAGTCTCCGTCAATATCATTGACCAAGCAGCCGCTCAAGGTGTCCCATTTGCTCGTGAATACGGCGGCCTCTTAGACAACAGATCATTCGGTGGAGCCCAAGTCAGCAGAACCTTCTATGCCCGAGGACAAACCGGACAACAACTGCTGTTAGGTGCTTACCAAGCACTAGCAAAGCAGGTCGCGTCTGGAGGTATCGAGTTACACACCAGAACAGAGTTGCTCGATGTTGTTCTCAAAGACGGTCGCGCATGCGGTATCGTCACCCGCGACCTCGTCAGTGGAGAAGTAGCCAGCCATTCCGGTCACGCCGTTGTTCTTGCCACTGGCGGCTACGGGAACGTCTACTACCTTTCAACAAATGCTATGGCATGCAACGTCACAGCAGCCTGGCGTGCACATCGAAAAGGCGCGTTCTTCGCCAATCCTTGCTACACACAAATTCACCCGACATGCATACCGGCAAGCGACGAGTTTCAGTCCAAACTCACATTAATGTCAGAGTCTCTCCGAAATGATGGCCGTATCTGGGTACCGGATGCATTTGATGACACCCGCTCCCCAAGCCAGATTCCTGACAGCGAACGTGACTACTACCTTGAGCGCAAGTACCCAGCTTTCGGCAATCTCGTTCCTCGAGATGTTGCCTCTAGAAACGCGAAAACAGTTGTCGACCAAGGCAAAGGTGTTGGAACTCTGAAGAACGGCGTATACCTCGACTTTGAAGCCGCTATTGAACGCGACGGCGAAGCAGCAGTGCGATCCAAGTACGGGAACCTGTTCGACATGTATCAAAACATCACCGGTGAGAACCCCTACCAGACCCCAATGCGCATATACCCAGCGATCCACTACACAATGGGTGGGGTGTGGGTTGACTACAATCTGATGACCACAATCCCAGGCTGCTATTCCATCGGGGAAGCAAACTTCTCAGATCACGGCGCCAACCGGTTAGGTGCATCAGCTCTCATGCAAGGCCTAGCCGACGGATACTTCGTTCTGCCCTACACAATCGGCGACGATCTCGCTGGGCGACTAGGTGAAGCAACCGTTCCAACCGACGACCCAGTGTTCGCCGAAGCCGAGGCAGGCGCACACGACCAAATTAATCGGTTTATGTCCATAGGCGGAACCCGTTCCGTCGACTGGTTCCATCGAGAGCTCGGCAAAATCGTGTGGGACTACATAGGAATGGAACGAACAAGAGAAGGACTCGAGAAAGCCCTATCCGAAATTCCTGCATTAGAAGAAGAGTTCTGGAAAGACCTTCGCCTTCCAGGCTCTGCGGCGACACTCAACTCCGGACTCGAAAAAGCCGGGAGGGTAGCCGACTTCTTTGAGTTAGCTAAGCTCATGGCCCGCGACGGCCTTGACCGCGAAGAAAGCTGCGGGGGACATTTCCGCGCAGAACATCAAACTGATGAAGGTGAAGCACAGCGCGATGACGAGAATTTCGCTCATGTCGCTGCCTGGGAATGGAACGGTGCCGATTCAGTCCAAACACGTCACCAAGAAGAATTAACTTTCGAAAATGTTGCACTAACTCAGAGGAGCTACAAGTGACCCAGGAACTCAACCTGACACTGCAAGTCTGGAGACAAGAAGGGGCAAGCGACCCAGGCCACTTCGAAACCTACGCAGCTAACGGAATCAGCGAAGACATGTCTTTTCTTGAGATGCTCGACATCATTAACGAAGACCTCATCGAAAATGATCAAATTCCAATCGAATTCGATCACGACTGTCGAGAAGGTATTTGCGGGACCTGCAGTTTGATGATCAATGGTCAAGCTCATGGACAAGAAAAAGCGACGACCACCTGTCAGTTGCATATGCGTAAATTCAACGACGGCGACACGATCGTCGTTGAACCATTTCGAGCTCGAGCATTCCCTGTCGTAAAGGATCTCGTAGTTGACCGAAGTTCTTTCGACAGAATCATCGAATCAGGCGGCTACATCTCGGTGAATACCGGGGCAGCATCGGACGCCAACCTGACCCCGGTCCCCAAAGAAGCTGCCGACACCTCTTTCGATGCTGCAGCATGCATCGGATGTGGAGCCTGTGTAGCGGCCTGTCCAAATTCCGCAGCGCAGTTATTCACTTCAGCCAAACTCGCGCATCTCAATCTGATCCCCCAGGGACAGTCGCAACGATTCGAACGAACCGAAACGATGGTCGACACGATGGAAACATTCTTCGGATCTTGCACCAACCACGGCGAGTGTCACGAAGCATGCCCAAAAGAAATCAGTCTCGATTTCATTGCGTTTATGAACCGTGATTACGTAAAAGCAAAGATGAAAAACCGAAAACTAGCCGGCCAAAGCTAATCGCAACCTACTTCTGCTGTTCTAGCCACCAGTTATCCAACCGCTGCAAGACAACCGACTCCCCCAGGTCACCCTCTGCACGTTTCAACTCAAGCAAGAACTTTAAAGCCTGACCTACGGCTGGACCGGGCTCGATACCCAAATGGGCTATCACACGGTCACCATCAATTTCGGGGCGTTCAGCCTTAACCGCCTCTTCTCGTGCCAATTCTGCTATCCGCCGCTCAAGATCATCTAGTGCCCCGTGTAACGCGGCAACGCGGCGAGGGTTGCGCGAAGTGCAATCGCTACGCACTAGATCATTCAGATCCCCTAAAAGAGCTCCTCCGTCGCGAGCGTATCGACGCACGGCGCTGTCATTCCAACCCTCCGTGTAACCCTTAAAACGCCCCGAAAGAAAGACCAACTGAGAGACATCAGAAGTCATATCTTTTTGATACCCCAGTTTCGGCATTCGTTTGCGAGTCATTCGAGCGCCAACCGCTTCATGATGCCGAAACGTGACACCCCCATGCTCATAAGAGCGTGTACGAGGCTTACCGACATCATGAAACAAAGCAGCTAACCGAACTCTGAGCCGAGGCGGACTCTGACTAGTCACCACGATGGTGTGTGTCAGCACATCTTTATGACGGTGAATGGGGTCTTGTTCTAAACGGAGCGCCGGCAACTCAGGTAGGTATTCATCAGCCCAGCCACAATCAACAAGCTGCCACAGACCCTCGGTTGGATCTTCCTCAGTTAATACAGCGTTGAGCCGCTCTGAAGGGTTGATTTCGGTCATGCGATTTTTTCAGACTCCGTCGGACTAGATTCCTTCCATGGTGCCATGAGGTGCCAGCAGAACCACCTCCGAATCCAACTGAACCATCTAATATGACCCGCTCGTTCGTTCACCTCCACACTCATACAGAGTTTTCAATGCTCGATGGAGCAGCACGAATACCAGATGCCGTTGCCGCAGCAGTAAATGACGGCCAACCAGCTTTGGGTATCACCGATCACGGCAACATGTACGGTGTCCTTGACTTCTACAAAGGCTGCAACCAACACGGAATCAAACCAATTATCGGCACCGAAGCCTACATGGCGTTGGAAAGCCGCGATGAACGCCCGGCGCGCCGAGGCAGAAAATTGGACGACTCCGGTGGTGACACCAACGAGGGAACCAAGCTCTATTACCACCTCACGTTGCTCGCAGAAAACAACACCGGATATAAGAATCTGCTGAAGCTCGCAAGTCGCGCGTTTTTAGAGGGTTACTACTACAAGCCACGCATGGATTGGGAGCTATTTGAGCAGCACAGCAGCGGCCTTATAGCCACAACCGGATGCTTAGGAAGTGTCGTCCAACAGTCCCTCCTCAAAGGCGACTATCAAGGAGCCCTAGACCGTGCCGCTCGGCTTCAAGACATTTTTGGTCGAGATAATCTCTTCGTCGAACTTCAAGATCATGAAATACCTGAGCAAAAGCGAAACAACCCTCAACTTCTTGAAATAGCGAAAACGTTGCAGGCACCTCTCCTCGCGACCAACGATGCCCACTACACGCACCAGCACGACGCTATTTCACACGACGCTCTGTTATGTGTTCAGACCGGTTCACAAATGAGCGATCCCGACCGATTCAAGTTCCACGGTGACCAGCACTACTTGAAAACAGCACGCGAAATGCGAGGTCTCTTCGACGAATTACCTGAAAGTTGCGACAACACCCTTTGGATAGCCGAACGCGCCGATGTCAACATTGAGTTCGGAAACGTCTATCTACCAGACTTTCCACTTCCCCCAGAATTCGACAAAGATGACGACTACCTCCGCCATTTAGCATTTGAGGGCGCAAAAAAGCGGTGGGGAAATCGGCTATCAGACGAAATCGTTGACCGCTTGGGATACGAACTTCGTGTCATCGCCGACATGGACTTCTCGGCCTACTTCTTAATTACTTGGGATCTGATCAGACACGCCCGAGACAACGGCATCCGAGTTGGACCCGGACGCGGATCCGCGGCGGGGTGTGCTGTCGCCTACTGCCTGCAAATAACAGACCTGGATCCAATCAAGTACGACCTGCTCTTTGAAAGATTCTTGAATCCGGGACGAAAGTCCATGCCCGACATCGACATGGACTTCGATGATCGTTACCGGGACGAAATGATTCGCTACACAGCTGAAACGTACGGCCGTGAACACGTGGCACAAATCATTACTTTTTCGACGATCAAAGCCCGAGCGGCAGTTCGAGACGCTGCACGAGTTCTGGGATACCCATATGCCGTCGGGGACAAAGTTGCTAAAGCTATGCCACCGCTAGTGATGGGTCGCGACACTCCCCTATGGGCTTGTTTCGACCAAGAAGAACAGTATGTCGATGGGTATAAAGCAGCTGCTGATCTACGACAAATGTATGACTCCGATCCTGACGTTAAAAGGGTTGTTGATGTAGCTAAAGGCCTAGAAGGACTCCGCCGTCAAGATTCCATTCACGCCGCTGCTGTTGTCATCACTCGTGACCCACTTACCGAATACCTGCCGATTCAACGTAAACCTGTGTCCGGAGTGGATCCAGAAGATGCTCCTGTAGTTACGCAATTTGAGATGAACGGTGTTGAAGAACTTGGGTTGCTCAAGATGGACTTCTTGGGGTTGCGCACCTTGTCAATTATCGACGAGGCGTTGCGGCTCATCGGAATCACAACCGGTAGCGACTTTGAGATTGAAGACATCCCGCTCGACGATAAAAACACTTTCGAACTCCTTCAGGCCGGGGACTCGCTAGGAGTTTTTCAACTTGAGTCTGCGCCGATGCGAAGTTTGATGCGCAGCCTCACCCCCACTGGCTTCGATGACGTCGCCGCCCTCGTTGCTTTGTATCGGCCCGGGCCGATGGCTGCGAATATGCACAACGATTACGCCGATCGGAAAAACGGCCGGAAACCTCTTGATTTACCCCATGAGGACCTCGGCGAAATACTTGATGAAACCTACGGTTTAATGATCTACCAAGAATCAGTGATGCGAGTTGCGCAACGGATCGCTGGTTACACATTGGCTGAAGCCGATGACCTCAGAAAGGCCTGCGGCAAGAAAGACCGCAAGCTGATTGCACAACAACGAGTCAAATTTGTCGAAGGCACCGCAGCTGCGGGTTATGACGAACAGCTTGGCACTCGCCTATTCGACATCATCGAACCGTTCGCTGACTACGCGTTCAACAAAAGTCATGCTTTTGGGTACGGACTGATCTCATATCAGACTGCTTTTTTGAAGGCGAACCATCGAGTCGAATTTATGGCAGCGGTTCTCACCGGCGTAAAACACAATCTGGATAAAGCAGGGATTTATCTCAACGACTGCCGCCAAGCTGGGATTGTGGTTGAAGTACCTGATGTCAACCGCAGTGAGGTGGACTTCTCCTCCAAGGATGCTCGAATTCCTTTCGGGCTGTCAGCGGTACGTAACGTCGGTGAGGGTGTTGTTAGTCCGATAGTTGAAGAACGATCAACCAACGGCCCTTACATCGACTTCTATGATTTTTGTGAACGCGTGCCTACCTCGGTCTTGAATAAACGCTCTCTTGAAGCGCTGATCAAAGCCGGTGCGTTTGAGTCCTGCGGCCATTCCCGTCAAGGGCTTTTGTTGGTCGCCGAGGACATCGTCGACCAAGTTGTCAATCGTCGTCGTGAAGCAGACATGGGTATTCAGACCCTGTTCGGAGATTTAGCTGAAAGTCCCGGTGGCTTTGACGAACGAATCGAGGTACCTGAGCACGAGGTTGACGAAAAAACAAAATTGGCGTGGGAAAAAGAGATGCTCGGTCTGTATGTTTCGAGTCATCCGCTCTACGGCGTTGACGCTTCGTTGAGAAGAGCTACCGACTGTGCAATAGCTGATGTAGCAAATCAGCCTCCTTATGAAGATGGTCGCGATCCATTCGTGACGCTTGGTGGCGTGGTCTCGAATTTGCAACGTAAGTTCACCCGAGGCGGCGATGCAATGGCAGTATTTGATCTTGAAGATCTTCAAAGTTCTATTGAAGTCACTGTCTTTCCACGAACGATGGCAGAGCATGGCCACCAGTTAGACGATGACGCGGTGCTGCTGGTGGGTGGAAGGATCGACACCCGAGATGACGAACCAAAATTCATCGCAAATCGGCTCAATTATTTCGAACCAAAAAGTGGCCCGTCGGAACTACGACTTACTGTGCCTTCTCACCAAATCAGCGACAAGCTCGTTGAAGCATTGAAGGATTTGCTTTCGCGACATGCAGG
>TARA_B100001175_G_scaffold21446_1_pt1 | contig 14785 bp, 11 predicted proteins | sample TARA_B100001175 | Tara Oceans TARA_B100001175
ATAATACAGGCAATGAAAAATAAAGAATATGGAGACTGGACAAATATGAGCGCTGGATTCTCATATGACCACGGTCGCTGGGCAGAAAAAGGCGATTGGCGATTAACAAAAGAAATGAATGTTGGTGGAGCTGTTTACGATGTTGGAGTTTATGCTGTACAATCTGCTTTTTACAGCTCCCAATCGCATCCTTTGAATGTTATCGCAAAAAGTTGGACTGAAAGAAAAAATATTTTTAAGGAAATTCCTGAATATTGGGAATGGGAATTAGAATGGCCTAATGGTAAAATTTCTAAGCACAGCTCTAATTATGGAAAATATGAAAATTATCTTGATATAAAAACTGACTCTGGTGAACTTGGTCTAGAACCAGCTTACAGTTACAAAGGAATAAAAGGTTATACCCCAAATGGCCCAATGCAAATAAGTCCTGTTTTTCAACAAAAATTACAAATTGATGGGCAGTGTATGGCTATTATGAATAAACTCCCTAATATTACACCTGGAGAAATGGGTAGAAGAGATATTCGTGTTTTAAATGGAATAATGGAGTCTGCTAAGACCAAACAAAAATTTGAATTCAAAGGCTTTGCCTATTAAATGGTTTCTTGGAAAATATATTATTTAGATTTTTTACTTATTTCTTGTGCTAAAAACTCACCTAGTGCTATAAGTCGATTATTATTCCATATCGTTCTGTGTGATGAAAAAGATCCTATTAACTTATTATTCAAATAAATAAATCCTTTAATATTATTCCTTGTTGATGAACTTTGACTATTAACATATAAAATAATATTACCTTGATTTTTGGAAGCATAATCATTAACAGAAATAATATCACTGTTCTTTATTTCCTTAAAATCTACAGGATAATTGATTGATACATTTCTCAAGCTTAATTCATTGCTTAAAATCAAGCTTAGCTCTCTAGCATAGGTATCTGCAATATCCTCATCATAGTAAAATAAATCAAATTGGACATTACTATCCAAATTCTGACTTAAACTGAAGTTTGTATTTTTTGGCTGAGAATTTAAAATATTAAAATTAAATACAAAAACACCCATAAAAATAATGAGTGTTTTTGTATTTTTCGGTAAAATAATCATTCCCTACTGATTAAGTTGACCCATTCTAGCTGTTACAGTTACTTGAGTTTTCTTGTAAATGAAACCTATACCTAAAATTGGCTTTGATGTTGTTACTTTATATCTAGGATATAAAACAACATCAGCATCAGAATTTTTTGTAATTAGATTATGAGTAGCAATCTGTTCTGATTGGTCGAAAAAGATTCCAAAAATATTCTCAAGGAATCCAATACTAGGCATATCCATACCACCAATAATTGGAATCATAGCAGTAGTAGGAACAGGGGTTTGAGACGAAACTTGATTGTCTATCTCAGCACCTTTTTTGTTTTTAAATAGATTTTCCCAATCTATTCCTAAAATTCTTGTGGAAGAGTGACTAGCAGATGCCTGTCCACTAATAGTAAAATCAGATTTTCTAAATTCTATATTAGAGTCAGGATTTTTCATCGTCTTATTTGTTACACTGCAACTTGAAAAAAGTACAGCACAACATATTAAAAGTAATAACTTTTTCATTTTTTGATAGTTTTATTGATTATTTAATAAAATTAGTAAAAAAAATTTCAAAATCACAATAAATGTTTAAAAATATAAATGTTGATGACATGTCAAAAAAAAAAAAAAACCTACAAATTCGTAGGTTTTTTTTTAAAAAATATTTGAGATTAAATCATTAAAAATCTCTTGCAAATTGAGTCATCGATGTGATTTTTCCTTCTAAATTGAAGTAAAAGATTTCAAATAATTCCTTTTCCCAAACTTTACCATTTTTAAAAACCCTTGTTTCCTTGGACATAACTTGAACACCGGATGCAGCATCTGTATTATAAATTTTCAATGGGACTATCGCAAAAGGAACCCAATTCACTGATTTATAGTCATCAAATAAAGAAAACATTTCTGATTTTTTCATTTCTAATCTTTCGCCTTTGTAGTTGTTTAGAACAGTTTCATCGGCAAAAGGTTTGACAAATTCTTCAATATTCATTTCATTGTAATCTTCTACTAGTTTTTCTATAATTGCAACTTCATTTCTATCAGAAAAAACTAATGGTCTTCCTTTGTATTCATTGTCAGGACCACCAATAAATTTACCTCCATAGGATTTTCCGAAATTTGCAGAGTCAATAGATTTCCATTGTCTAAAATCATCAACTTTTCCATCAGAGTTGAAATTAAAGTATTCCATTAAATCCAATTTTTCGTAAGAGCCATTTTTATAATGGCGCTCCTCCTTAGACCAAGCCAAAACTTTTGTATCGGAATCACCTTCCAACTTAACTGGTATTATCACATATGGATCCATAGTTATGGAATCCATAGATTCTAACCATTTTTTAGTACTTTCACCTCCATTCTCACCAAGGAAATCATCATCATAATATTGTAAAAGATCTTCAGTATCTTTATTAGAGTAAGCACGAGTTAATTCAAGTAATCGAGAAGTCATTGTATCATCTCCGATAGTGTAAGATTTCCCATAATTATCACCATTTACAAGATGATTACCACCAGAATTATTACAATTGAGCATTAAAGATGATATAAATAAGGTTGTTAAAAAGATAGAAATACGTTTCATAAAATTTTTTTTTTAATTATAAGTTTTTTTAAAAGTAATCATTCTACCATGATTTTACTAGAAATCTCATAAATTTCATTTTCATATCAAATTTAGAGTAATCAACCTTTTCATTTAACTCTTCTCTTTCATTAACAAAATCAGGATTATCTTTAAAGAATTTCTGCCTGTCATTAAAACTAGTTAAATAATCCCTATAAGATTGATATCCGTTAACAAACCATGCGTTTGCTCCATTGGCTGGACCACCAACAGAAATCCATCCAGTTGAAAAACTAGATTTTGTTCTTGGGTATTTCGTACGTAGTGATCTTGTATTTGATCTCCATTTTCTTAAATTTTCATTATCGGCATCCAAAATGGTTACAACAGAATAAGGATAAGTTTTATTTTCATCTTCAAAAATGAAATTTCTACCACCATTACCCTGGAAAACAGGTTCTACAATTTTATCAACTTGAGTTACAAATTCTACCCACTCATCATCTATATTTGACATATCATAATTTTCTGACATTGAGTCAACAGATCCGGTTATTACTACAGTATGGGTCATCTGAAGCTCAGCTGGTGCATACATTATTTTGTAAAGATTTACAGTCGTTCCAACAGTTTTGTGATTAGAAAAATATTCGTTCATATGCTCCATTAACTTCACTTCATTTTCAACAGAAACGTTAAATCCATACGCTGACCACCTGTTATTTGGTTGAGCATATGATAGAGAGATAAATAATAGAAATAAGGCTAAAATTGATTTTTTCATGATAATTTATTTTAATTTATTCTTAAAATTACCAAAAATAGTTTTGATTTGCAAGTTAAATCAAAATTTAAATCCTATCAGCTGATTAAGAGAAATAATTAGAAAGTTATACTATCTAATTTAAATAAAAACTACAACTTCAATTCAAATGAATGCATAAAACTAAAATCAGAAGAGCCAGCAATTGCTACTTCAAATTCACCTGGCTCAAATATAAAATCTTTACCATTAAAGAACTTAAAGTCTTTACAAGTAAGCTGAAAATTTACTGTTTTATTTTCTCCTTTTTTTATAAATATTTTACTAAAGCCTTTCAATTCTTTAACCGGTCTAGTGATACTTCCTACTTTGTCATGGATGTAAAGCTGAACTATTTCATGTCCGTCATAATTTCCTGAGTTTGTAATATTTACTGAAATTGATAAAATATCAGACTCTCCAATTATATTTGAGGACAATGAAATATCTGAATATTCAAATGTAGTATAGCTCAATCCATGTCCGAAAGGATATAAAGGAGTATTTGGTGAATCAATGTAGTTGGATTTATAATCCTCGTTTGGGTTTTCAAGAGGAATAGGCCTTCCAGTATTTTTAACATTATAATAGATTGGTACTTGTCCAATATTTCTTGGAAATGTAATAGGAAGCTTTCCTGATGGGTTGTATACTCCAAACAAAACATCAGCAATACCAAATCCTCCAATAGTTCCTGGAAACCAAATTTCTAAAATTGAATCTACCAGGGAATCTTCTTCAGATAAATCTAATGGACGCCCATTCATTAAAATCAATATTATTTTTTTATCTGGAACTTCTTCCTTTAAAGTTTTAATTAGTTCCGTTTGAATTCCAGGTATTTTAATATTGGTCCTACTTGCAGCCTCGCCACTCATATGATAATCTTCACCCATTACCAAAACTATTTTGTCTGCTTTTCTTGATAAAGAAATAGCTTCTTGGAATCCACTTTTGTCATCATTTTTAATATTACATCCCTTAGCATATAAAATTTTAGCATCTCCTAAATAGGTTTTTATTCCATCATAAATACTGATTGCTTTTCCATTTCTGTCACCAGCAGCAGCCCAATTTCCAATAATATTTTCCTTATCCTTAACCAATGGACCTATTAATGCTATAGTTTGATTTTTGGTTAAAGGGAGTGAATTATCATCATTTTTCAACAATACAGAAGATATTGCAGCAGATTTACGTGCAGACTCTAAATATTCTGATTTATAGGTTACTTCTTTTTCTCTATTTTCATCACAGTATCTATATGGATCATCAAACAAGCCTAATTTAAATTTTATGAAAAGTATCCTTCTACATGAATCATTAACTAAATCAGCATCAACCTTTCCCTCATTTACTAATGCCTCTAAGTAAAATCTATTAGCACCACTCATCATGTCCATGTCGACTCCAGCTTTTATAGCTATTTCGGTAGCACGTTTTTCGTTTTCAGCGAAACCGTGTTGAACTAATTCATTAATTGCAGTGTAATCTGTAACAACAAACCCTTTGAAACCCCATTCATCTCTTAAAATATCTCGAAAAATAAATTTATTTCCTGTAGCAGGTACTCCATTAAGCTCGTTGAATGCTGTCATTAAAGTCTGAACTCCTGCGTCTACAGCCGCTTTAAAAGGTGGTAAATATACATTTCTGAGTTCATCTTGACCCATATTCACTGTATGATAATCTCGACCTCCTTGAGCTGCTCCATAACCTACAAAATGCTTTGCACAAGCTAAAATTGTATTATTTTTTGAAAGATCATCTCCTTGAAATCCTTTCACATTTGCCTTTGCAATTTCATTTGTTAAAAACACATCTTCTCCAGCGCCTTCTGAAATACGCCCCCAGCGAGGATCTCTTCCAATATCTAGCATAGGGGCAAAAGTCCAATGTAAACCGGCAGAAGAGGCCTCATCTGCAGCAATACGGGCTGATTTTTGAATATCTTTCATATCCCAACTTGCGGCGTGACCTAAATTAATAGGAAAAATAGTTTTAAAACCGTGTATTATATCATAACCAAATAAAATAGGAATACCTAATCTTGTTTCTTCAACAGCAATTTTTTGTAATTCTTTTGTTTTTTTTGCAGAGTAAACATTTAACATGGCTCCAAGATTTCCATCTTTTAGGAGTTTGATATTATTTGAACTTACTGTTGGACCAGTAGTAACCCAATCACCACTGTACATTATCGTTTGACCAATTTTTTCTTTCAGAGTCATCAAGCTCATTAATGAATCTACCTTATTGTAAATATCACTTTCTGAATTATTAAAATTATTATTTCTTGAACAGCTAAAAAGTGAAAATACTATAGCAACCTTAATTATGTATTTACCCATCTATTTTTATCAAAAAAATTAAATTTATTTTTTTTAATGCTTCGATTGTTAAATTGAATGGTTTCATGTGATTTTTTTAAAAACAAATTAGCTAAAATATATTTGTTTAATTTTCTTCCCATCTCAAATCATCTACAAAATATATATCTTGATCAGAACCATTAGTTTGGCCTGCATTAAAAAACAAAACTAAAGTTGTATTACCATTTGAAACAGAATCACTAAAATCATAACTAAACTCTTGCCAAGTATTGACTAAGCTAAAATCAGACCATTTTTCAATAGCTGAACCTCCTTCAAGTTTGGCAAGAACCTGAATTGATGATGATGAAAAAAGCTTAAATTTCAATTTATTGTAGTTATTTAAGTTAATTGGGACTCCGTAATTAAGAATAAATGCATCCCAGGGTTCAATCCCGTTATCAGCGTATTCACCTACAAATTGACTTCTGTTTTGACAACTTATTTGAGGATTAGAAACTATCGGAATAGCGTTTTCAATTTCATAATTTTGCTGGCAATTCCAATCACTTATGATATTTATGTCTTCGACAACTCCTATACAGTTTTCAATAATTGGTTCATCACATGGTGCAGTTAAAAACATTAATTCATCAATATAAAAAATTTGATCAGAATTTCCATTACTTACTCCATTGTTAAAGAAAATTTTGAGATTTGTGTGATCATTATCTACATTACTAAAATCAAAAATATAATTCACCCATTCTCCGGTTATAATAATATTATTACTAATCTCCTGAGGAATTGATCCACCGTATAATCCAGCCATTATAGGAGCAGTGATAGATGAATTAATTTTAATATGTAATTGAGAATTATCATTTAAGTCAATAGGCCCACCAAAATCAACTATCAATGCATCAGATGAGTCAGTGCCGTCATCAATGAAAGCTCCAACAAACATAGTATTGTTTAAAGCATCAGGGTATGGATTATTTGTTATTAAAACATTATTATTACCATTTAATAATTGGTAATTTTTTTGACATTCAAAATCGCTTATTATAGTCAAATTTTGCTCAATATTTTGACAAGGATCTAAATAAATATCAAAAAATAAATCGTCAATGTAGTATATATTAGGTACGCCACCTAAAACATTTTGGCCATAATTGAAGAAAATTTTTATTTTCTGATGATTTTCATTTTGTCTCCAACTAAAATCAAAACTATGAATTTCCCATCCATTATTACCATCAATATTTTTTGACATAAACACAGGATCTGAAGTCCCTCCTTCTAACATTACTCTGAGCTCGCCTGAAATTTCTGTTTTTACTTTAATTTTAAAAATTGTGTGTGTAGAAAGATTAATAGGATTGTCAAAATCAATATCAATATAATCGTTGGAATCTGAGTCGTGTAAATAAGCTCCAACAAATTTACTATCGTTTATAGGCGTTTCAGATGGATTTCTAATTGTTTGAACATTATTCAAAGTAACATTTGCCTGACATTCAAAATCATTTATGATGTTGGGGTCAATGACTACATTATTATCTTCACAAGGAATATAATTCAAACTAGGAAAACTTTTAAATTCATCTTCACAGGAAATACAAATGAATAAAGTTAAAATTGTAATTAAATTTTTAATACAAAAAATTAATCTTTTCATAATATATTTATTTTTAAAATATAATTTTTTCAACATTCATTTAATGAATTATTGAAGTTGCTACAATAACAAACTTTAAGCTCTTATTTTTTTAATATTTTAATTGTTTTTGTTTTTTCTCCAAAAATGTTTTTCAAAAAATAAGTTCCTGAACTTAACATTGAAATGTCAACTTTGATAGACTTTTTATTTACATTTCTTCTTGATATTAAAACTTTGCCATAAATGTCAAATATTGTAAATGAATTGACATTAATGTTTGATTCAATTCGCAAAAAGTTATTTACAGGATTTGGAAAAGAATTGATGAAATAAATAGGATTAGTTTCGTTAATGGATAAAGTACTAGACCAGCTTAAATCATCAACATAATAAATATCTGACGTACTTCCTGACTCCACTCCTGGGTTAAAAAATAGAATTAATTTTGTATTTCCATAATTTACAGCATTACTGAAATCAAAATTAAATTCTTCCCACGTGTTTTCAGAACTAAAATCTGACCAAACTTCCAAAGGCGTTCCACCTTCTAACTTTGCCATAACTTGGATTGACGTTGGTGCATATAACTTAAGGGTAAAGTATGGATTTGATGAAAGATCAATAGAGTTTCCAAAATCAATTTCCATATTATCCCATCCGCTAGTCCCGTCATCGACGTATTGTCCTACGTTAGTTGAAGTATTTATACCAGAATAAAATGGATTTGATACTTTTTGAATATTACCAAGCAACGCAATAGAAGGATTCAAGCTTTCAAAATCTGAAATTACTGGAAATGTATTTATAGCATTAGTCCAACGTAAATCATCAATATAATATGTATCTGATGAAGTGCCCGAAGTTTGTGCAGCATTAAAAAATAGCACTAGAGACGTATTACCATTACCTTCAGCACCACTAAAATCAAAGTTTAATTCTTGCCAAGTATCTGTAGAAGTAAAATCTGACCAAATTTCGAATGGAGTTCCACCTTCTAGTTTTGCTAAAACTTGTATTGATGAATTAGAGTAAATTTTAAAACTTAAAAATGAATTTGAATTGAGATTAATTTCGCTACCAAAATCAAATAGCAAATTGTCCCACCCATTTAAACCATCATCAATATACTCACCAATATTATCAGACATATTTATTCCACCAGGAACTAAATTATTTATTGAAGTTACTCCATTACCCAAAACAGTTTGTGTAGGCAATCCGCACTCAAAGTTAGTAATGACAGGATCATTGCATTGGCCATATGTAAAGTAACTTACAATAGTTAGATAAAAAAGTATTTTTTGTTTCATAATAATTGAGTTTTAATTGAATAAATTATTAGGTATTAAAATGAGTTAAAAGTTAAATCCTAAGTTATTTAGACCATTTATAATATCTTGATCTTGCATGAACAAATTCCATAACAATTGAGTTCTGTAATTTTCAATCATAAGAATAATAGGCCCTTGGTCTATCGCTAAATATAATTCTGAAACCCAATTGTAGTGAACAGAAAATGCATCATAGAATCCATATTCACCCCACAAGTTACTGTTTAAATTGTAATAAAAATGCTCCAAAGCTCTTTTTGACTCTAATGGAGTATAAGGAAAAGAAGATAATGCTGCAGTTGGGGCAATTACACCCAAGTCATTTGTGGGACTATGTGCAGAGTAACCATCGTAATTAGTACTTGCAGTAATACCCCAGCTATTTTGATTATAACCATCATAACCATTGGGGTTGACTACACAATGCATATAATTAATTAGAGAATGAGATCTATTTTGATCAAAATAATTTGTGTATTGATCACTTAAATTTGTTGGATTAAGTCCGATGAATGAATAGTGAGAAAAAAATAAAGGTCCACCAAAGTTTTCACCAAGAGGTAAAAATGAATCATAAAAAGTACCTGTGTTGACCATAGCACCATTTCCCGTCCATCCCTGGACATATACATCTGTATTTATAGGAAAAGTTGGAGAAGACGCTGCCAATATATACACAATTAACGATTCATTCCAACCACTTACGTCTAGATTTATATCAAAATTATTTGTTGGGGACCAGTGCCAAGTTATTTTATTTTGCCCTTGTGTATACCATGTCCATTCAACAGCTTGCCAAAGCGCTGTTATTCTAGTTCTTACAGATATTTCTTCTGAAGAGTTTTCCGAAAAGTATTGTCTTGCAATTAACAACCCTTGCATTAATAAAGCAGTTTCTACAATATCACCACCATCATCTAATTGACTAAATGGTATAGTATTGCCTGAACTATCATACCAATGAGAAAAAGCACCATGATATTTTTGAGCTGATTCCAAAAAAGATAGTACTAATTCCATTCGTTCAATAGCTTCAAATCTTGAAATCCATCCTCTTTCTACAGCAACAGTAAAAGACGCAATAGCAAAACCTGAACCTCCCATTGTTATAATATTTGGACGACTGCTGTCTTCTCTTGCTAACCCGCTTCCAGGTTCTGCAAAATCCCAAAAATAGTTGAAAGTCTTCTCTTGAGTTAGATCAAGAAGTTCTTCAAAAGTAATTTCATCTATTATTTCACTTGAGATAAATCCAACGTCTGCAGGAGGGGGTGATATATTATTTGGGTTCTCACATGAATAATTAGTAATTGATATAACTAAAATTATAGCGAAAAAAAGATATACTTTATTGATAATAATATTTGCGTTCATAATTTTTTTAATTACCATCCAGGGTTCTGTTGTAAAATACCATCGCTCAAGTTTATTTGAATTTGAGGTATTGGAAATAATTCGTGTTTTCCAGTTACAAATGGAATGCCCAAAGATTGTAAAACTGTAGAAGCTCTACCTTGACGAACCAAATCAAAATATCTGTCGTGCTCAAAGGCTAGTTCCCATCTTCTTTCATTCCAAATATCTAACTGAGATGGATTATTTAATGGTTGGAGACCTGCTCTCAATCGAACTTGGTTTAGGGGTCCTGCAAAGTCACCTCCCAAATGACTGGCAGCCTCAGCATTCATTAATAATACTTCTGCAAATCTGAGTATTCTTATGTTTTTTCCTGTTTGATTGTTCTCTGTAAATGAGCTTGAGTATGCTTTTTGGTTATACATTGAATTAACCACTGTTTCAGGAACAAATCTTCCATCATAAAGGGTTTCTCCACGAAATATTATAGTGGCTTCTCTTCGGATATCTTCCAAATCATAGGAATTTAAAAGATTTTCGCTTGGCACATTAAATCCCCAACCCCAACCGCCTTGGCCTCTTGCACCTTGAGTTAGGCTATACATATCAACTCCAACAGAAGGTAATTGACCTTTAGCTTGAATTTCGAAAATTGATTCTTGATTATTTTCTCCTATCTCTTTCCATATATCTTCATAATTTGGAGTTAAAGTATATTCTCCAGAAACAATAATTTCATTTGTTAAATCAAGAACTATCTCCCATTTATTTTGATACATACTAACTTTAGCTAAGAGAGCTTTTGCAGCACCTTTTGTAGCACGACCCAATTGCATGTCAGGGTATGCGCTTTTTACTGGTAAAACATTTATTGCATCTATTAAATCATTTTCAATAAATTCATATGTTTCTTCTTCCGTAGCTCTACTGAGTAATTCTTCAAGTGGTGAATTAATGTTAGGGGTTTCAGTTATAAGTGGTACTCCTCCAAAGGTTTGTAAAAGTCTAAAATACAGTAATGCTCTTAAAAATTTAGCCTCACCAATGAGTCTAGATTTTAGTTCTGTTTCTAAATCATCAAACGGTTGAATTCTATTTATAGCCTGATTAGCTCGCTGTATGCCATTAAAATGTCCTTCCCAAACTTCAGCAACTGATATCGATGTAGCGTCATGTGTTAAATTATCAAAAAGGTGTTTATCAGTTCCTGTATCCCCTGGGTCACTCCCTTTGTCAGCATCATCGCTAGAAATACTGGTTATTGCATTCCACGAAAAAGAGCTAACCTGCCAAGATAGAAATATATTATATGTCCCGTTTATTAACTCTATAGCCTGTTCAGAGGTAATGGCATCAGCCGTAATTTGATTTGCATCTATTTCTAAAAAATCTTCGTTGCAGGAAAAATTAGTTAAGCATGATAAAATCAATAAAAAATGTAATCCAAAAAAATTGTTATGATATCTTTTCATTTAATAAATAATTAAAATAAAATATTAAAGCCTAAAAAATAAGAACTTAAAGTTGGATATGCATCCAGCTCGATTCCAGCCAATCCCAGTGGATCACCTGCTAACTCAGGAGTAAATCCCGAAAACCTTTTGAAAATTAGGGGGTTTTTAGCTGTTATGTATAATCTTATTTTTTTTAATTTGGCAGAATTAAACGAGTAACCTAAGGTAATATTATTAATTCTAAAAAAATCTCCAGATTCTAAAAAATAATTAGAAGATAAAGGCACATTATTTGAGGCTCGAGGGGTTGTGTTGCTCGGCCTTGCTGTTGTCCATCGATTATTAAATACATATTGCTCCATATTTTCATTACCAAAACGCTGAGCTTTTTTACCGTTATAAACTTTATTTCCAAAACTACCATAGGTATCCAAGTTGAAGTCAAATTTTTTATAAGTAACCTTCAAATTAAGTGCAGAAGTAAATGAAGGAATAAATGAACCAAAAAAACGTCTGTCTTCCTCATTGATTTCTCCATCATTATTTATATCCTTATAGACAAATTGACCTCTATCATCTATTCCATTAACTTCGTACAAAAAAAAGCTCCCAAGAGGCTGTCCTAATGAAACTCTTTTTGTGTATTGTCCATTGTTAATACTTCCTCCAATTTGATTTGTAAAAAATTGGTTTGAAATTTCAGAAAGCACATTTTGGTTATAAGCAGCATTAGTTGAAATATTATACGAAAGATTTTTGTTTATTTTATCAGTCCAATTCAAACTAATTTCAACTCCCTTGTTTGTGATTTTTCCAACGTGAGACAAAAAGGGATCAAAACCAAAAGTACTGGGTAATTGTAAAGGTAGAATTGCATTATTATTAATTCTTTTGTACAAATCTATTTCACCATTTAACCTAAAATTGAGTAATGAAAATTCAAGCCCAAAATTATACTCATTAGTATTTTCCCAAGATAAATCTTCCTGAACAGTAGCAGTCACTGTGCCACCCTGTTGAGTATTTTGGCCTGAGCCAAATGGATATGGAAAACCTTGATTAAATCTGACTACATTAAAACTTGGTATCTGAGCATTCCCTAATTCGCCATAACTAATTCTTAATTTTAATTTATCAAAAAAACTTTCAGTCATGAAATTTTCTCTAGTTAAAAACCAACCTGCGCTGACAGCATAAAAATTTCCATACCTGAATTTTTCTTGAAAGAAATTAGCCGCATCCATTCGATAAGAAGCATTAAATATATATTTATAATCATAGTCATAATTGAATCTAGCGATGTAAGAATAGAGTTTTCTTGTTTCAGAAAATCCTCCACCAGATTCTTCTGTACCGTCACTACTATTTCCCAAATCAAGATTAAAATTTAAATTTGATCCAGGTGGAACATTAATTCTAGAGCCATAAAGAGTTTCATATTTATTAGATTCAGAAACTAATCCAAGTGTAGCATTAATATTATGACTTTCTCTGATCTTTTTTTTGTATGTGATATAGTTGTCAAAAAACCAACGGTAATCGTTGCTGTGAGCTACAAATAAGACTGTCTCAGGTATTTCAGGAGCATCAGGGTCTGTAGGTTGAAAATTATTAATTGTATTACCGGGTTCAATAGATAAATAGGTCGCCAATCTATTATCAAAATTATAAAAACGATTATAATTTGTTTCTAAAGAAAAACGTGAAGTAATAGTTAAAGGTTCAAAAATTTTATATTCTAATTTAAATGTACCCTGTAATTTTAAAAAACGTTGCTTTTCATTTTGAAGCTCTAATTGTGCAACAGGGTTGGCTACATTATTAAATGCAACGGACGAACCATATCTGCCATTCTCGTCTCTGACTGGTACAATTGGAGCTTGCTTGTAGGCACTTGTAAAAACTCCAAAATTTTTGGGATTTGAATTTGCTAGCTGTACACTTAAGTTATGAGAATAATCAACTTTTTTTGATAACTTATAATTAATATTATTTCTAAATGTTACACGTTCAAAATTATTACCTGTAAGTATTCCTTCTTCTTTATTAAGATTGAAACTAAAAAAAGATTTAATATCATTATTTCCACCAGAAGCAGATAAATTGTGATTAGTAATTAATCCTAACTGACTTACCTCGTTTAACCAATTAGTATTGTATGATTGCTCTGATGGAAAAAAATTAGATAAACTGTTGTCATTGTTTGGGTTTGAATCAGTTAATAAGTTCCATAAAATTGCTTCATTACTATAAGTAACAAAAGAATTAGTATTTGCCATCTTAGGTCTAAAGCTTATATTTCTCATACCAAAATTACTATCAAATGAAAAAGAAATCTTACCTTCTTTACCTTTTTTTGTAGTAACAATTAAAACACCATTAGCCCCTCTATTACCATATATAGCTAATGATGCAGCGTCTTTAAGAATACTAATTTTTTCAATATCTGCAGTGTTAATATTATTGATATTATTTGTCAAAATTCCATCAACGACATATAGAGGCTCGCGACCTGCAAGTACAGTTCCAAGACCTCGAATAATTACCTGTGAAGAAGTCCCGGGAGCATCAGATGCAATAATATTTACACCTGCCGCTTTTCCTTGTAAAGCTTGAGTTGCATTTACAACAGGTTCAATTGTTAAATTGTCGCCTTTTACAGAGCTTACCGAACTCGTTAAAACCTCTTTTTTTTGACTCCCATAACCGACAATAATAATTTCATCCAACTGGTCTATATTCTCGCTTAGGTAAATTATGCCTAAATCATTTTTAGAGGTCAAATCAAATTCTTTCTTATTAAAACCAATGTACATTACCACAAGTACGTCTTGAATATTTGCATCTAAAATAAAATTACCATCAAAATCAGTTTGGGTACCATTGGATGTGTTTTTTAAAAAAACTGAAGCTCCAATAATAGGATCACCGTTCTGATCTAAAACTGTACCTGAATAAAAATTTTGAGCATTTAATCCAGTTGAGATAAAAATAAAATGAAAGATCAGAAATAATAAATAATTTTTATTTGACATATAATTAATTTCACATAATATAATTAAAATAATTTTTATAAAGTATAGTCATTAAGAAGTTAATTTTTGCAAGGCAAAATATAAAAAATATCTCCAAAAATAATTTATTATTCTTGGAGATAAAATGTGATCGCACTAGGATTCGAACCTAGGACCGCCTGCTTAGAAGGC
>TARA_B100001175_G_scaffold305872_1_pt1 | contig 14745 bp, 14 predicted proteins | sample TARA_B100001175 | Tara Oceans TARA_B100001175
GAATTCTATTTAAAGACTTAAAAGCATGCTTTGCATCCCGATCGCTTCGCCGCGACCACTGGAGATTCCTCCCCCGACCCAATTTCGACCGGGAGACGGCGATGATGGAGCACATCGCGACGCTGGCCGTCGAGGTCGAAGCAGAAAACTATTATCAGGCCAGGTCTAGGTCTGATGAACGTCTTCGTGAAACATTAAAGTTACTACATCAAAAATTAGGTAGTTATGAAAATATTGTTAAATTTATAAAAAATCTAGATGATAATCCCAGTCTAAGACAAAGAATGTATCGTTTACCCATTGAAGAAAGGATGCTAAAAATAGGGCATTTTGTTAAAATTAGAGCTAAACTCAGGTTATACGGTATTCTTTAAATTTGGGGCGATTCATCCCTGGAATAATCTAATTTGTCTAATATAGACAAATTGACGTTAGAAACAGCACTATTTCTAACCGCATTTTGACCGCGTAATTTTTTTGTGTTGGCGCGTAAGTACTATCTTTATTTTGACGCTACTTGCTTATTTCTAACATCTTTAGGTAGGGGGGGGTATTTTTATTTATATTGAAATTAATTTAATTAAAAAAAAAAATATAATAGTATATACAACGCATTATATAAATATAACAACCGCATAATAGGTATATACATAGTTTATATTATGGTCACAATAGTATCCCCTATATCACCAAAATATGCCAAAAAACGCATGTTAAGCATATTTGCTTAATCTTTTTCAAAAAAAATCCCCCCCCTTTTTTTTGCTGTTTTTTTGTCTTTGACGCATTATGCGCCAAAAAAAAAACATAATGCGATATAACGCGATAATCGATTGCTTAAAAACAGCAAAAAAACAGCAAAAAAACAGCAAAATGAAGACATTTACGTAGTTTGGTGCGTCATTGGCCACAACAAAAATAAGCAAATCCACATTTTTCATGTATGTTGCGTTCGCTATGCGATGTCGCGCCAGAATCCAACGGCGAGTGCCGCGTATGGAGCGTCCGCTCCTCCTCCAATAATTTGGTGTTTGTGGCTGCTAATTCGCTATTATGCGGTGTTAAGGGCTCGCAAATAGCATTTATCGCATTATCAGAATCGCGCAATGCTTTTGCAATGTATGCACGAGATTTCCTTTTGCGCAGTTGTGTTACTGAATCAACTGGAATCATTATATAAGCGATTTATTGTTTTAATATTTTAATATTAATGTTATATGATTTTTTCGCGCATACCTGGCATGTAATGAAGGCGCATCGCGCCGCATGGCGTCGCATAATATCGCCGCGACGTCCGCGAGCGCGTATGCGATGCATAGGGTGGCGACTCCAATACAACAAAATGCGCATTTTAAAATAATAGATTCTATCAGATTAACTAGTAGTAATATATGATTGGGATAAAAAAGTTACTCATTCATAGCTTATTTTTTTTTGGTAGTAGTTTATCACCATTAATACCTAATTTGAATAAATTAGCAAAGTATACTGGTTCATCTTACAAAGAAGGTAATGAGAATAATTCATTACTAAATCTACCAACACATTTTGGGCTAAAAATTTTTTACGATGAAGATAGTAATTTAATACTTACCTGTAGAGGAACATCGAATTTGAGTGACTGGATCGAAAATATCAATTGTGCTTTAGTAAAACACGAGGGGTTTAAAAATGCACTGGTTCATTGTGGGTATTACAATACAATGCAAAAAATGATTGCTGAGCCAGGATGGAAATTTTTACACGAAATAGTGTCTTTAGAAAAAGATGTTTACTTATGTGGACATTCGAGTGCCGCCGCCAAAAATATTCTTATTTGTCATTATCTGGCACAAAAGCATTCAACTACGAATTTTCATATAATTGCTTTTGGAATGCCAAAATTTGCAGATTCACATTTTTATAGAGAATTGAAAGAATTTAAAAACGTAAATCTAATTTCGATCAGACTCGCAGATGACATTGTCCCAACATTAGGTATAGGTGTCCACGATCAAAAAAGTACTTTATATTTAGATTTAAAAAATTTTGTATTAAATCCATTTAAAGCGCACCAAATGGTTCGATATCGTGAAGCCGTTTTATTATACAAAAAGTGCAATGATACTATAAATAGTATATATGACAATTTTTTTTAAATTTATATGTTTTTAATTTTTGTTATATTTACCTATGATAATAGTTATACCAATTGGAGGAGTTGGACAACGATTTAAGAACAACGGATATAAAAGACCTAAAGCTTTAATAAATATTTATGGTAAACCTATTATATCATATTTATTGGATAACTTGAATACAAATAATATAGACTATATATTTATTCCATACAACAAGGAATATATGAAGTATAGATTCGAGGATTTTTTAATAAATAATTATCCTAATATAGTGTTTAAATTTTATGTTATTGAAAATAATACAAGAGGTTCTGCTGAAACTATTAACATCGCAATTAATAATTTGGATGAGAAAAGAGATATTCCGGTGATTTGTTTAGATAGTGACAATTGGTACAAAACAGATATTATATCTAAATGGAATGGTCAAAATTGCGTGTTTTCATTTGAAGATTTCCAAGATAACGCAATATATTCATATGTAAAAGTAAATGATGCGAATGAAATTATAGATATAAAAGAGAAACTTAAAATTTCTAATAATGCTTCTACCGGAGCCTACGGTTTTAATTCAATAAACACATTAAAAAAATATACATCCAAAATTATTAGAGAAAATATAACTCAAAAATCAGAATTTTATATAAGTGGCGTTATAAGTGAAATGTTAAAGGACAAACATATATTTAAAAATAAAACAATAAATAGTAGAGAATATATTTGTCTCGGAACGCCATTACAACTGAAATTTTTTAATAACAATAAACATATTAATATAGGTAAAAAAAGGATTTGTTTTGATTTAGATAACACGCTTGTGACATTTCCAACTATTTATAATGATTATACGAGTGTTAAACCAATAGAAAAAAATATTAACTTTTTAAAACACTTGAAAAATCTGGGTAATACAATTATTATATATACAGCAAATAGAATGAAAACACATTCCGGCGCCATTCGGGCCGATGCTGGTAAATTAACATTCCAAACACTAGAAAAATTTGATATTCCATATGATGAAATATATTTCGGAAAACCAAATGCTGATTTTTACATAGATGATTTGGGACTTAGTTGTTTTGATGATCTAGAAAGGGAAATGGGATATTATAACAGTAAAATAGAACCAAGGGATTTTCACTCAATTGAAACCAACTATACAGAAACTATAACAAAGAAGGGGAATTTATCTGGAGAAAACTTTTATTACAAAAATATACCAAATTGTCTAAAACATCTGTTCCCCGTATATATATACGGTAATGAACAATCTATTACAATAGAAAAAATTTCTGGAACAACATTAACAGATATTTATTTATCTGAATTATTAACAAAACAGACATTGATAGATATATTCAATTGTATAATTCTAATACAACAAAATTACGCAGATAATGATGTAAATATATACGAGAATTATGCAACAAAATTAATTAAAAGGTATGATAGTTACGATTATTCAATTTTTGAAAATAGTAAACATATATATGATGAATTATTGGTAAAACTCAAAAAGTATGAAACAAATCATAATGGGAAAAAAACAATTATACATGGTGATCCCGTATTTACTAATATAATTGTCAATATTTATGGTAAAATTAAGTTTATTGATATGAGAGGAAAATTAGGAGAAAAACTAACATTATACGGAGATTGGCTATACGATTGGGCAAAAATATATCAATCATTAATTGGTTATGATGAGATTCTACTAGAAAAAACTATTAATTCAGAATATAAAAATGATATGATAGAACATTTCAAAGAATTTTTTATTAATAAGTATTCTGAAGACGCATTTCAAAATTTAAAACTAATAACAAAAAGTTTATTATTTACACTTTTACCATTGCATCATAACGAAAAATGTGTAGATTATTATAATCTCATTTTCTCTAAATATCTAAATTGAATAGTGCGGTACAGATTCTTTCAAAAAATATATAATATTTATTAAATGGCATTACAACATAGAGCAAATAAAATCGCTAAATGGTTCGCCTCGCCAAGATTCAACAAAATAACTCGTTCGTGGACCCCGGAAACAGTAGTTAGTTTACAGGGTTCCGATCCTCCTCTTGAAAAAATGGCCAATAAAATGGCAAAAAAATATTGGAATATTTTGGAAAAAGCAAAGGAAACTCGAACGTGTGAATATACGTTTGGCGCGCTTGATGTCGTTCAAATGACACAAATGTCAAAATACTTAAGCACAATTTACGTCAGTGGCTGGCAAACCTCCTCAACTGAAAGTAGTAATTTATTACACGGGCCCGATCTAGCGGATTACCCTTACGATTCAGTACCCAATAAAGTAAACCAATTATTTAGAGGTCAAGTTTTACATGACAGAAAACAATTCGAAAGAAATTGCAGAAATCCAGATAATACTACAAATATTGACTATTATTCTCCAATCATTGCTGATGCAGACACCGGTCATGGTGGAGCCTCTGCTGTTATGAAGATGGTAGAAATGTTTGTAGATTCAGGCGCTGCGGGAATTCACATTGAAGATCAAAAGGTGGGAGCAAAAAAATGTGGCCACATGAATGGAAAAATTCTTTGTTCAATGCAAGAGCAGATTAATAGATTGAAGGCTGCCCGTCTTCAATGTGACATTATGGGAACCGAGACGCTAATAATTGGTAGAACAGATGCTCAAGCAGCTAATTTGATAGAAAGTGATATTGATCCGGTTGATAAACCATTTTTGTTAGGTAAAACACCATCATCGCCAGAAATGCACATTAATTATAAAAATGATTCAAGATGGGGTGGTTACAAAAATTTGACAGATTGGACTCCTTCACGAACAGTTGAAGGGTTTTACCATGTCGATTGTAGTTTAGATTATGCAATCGCAAGGGCACAAGCAATGGTTCCATATGTTGACGTTTTGTGGTGCGAGTTAGATTCACCTTCTATAGAAGATGCGAAGAAATTTGCAGATAGTATTGATAAAGACAAGGTATTTTTAGCATTAAATACATCTCCATCGTTTAATTGGGGTTCTTCAGGTTTAAGTGTAGGTGACTTGAAGGAATATCACAAAACTTTAGGTGAACTTGGATATTCATGGAGCTTCATCACACTCGCAGGATATCATCTAAATGGTCTTGCAGCGGCAGAGTTTTCTAAGAATTACAAAGAAAATTCAATGTTCGCATATGTTAATGATATTCAGGATAGACAAAGAGACCTTGGATTAGATATAATGAAGCATCAAACATTTTCTGGTGCGGAACTAGTCGACGCGGAACTTACTGCAATATTAGGTGATGATTATACTACGGGAATTCAAGGTGCGAATTCAACTGAAAATCAATTTTGAGCCAATCCAGTTTAAATGAATTTAAATTTATTAGGTATTAAATTATTAGATATCATTATTTTAAATTTTAATTTCTAAACAATGTCTACAACGAAAGTAGGAGAATATGGCGGTAGATTATGTAATCAAATATTTCGATTATTTGCAGTATCTATACTAGCAAAAAAACATAATTTACACGTTAACTATATTTTGAATCGCTACAAGTCAATAAGAGATCTAGGAATAATATTATATTCTTCGGACACTAAAAAGGAGGGTGTTTGCAAATCATTAGATGACGATACAATGTTACAAATTTATAATAGTAATGAAAAAATAGGTTCTCTAAACGTGAAGGGACAATCGTGTTTTCAGCGAAAATCATGTTCAGATTTAATTTTTGAAAATATTAGATCAGATGAATCAAAAAAATCAATTATAAACAAAAATCCATACAAAGATAGATATAATAACAATAATGACTGTTGTATTCATGTTCGTTTAGGTGATGTTCGTCGCTGGAATCCTGGTGTATTATATTTTTGCAAAGTATTAGATGACTTAAATTTTGATAAATTATACATTGCGTCAGATTCACCAAATGATCCTATTGTAAAAGAAATAAAAAATAAATATGAAAATTCTGAAATATTGATAAAAAATGAAATTGAAACAATTCAATTTGCTTCTACATGTAAGAATGTTGTATTATCACATGGAACATATTCAGGAATTATTGGATATTTATCTTTTTATTCCAATGTTTATTATTGTAAAGTTAAAACTGTAGGATGGCAGCCGGTAGGTCCATGGAAAGATAAAGATAAACTTCCTAATTGCAAACCAGGTAAATGGATTGGAATTGAACTTCCTGAAATGACTGAGAAATTTGAGAATGCCCGAGGTGCAATCTGTAAAGAAGATTTATATCCGGGAGAATGGCGGCGCGGCGACGGCTGGGCTGGCTAGCTTATATTTTGATTTAACATTTTCTCAAAACTTCAATAAAATTAGAATGATTTGGTATAATTTTTCTATTTAATAGAACTAATAAAATTGATAATTCACATGGGAATTTATTTAATTTATCATAATTGTTCCAAAAATATAAAGAATAATTACTATTCGTCAATATTTCGGATATTTTTTTATTTTTGTATTTTTTGCAAAAATGTAAAAAGGTGTTTTTATTAAAAACGATTTTATTGTTATTACTTGCTATTGGAATAGCAAGTAATTTATTAACAAATTTCCATTTACCACTGTCAAAACAGTTATCTGTATTAACTAATATAGTTTCAAACAAATCATTAACTTCATAAAAATATTGTTGTTTTTCTTTAACTAAAGAATTCCAATTTTCTAGTAAATTGAAGCAATTAAAAATTTCTTTTCGCAAACCATAAAATACGAAATCACTATTCAAATATGCATTTCCAATTAAAAGATCGTGATAATTATTTTCATGAAATGCATAGATTATATCTGGCCTCAGCCGATAGACGGCAAAATATTCAAAATTATGTTTTTTTTCATATTTTTCCATCAAATTCCAACCTTTTTTGATTTTTTTGAATTGATTTTCTGTTGGTAATAATTTTTTATCATTTTCCACTTTAAGACTGGCTATTGCTAATTTCGAATAATTGCAAGAATCATTCTCATAAACAAGAAAAACATCCGCTTCTAAAAAATTTATTATATTTAATATATTTTCATATGCTGAAATGTGCTGACGACCACATATTATTACAGAATGTCTTTTTTTTATCATAATTTTCTCTTGTATTTTCAATAAAGACTGGTATAAATATATCGCGTAATTAAAATTAAAAAACTTCAATATATATATAATATGTTATAGTTATAAGAATGACTTACTATATAAGTGGAGATACAATTACAACTGACATAAGTACATTACAATTTTTCCCTATTCACTACTTTAATACATACATAAAGGAGTTTACAGCAAATAATAATTTAATTAACTCAAACTCAACGGTAAATAATAAAAATGATCCATTAATTTATATCACAAAGATTGAATATCTTGATAATTTTTATAATGAAATTGTAACATCATTAAATACTAAATTTGTATTAATAACTCATTACGGAGATCGTGAAGCTGGCTTACATCATAAAATTTTAAATCATCCATTATTAATAAAATGGTATGGTCAGAATATGCGTATTATTTCTGATAAAACATCACCTATTCCAATAGGTTTAGAAAATAAGTACTGGAAGCGAACAAATATACATACAATTAAACAACATTCTAGTAATTCAAAAGAAAAATTATTATATCTTAATTTTACGCTTGGTACACATCCGAATCGTTCTAACATCATGAATATTTTATTAAAAAATGGGTTTAATAAAAACGAAAAATTAGATTGGTATCATTATATGGAAGATTTATCCAAGCATAAATTTTGTATATCACCACCAGGAAATGGTGTTGATTGTCATAGAACTTGGGAATGTTTATACTTAGGTGTTATTCCCATTGTCAAAAAATCTGCTCATATGAATTATTTTAGTGATTTACCGATTTTATTTGTTGATAGTTATGATGTTATTTCTATCGAATATTTAAATCAAATATACAAAGATTTTCAACATAAATCATTTAATATGGATAAACTTTCTCTTTCTTATTGGAATAGAAAAATTAGGACACATTTTAAACGTTCCGACTGATTAATGTTTATATATTTTATAAATATATAACTTCAAGATAAATTAACAATATTAAAAATGAATAGAAATAAACTTGAAAAACAAAAGGAAGTTCGAGAAATAATAGAAAAATTATCTGAATTGAAACTGACGACAATATATCAACCAATCAAAGACCTGTTTCAACAATTGAAAGAATACATAAATAATGATTCGGATGTTACGATTAATATTAAATTTCCAGAAATTCATAAAAATATAGAAGGTTATTTACCAATAAACAAGAAACGCCAATGTTGGATCAGATTGACTAATTCAAAGTAATATTTAATATATTTTTATTGAATAATGAAGAGGAAGATATTGAAACATAAAAAAACTAGAAGATCTAAAAAAGCAGGTGCAATTCCAGCCGCGTTACTCATTACGCTTCAAGAGCGAGCGCAACCACCGCCACCGCCACCACCGTCGCCAAGAAGCGAATTGAGAGATTGTAAAAGCGAATTAGAATTGTCAAAGCGGTTTGGCCAGCAAGAAAAGAAGAGAGCTGACGAATTGATGAAAAAATTATCTGATTTAGAAAATACTGCAATTAATCTAAGAAGCGATATGTCCGCCGCCGACTCAACGAAAACACTTGAAGAAATTGAAGAAGACATGCGCGAAGCCGTGCTAAAATGCATGCGTGATGGTGACGACGATTGTGAAGAAATTGATAGATTGGATTTAGTATTGAAATCTCACCCTGAATACAAAGAAAGACTAATGGCGCAGCGGGCCGCGTGGGAGACGTCGCAAAAAAACGCTAATGAAAATGCATTAAAAGAAATGCGCGGCATAGTTCCAGAGGATATAAATAAAACCTCTTTAACTGAATTAAAACAAACTCTCACTTCAAAGCTAGGCGATCCTTCGCTCGCAAACATTTTAGCAAAACGTATATGGTCAAAGAAAATAATTTGGTTAATTCGAATGCCGTCGCAAATGGTTAAAAAGTTGTCAATTGTTGAATTTAAAAACAAATATTCGCCAGTTGGCCTTGACATTGTAGAGTTAAGAGCTATATACTACAGTTTGCCAATAGAATTCGAGAATGATGGTAAAGGAGAAAAAGCTGCTTGGCGAGAGAGTATTCGGACAAAATTAGAAGAATTTGTTAATCGCGAGCAAAATAATAGTTTGTCTCCAGGAGAAAGAAGACATTCTGCTTATAATGGAATTCCTAGAGAACCATTATTCAACATTAATATGGATTCAAGAATCTGGAGTCCTGATGCAATGGATCCATTTGCGAATTAACTATCTATTTGTCTATAATGCAACAAAGCAATGTAATAATACTCGTATTCGAGCTTCTCTCGCCAATGAATATGGTCAGTCCCATTGAAACACATAATTCCACCAGCTTCACAGTCGCAAGCCCATGCTTCACTTGTACTTGGTGTGTAAGGATATCTTCCCTTGAATTTTCGAGGTTGTTTAATTTTATGGGCATAAATTGGCCATTTTGCTCCTTCTGGTTTTTTAAGTATGTAACTGCAAGTATATTCGCAGTCAGCCTGATCAGTGTGAGCCGGTAGATCACTATCTTTAATATAACAAGACAAATACGTATAAGTAGGTCTTAATTTTTTCCCTGTAAAATGCTCTATCAGAGGTAATAATTCATATTGAAGCATTCGTGACACCGGATCATTTCGTGATTTATATCTATTTGATTGTCTGTCACCTAAATCGAAGAATCCACTTTTGATTCCATCATAATAATAATCTCCAATAAGTTTTATTGCTTCATCGTTCACTGTTTTTTCAATTATTGCAGGATTGTATTCATTAAAATTGTAGTCTACTTTTAGATTTTCCATATTTAATAATCCATTATCTCCATCTCTCAAAGAATACATTTTCTTTATTGTATCGACGATTTCATTCCAACCCCTTCTAGTTGATATTCCTGAAAAAACTAAAGAGTTTCTGCCATTTCTAGCAGGATTACCATTTACAAATGTGTCATAAACTTCTTTTAATGTTTTCAAATAATTGTCCGGTCGAACAGGCGCGCTCGCACAACTGGCACCCCCTCTTGTGCATTTTTTCGGTGGCGTCGGTGGCATTGTTGATGCGACTTGTGCTCGTGGTTGTGGAACAAAATTGCAATTTTTTGTCCTTTCTCGGATAAACATATAAAACATTAAACCAACATCATCGGTTGTATTGCTTATTATTTTGAGTAATTCAGGATTTCTATCAATTGTATGCGTGAGGGTGTTATTGTATAGCATTAAAGAGCCGCAACCAAATGTATATGATTTATTTATATTGCAGAAATTGTAGTTTAAGTTGGGAGTTAAAAAGCCTGTAATTGTTTTCATTCTTTGCCCTTGTTTTTCTGAAAAAAGATATGAATTTGCTGATTTACTATCGAATGCATCATAATGCTTTCCATGAACCCATCTTCTTGGGTATTGTACAAAACACATGTTATCATAATAATTCATATCTGTATTTGTTAGTTCTGATATTGTTTTGACAAACTGAGGCAGTCTTGTATTTTGAACCCAACAACACGATTTGTTATCGACGGAGTTAAATGTTAAAATACTTTTCAAATGAGTTATTGTTTCGTTGTTAATAACTTTATCGAATTTTTGAATATTTTTATTATCAAATAATGATTCTGCTTCTGCTGATTCGACTTTTGCAGCCTGTGCGCTTCGTGACTCATTTACTGGTGGATTATATACAATTTTCGATCTACTATCTTCTCGAAACCACAAATTAAACGCCCATTTCTCTCCTTTAATCACTGGCATTCCAGCATGTTCTGATAATAAATGTTTTTTATTTGTTCCTTCATATGTATTGTGGAAAACTAATAATTTTCCTGCTTCAGCATTTACCGTTTTATTTAGTCTAACAAATCTAGTACCTCCTCCCTCGGTTACTGTATTTAGATAACATAAAGCTGTCTTCATACGTTGACCACCAAATTTCATGCATCTTCGCGATTTTTCACTTCCATTGTGATCCCATGAGTCATAGTGTTGTTTGTATTCTTGGGTAAGGTCATAATATATTAATTGAAATGCTTCTGCGTTACATAATGGTAAACCTACTAATTTAGAAATTCTTTCACCAGCTTCTGTTGTTATTTTATCTGTATAATGTGAGATCCAGCAATTTTTACCAGTCCTGCCTCTAGATACATATCCTTTTTTATTATCCGATACTAATGCTTCACTAACACCTTTTTTTTTAGCCAAATTTATAAAATGTGTGCAAACTTCATCGCTAAGGAAATTCGATATTGTATATACTTTTGGGTCATTATTTACTTGTTTCGCAGTATATCCCCCTTCTATACATGTTGTAGTTTGCTCCATTATATATAGTTTTATATGTAATATTTAATAATGAGCTATTTGAACACTATTTACGAAATTTACAATAAAAAAGAGAAAAAAGGAATTACATTTGTTATTAAAGAGGAGGAAGGGCATTTTTTTCTGGTTTTTTCAATTAATGAAAATGGAGTTGTAAGTATATATGAAAATATTATTTTAGAAAAATCTTCAAATCATATTTATAGAACACAAGAGATACTTATCCATCAAGATATGAATTTTAAAGAATATAAAGTTCTAAAAGTTAAGTTCATGTTGAAGTTTAAAAATAATGATTTATCACCAGTATCAACAATTTTTTTACATTGTTTGAAGAACAATAGGGACAGAATATTCAACTTAAGTATATTAGATGCGACCGAATTAGGTTATGTTATTCGTCCGCTTTAGTTATTTTTTTTGTTGTTAACAATTATACAATGAATGCTTTAAAAGAATATTTTATTGCAGGATTTGGTGCAATGGCTGGTGTTTTTATGTTTATGACGATTTTATCCGTGTATACATTAATTATAGGTGGTAGTGGATATTACCTTCTTAAAAAATATAATAAAATTAATGAAGATGGAAAGCAATCGCCTTTGTTTCAAGAATTGACCCCGTATCAATATGTTGGATTGTTGTTAATAGTATTTGGTATTGCACCGTTTTTGCAACACTTCATTAGTTCTATATTTTTAGGAGCCGGACTTGAAGTCGGTCAAAATCTTGTAGAGCAATTTACTGAATAAAAAGATTACTTCTTCCATCGTTTTTCATCAACAATATTCCAGTCGGACGAATTAACAGCTTCTCGCACATTTAGTTGTTTACCCCAGCTCTGAAGATATAATAGTTCCGGATCTATATTTGATATATCATTTGATAAATATCCTCTCAATATTTGTATATAATGAGTAAATGTTGAATCTGTAGTGCCTATAAATTTTTTTGCCATAGAACATGAAATCAAATCAATTAATGGTTTATATTTATCAGGAACACTGCATTTATTCATAAAAACTATATTAGGATAATTATCTTTCAGAAACGCCACACGTTCTCGAGAGTCAGTTGCTATTAATAACGGCATTTTTGTATCGAAATTCTTTAACATTGCGTCTATGCTATCATTTGTGGCTTTATTACTAGTATTGGTAGGTCTAAATTTTTCAAAATCAGTTCCTCGAAAATGTATAGCATTAAATGTACCAACATTTGTAATCCCATTTTGATTTAAACATTTTTCTATCATTTTAAGTATATCTTTTTTGAATTTAAAGCCATTTTTTATTTTATTGCGTATTTCTGACAGGTATGGGCTATTTTTAAAATAACTATCCATATTACCAAACAATCTGGTTTTTTTTGTATCAATATACCATATTTTTTCACCTTCCTTCTGCTTAAATTGATCAATATAATAATCCAATTGAAATGTTTTTTTCTCTAAATGTAAACCATCATTTAGAGAGAAATATTCTTTATATTCTTCAATTGTCACATCTTTATTAAACCATTCCTTGCTTGTATATACTTTGAAATACGACTTTAATGCATTAATATCATAAAAGTCTTCTAATTTGCAACAAGATTTGTCCTTATTAGATATGTGATGCCAATATCCAGTTGGTGGAAGAACGATAGTTCTATTGAATATGATAGATAACCCGAATAAAACTTCTATTGCCATTCGGGTATTAGACATGCCAGCACCATCCCAAGAAAATGCAATAATATTGTTTTTTGATGCATTCGCGTGCGGATTGGCGGATGGTGTATGTGCAAGGAATAACAATCCTTTATTTAGTGGTAGTTCCAATGACCCACCTTTTTTAGTGCGCGTCGATGGCGCGTGGCGCCGTCGCCGGTAGCGCCGCCGCGTGGTGCGCCGACGAGTTTTCTTTTTGTACATTATATATATAAATAAATATTTTTACTGCATGATTGTAAAGTAAGTCTTATTAGAGGCTTTGAAGGTATCGGAGTAATGACTGTTGGCGCTTTGCCCAAAGCTGCCCCACCTTGAATTGTTTGACCACTCGACGTTCGATACATCCCAATTTGAAATATCTTGGTTGAATGCAGAGGCCGTGGAGAACATAGCATAAATATGTGTTACACCTGACATATTCCAATTGCTGATGTCCTGGTTAAAGGACCGTGCTTTATAAAATGTATGATCTGCTATTTCTAGTTCGGATAAATCCCAATTATCTAATGGTTGATTAAAAGGTGAGTCGACGAACATACTACCTATACTTGTAACCTTGGACATATTCCAACTATTAAGAGGTTGATCGAATGATGAATTATTATAGAACACCCCTCTCATATTTGTAACTTTTGACACATCCCATCCAGAAATATTTTGATTGAAAGCGCACCCGAAGAACATATGATTCATATCTGTTACACTTGACACATCCCAGCTTTCAAGAGGTTGATTGAAAGTTGTCGGGGCGGCCGCGACGACGGGCTCGCGCGAGAACATACGATTCATATCTGTTACACTTGACACATCCCAACTTTCAAGAGGTTGATTGAAAGTTGTAGCTGCGTAGAACATATAATTCATATCTGTTACACTTGACACATCCCAAGAATTAAGGGGTCGATTGAAAGCTGTATTGTATCGGAACATCTGGTACATCTCTGTTACACTTGATACATCCCAATTTGAAATATCTTGATTGAATTGAGATACTATCGAGGCGGCGTCTCGCGTGGCGGAGTCTTCGGCGCCGAAAATATTATACATACTCGTGACATTGGATACATTCCAATTGTTGAGAGGTTGATTGAATAGAGACTCTTGAAACATATTACGCATATCCGAAACTTTTGATACATTCCAATTTCCAATGGGTCGGTTAAATTCCGTTGTATCTTTGAACATATTCCCCATATCTGTAACACTTGATACATCCCAATTTGAAATATCTTGATTGAATTCCCGAGCACGAGAGAACATACGATACATATTTTTAACACTTGATACATTCCAATTTCCAATTGGTTCATTGAAAGTGCCGTCGGCGCCGACATAAGTGTTTTGGAACATTTCTTTCATATCTGTCACTTGAGACACATCCCAATTAGAAATATGACCATAAGTTAAATATGCGTTATCTGAATCAGAAATCCAAGCATCAACAGCTGTTTTAAGACCAGAACGATCCGTAAATTCGTATCCATTTACATTAAAATATAATTTGTCTGAATCTTG
>TARA_B100001175_G_scaffold497_1_pt1 | contig 14729 bp, 15 predicted proteins | sample TARA_B100001175 | Tara Oceans TARA_B100001175
CTTCTACCATCAGTTTCAACGTCCTTTCTGAATGTAGTTACTTGATACTGAACTTTTTCATATATTAAGGTTATCGTTCCAAACTGAAAACCGGTGTTAATGGCTTTTATCCCATTCTCTTTTGCAACTTTTATAATTTCAGAGGGGAGCGCAGTAGTGGCTAAATCAATATCTTTGATTGGTAAACTTAGCAAGCAGTCTCGAACACAGCCACCAACGAAGTAAATATCGTAACCGCTTTCAGCAAAAACTTTAAATAATTTTTTTGCTGTTTGGTTAATTAAGGATTTTTTAATCTTGTCATTCACTTTAAAAAATTTCTGCTAATGAACGCGCTATTCTAGCGGTTGCTCCCCAAATATAATGTGGCCCGTAAGGGACTGTATAATAAAAACGTGTCTTGTTCTGCCATTCTCTAGATTCTATTATAAAATTATTTAAATTAATAATATGATTTAACGGAACAGTGAATACTTCCTCAACCTCATCAAAATTTATCTTTAACTCAAAATCTTTACCCACTAACCCTACATATGGTTTTACTTGAAAACCTGTTACTGTTTTATGATCAGGCAAATGTCCAATAACTTCCACTAGATTTGCGGGGAGACCTATTTCTTCATGAGTCTCTCGTAATGCTGTTTCTTCAAGTGATTTATCAGCTTCATCTCTTTTGCCGCCTGGAAACGATATCTGGGATGGATGGTTTTTTAACTTAGATGATCTTTTCGTCAGTGTAACACATAGGGTTTTATCTATTTCACTTATTAAAATTAATACAGCAGCGGGTGTAAAAGGTCCTCTAAATCGATCCTTGAAATCTAAATTGAGATCAAAATCGGAGGAAGGTTTTCGACTATCGAATACTTTACGTTTAAAAATACTGATCAAATTACTATTTTTTAATTCCACTATTTTTTAGCCTCAAATCCTAAAGTTCCTGGCTCTAGCCTATAATGCATTCCACAAAACTGACAGTCTGCAGTTAAAAATCCATCCTCGTTAGTCATATGCTTTATCTCTTTTTTTGAATAGATAGACATACTTTGACGAACCTTTTCCTCTGAACATGTACAACCAAAATAAACACTCTCAGGGTTATATGTTTGGGGGTTTTCTTCATTAAACAAACGAAATAAAACTAACTCCTTTGAATAGTTGGGGCCTATAAGCTCAAGATCGTCAACAGTATCCAGAAGTATATTAACTCTAGACCAATTTTCTTTTTCTATATCTTTAACATCTTTAATTTTAGAAGTTGAGTTTTCTCGATCTAAATTATCAAGTTCATTCGAGGAGCTCGGCAAATGTTGTAGCATAATACCACCGGCACGCCAGACATGTTCATTGCTAGAAAAAAGGTTTTGCCCATATGATACTTTAAACCTTGTGGGAATTTGTTCAGATTGAAAAAAATAATTTTCAGCACAGTCAGAGAGTGATTTCCCTGATAAGGGTGTTATACCTTGATAAGGTGTTTTTTTTGAACCTTGATTAATAATTACTGCAAAATATCCATCGCCGATTTGGCCAAAGGGGTCAATGTTGGGATCTATCCTCTCTTTATCAAAGCTTGCGTATGCGCGAATATTTGCAGAGTCTTTATTTCTAGTTGGCCCATAATAATCTGTAGCAATTAGACGGATCGGGCCGCTCCCGCGAATTTGAAGAGACAGTTTCCAGTCTAATTTGAGCATTTGCCCTATTAGGGCAGTAATAATAGACGCTTCTGTAATTAGTGCTTCCACAGGTTTAGGATAATTGTGCTGATCTAGGATCTTATCTAAAACTCTCCCTAGTCTACCAAACCTTCCTCGAACATTAGAGTTTTCTAATTGAAAAGGAAGAACTATGTTTTCTTCAGATATATTTTTTGTCACTTTTTAGTTTCCTTGTATTATTAGGATTGAATATAGAATTCGGAAGAAATCAGCAATATAGTCTAAAACAGGTTTTAGATATTAGTGAGTAATTATTATGATAAGGCGTTTTGGAGAACCTTTTTTAGTAGGTAAAGCTTATATAAGGCGCCCAAGTGTATATGTCGTATTGCCGCGAGTTAATAAACTTCTTGTAACTGTTCAACGTGTGCCTCAAGAAGAAATACAGCTTCCAGGCGGAGGAGTGGAGATCGGCGAACAATACCTACAGGCACTTTATCGGGAAGTTACCGAGGAAACTGGTTGGATAATTTCTAACCCCAAGAAGCTTGGTACATATAGACGATTTACCTATATGGCTGAATATTCTTTATGGGCAGAAAAAATCTGTCACATTTTTTTGGCAAAACCTGTTATCAAAAAAAGTGAACCGACCGAACCAGGACATTTTGCTTTTTTTATGTCTGCAAAAGACGTTATCAAAAACTTGATAGGTGAGGGCGATAAATCATTTGTTCAAAGTTGTTTTAGGTTGTAAGAATAAAAATATGCATATTTATCTATTAGGAAAAACACAATGAAACAAATTTTTATAATAATTAGTCTTCTTATAATCTCTGGGTGCCAATCTGTGACTGGACCTGCTGTTTTATTAAAGCCAGTAAAAGTTTGTGGAGATGTTAAGGTTCCAATTTATGGTATTTTAGATAGACCGACCTCGTCTGGGGAAGTTGTAGCAGGCGCTGCAGTTGGTGGGGTAGTCGGTAACCAATTTGGTAAAGGTAAGGGTAAAAAAGCTATGACTGTCTTAGGAGCAATAATTGGTGGAAATAGCCAAGCAAATAGTCGTGTACAGGAAAAAGTTATCGTAGACTACAAGACAGAATATCGTTGCAGAACAGAATATAAATAATTATTAAATTTTTTTAATACTACAATTTTCTCCTGCTATCTTGCGTTTGGGCCTACCTAAAGATATCGAATAACTTATCGTTAAATGTCATGGAGTATGACTATGTCTAAACCAAAAAAAGTTGTTCTTGCTTATTCTGGAGGGTTGGATACCTCGATTATTTTGAAATGGCTTCAAATTGAATATGGATGTGAAGTGGTCACATTTACAGCTGATCTGGGTCAAGGAGAAGAATTAGAACCGGCTCGTAAAAAAGCTGAGCTTTTAGGCATAAAACCGAAAAATATTCATATCGAAGATATTAGAGAAGAGTTTGTAAGAGATTTTGTATTTCCGATGTTTAGAGCGAATGCAGTTTACGAGGGGCTTTACCTTTTGGGAACTTCTATAGCCAGACCACTCATCTCCAAAAGATTAATAGAAATTGCAAGAGAGGTCGGTGCTGATGCTATTGCGCATGGAGCAACTGGAAAGGGAAATGATCAAGTTCGATTTGAGTTATCTGCCTACGCACTTGACCCAGAAATTAAAGTTATTGCTCCGTGGCGAGAATGGAACCTCTCAAGTCGAACAAAACTTATAGAGTTTGCTGAAAAGCATCAGATACCAATTGCAAAAGATAAGAGAGGTGACGCGCCCTTCTCAGTGGATGCAAACTTGCTACATACGTCCTCCGAAGGCAAAGTTTTGGAGGATCCTGCGGTTGAGGCTCCAGAGTATATATATCAGCGGACGTCTTCACCAGAGGATGCTGTCGATCAACCTGAATTTGTTGAAGTTGGTTTTTCTAAGGGAGATGCAGTTTCTATAAACGGGGAAAAATTGTCACCTGCCACTTTACTTGCGCAGTTGAATATTATTGGGGGTAGGCATGGCATCGGTCGTTTAGATTTAGTTGAGGGCCGTTTTATAGGTATGAAATCCCGTGGCGTTTATGAAACTCCAGGCGGAACAATCCTTTTGGAAGCTCATCGAGGGATTGAACAAATTACCTTAGATCGAGGCGCGGCCCACTTAAAAGACCAATTGATGCCGCAATATGCTGAATTGATCTATAATGGTTTTTGGTTTAGCCCGGAAAGGGAAATGCTACAGGCGGCGATTGATAAAAGCCAAGAATATGTTTCGGGTACTGTGAGATTAAAAATATATAAGGGTGTAGCCCGAACAATCAGTCGTTGGTCAGAGTACTCGCTCTATTCTGAAGATCACGTTACCTTCGAGGACGATGCTGGTGCTTATGATCAAAAGGATGCGGCCGGTTTTATAAAACTTAATGCCTTGCGACTTAGGTTGTTGGCGACAAGAAATAATCGAAAATAATGAAAGTTATTAAATTATAATTTTATTTCTGATTAGTCGTTCATAAAAAGGCATTGCAGTCTCATAGACCTTTCTTAAATGCTCAGGTAGAGATTGTATGGCGGCTTCGGACGACTCAAAATTAGTACTTAAGTGAGCAGTATTATACCAGTGCTTCCCCCAAACCCCCTCATTTGCGTGCCCTCCTTTAGGCCATGACAGCATAGAGGGGTCAAATTTCAGTTCTAGGTAACTACAAATCTTTTTTAAAGCTTTTTCTGGGTACTTTAAAATATCACTACTTTCAATAATAAAGCCTCCCAACTCTTCATATATCTGGAGCTGTTGAATGAAGCCGATGTCATTGAGGATAGGATTTTCACGCTTTTTATTATAGCTGCTAATCACACGTGCTGGATGTCTGACTAGAAAAATATTTTTATAACTCTTTGCCCATTTTAGTGAAACCCCGTCCAAAATGTGATTACAAATTAGTTTGATATATAGATGTTCTTTTTTTTGAGTGATAGGCTCATCAAAGCTTTTAATTACTTCTTGAAAGCTTTTGGGTTGAGAGTCTAAGATTTGATCTCTCATAGGGTGATCAAGCTTAGTCTTTTGTAGGTATGCGGCGTAAAAAGGCTCGTCCAAAATAGCAGTATCAGATCGAGACGCAAAGCTATACATCATCGCAGTCGACAAGTTACGAGGTCCTGACCAAGAAGCTATTTTCATTTTAGCTGTTCATTTATCAATGAAGTATACAATTTTCTGATTTCTTTTGTTATAGGGCCCATTTCGCCTGAACCAATCGTTCTTCCATCAACTGAAGATACGGCAGTTTGCGCACCAAAAGTACCTGTTAGAAACGCCTCATCTGCACTGTAGGTGTCTACAAGACTAAAATTCTTTTCAAATACCTTTATATTATTGTTCTTGCAAATCTCAATAACCTTTCCTCGAGTGATCCCATTCATGCAGTAATCACCTGTAGACGTCCAAACCTCTCCGTTTCTCACTATAAAAAAATTACAGGCGTTTGTTGTATTCACAAACCCATTTATATCTAACATCAAAGCTTCATCGGCGCCTGCTTTTTCAGCTGCAATGCAGGCTAATACGCAATTTAACTTAGAATGTGAATTTAACTTTGGATCTTGCGACATTGGCAAGCCACGAATGTGAGGAACTGTCGCTAGTTTTATAGGTCTAGCTATTTGTGGTTTAGAGTGTTCGATAATTATTACAAAAGTGGGTCCAGATTGGCTCAGTGAAGGATGTTGGAAGGGTCGTATTTTAACCCCTCTAGTTATCATTATTCTGGCGTGAGCATCAGTTTCAATATTATTACTTAAACGTGTTTTTTCTAATGCATTTAGTATTCCTTCTGCATCATGGTCTATGTTAAGATCAATTGCTTTAGCCGCTGAAAAAAGTCTTTCCATATGTTCATCAAAAAAAACCCATTGTCTATCATAGAGCCTAAGACCTTCCCAAACGCCATCTCCCAGCATGAAGCCACTATCAAATACACTAACTTTGGCATCTGATTTTTTAATAACATCACCATTCACGAATATTTTAATCGATTCATTTCTTAAATCTTCTTCTGCCTGGTGGGTCGTTACAGTAAGCGTCATGTCACGTCTCCGAAAGGTTTAATTTATAAAAAAATCAATGTTATTATTTAAGATAATTTCTATCGCGTAGAGGCACACAAGAGCTATTAATGGGCTTAAGTCTAATGTTCCCATTCTGGGAAGAAATCTTCTGATAGGATTATAGATAGGTTCAAGTATTTGATTAAGTCCAAACCAAATCTGTGCCACGAGTCTTTGACGAAGGTTCAATATTTGGAAACTAATCAGCCAACTCATTATAAAGTGTAAAATTATTAGCATCCTAACTGCTCCGATAATTAGCATAATTATTTGATATATTGACGTCATATTTTAATGCTCCCAAAAATACTTTAATTTAGATTTACTGTTACAAATAGAGCTGTGCAAGTCTACGCTCCTTATTAAGTTTAGGAATTAAGCCTAGATACTAAATAACTTTATACATATGATGTAAGTATGTACCCATTTTTCCGAATAGTTAAAGAACTTGTTCTATACGGTAAGCCTAATAGTCAGTCGCTATTTGAGGAGTATGTCTCACATCATTTGTGTTGGCCGTGGGATCTAGATGTGTGGTTAGAACTTAATAATGGAAGAACTTTGACAATTTTTGATCTTGGTCGAGTACCTTTGGTTAGGCGTGTAGGTCTTCACGGTATACTAAAAAAAAATAATTGGAGTTTTACTGTAGCTGGCTCGTCTATTAGGTACCAAAGAAAGATATCAGTATTTGATAAATTAAAAATGCACTCGCGTATAATAGGATGGGATAATCGCTTTTTATACGTAACGCAAACAATTCTACGGTCTGAAACTCCAACAACAAACGTTTTAATTCGAGTGGCTATAGTAAGTAGCCAGGGTATAGTTAGTCCTGAAAAAGTTATCCATGCTCTTGATAATAAAATAGCGAACCCGAACCTTCCAGTTTGGATAAAAAAGTGGGCAGATAGTGAAAAATCTAGACCATGGCCACCAAGTTAGTAGTATAATCAATTGTTGAGAAAAACGGATATGGGCTATAAAAAACACAATAACCGTCTTTTTGGTTGGATAATGTTTGACTGGGCTACCCAGCCTTACGCAACACTATTACTGACATTTATTTTTGCGCCATATTTTTCTGAAATTGTTATAGATAAGAAAATTAGTCTCGGCGTGACGGATTATATCGCCAAAGCTGAAGCTCAAAGCCTTTGGGGCCTTGGATTAACTATTTCGGGTATAGTTGTTGCATGTCTTGCCCCAATTCTAGGAACTATGGCTGATTCTTCTGGTGGGCACAGAAGGTATATTTCGTTCTTTTCAGTATTATATATCTTGGGTGCTGGTGGACTTTGGTTAGCTATTCCTGAAACATTTAATATTGTTTTGGTGCTTAGCTTTTTTATAATTGGCCTTGTAGGAATGGAGTTAGCAACTATTTTTACAAACTCTTTTCTTCCAACGTTAGGCACACCTGAGGAGATTGGTCGTATATCCGGAAACGGTTGGGCTATGGGCTATGTTGGTGGACTGATAGCACTAGCCTTGGCACTTTTATTTTTTGCGGAGAATAAGCAGGGCCTAACAGTATTAGGAAAAAGCCCTGCTTTTGGCTTAAACGCTGAACTAAGAGAGGGAACTAGAGCTATAGGACCTTTAAGTGCGTTGTGGTTTGCATTTTTTATGATACCATTTTTTTTATTTGTTAGATCAAATAATATAAAAAAAACTGCGATATCAATTTATGAAGCATTAAAAAAAATTATTGATACTTTTAAAAAGCAAAAGATAAATCGAACCCTATTCACTTTTTTACTTTCATCAATGTTTTATCGAGATGCCTTAAATGCAATTTATTCCTTTGGTGGATTATATGCATATGGAGTCTTGGGATGGTCGGTTACTGACATAGGGTTATTTGGTATTTTGGCTTTGGTTTTTGGCGCACTTTTTTCTTGGCTAGGTGGAATTGCGGATAGTCGGTTTGGACCTAATGCCGTAATTAAAGTAGCTATTATATGTCTAATAATCGCTACACTATCAATAATGATGATTACACCCGAAACTATATATGGCTTTAACGTTTCTAAAACAAATTTGTATGGCTCCTTTACGCTCTCTGATATTTTATTCTATTTTTGTGGAGCTTTGATAGGAGGAGCAGGCGGCGTACTTCAGTCCGCATCCAGAACTATGGTTGTGATTCATTCAGAAAGTTCTAAAGTTACAGAGGCTTTTGGGTTTTATGCTTTCTGTGGAAAGGCAACAGCATTTCTCGCCCCATTAATGATATCAATTGTTACATATATATCCCATAGTCAAAGGGTCGGTATGCTTCCGATAGTCTTTTTATTCGTTGTGGGGTTTATTTTATTAACTTTCGTGAAAAAAGACAGTTAGGATTTTTCTTTATGAAGTTTTTAAAAATTATTTTATATGCTTTTTTCGCTTTAAGCCTCTCTGGAAATAGCGTTCTCAGTGCTGATTTAGCTAAAAACCTTTTTGGCGCACAAACAATAGGTTCAGGCGGTTCCGCGGACCCTATTGGATCATACGCAAAAGGCTGTGCGGCTGGATTAATACAATTGCCGGAAACAGGGGACTCTTGGCAAGCTATGAGGTTGTCAAGGAATCGCCATTGGGGCCACCCTGATCTAATAGAATCAGTAAAAAACTGGAGTACAAAGGCTAAATCATATGGTTGGGGTGGGCTATATATAGGGGATATTTCGCAACCTCGAGGAGGTCCGATGCTAACGGGACATAAATCCCATCAAGTAGGTTTAGATGTAGATATTTGGTTAAAACCAAAGATTGATACATCTTTAAGTATATCTGAACGAGAAACAGTTGAGCCTATATCGATGTCAAAATCAAGAGGTGCTCAAGTAAATGATAATTGGACCCAAACGCATCACAAGGTGCTTAGAGAGATTTCTGAAGATAAAAGAGTGGCCAGAATTTTTATTTTTCCAGGCGCAAAAGTTAAAATGTGTAGAGATGAAAAAGGAGATAAAAATTGGTTGAGGAAAGTTCGTCCTTGGTGGGGTCATAATTACCATATTCATATCAGATTAAAGTGTCCTACTGGTGCTGATCAGTGTCAAGACCAATACCCCCCACCCACAGGTGACGGATGTAATCATGCAGAAAACTGGGTAAAAAAAATATTTAACCCTCCACCTTTAACTAGGAAAAGACCCATGTTTAAGCCACGACGCGAACTTATTATGTCTGATCTACCGAAATCGTGTGTTTCCGTTTTAACCGATGAGTAGATTGCAACGCTCTAAACACCAGTTTATAGGAATAACTTAAGAATTATAGACTAGAGGGAGTTTATCATGTCTAATTTAGAACTTGAAAAATCAATAGAAGCTGCGTGGGAAATTCGAGACCAAATCACATCATCGACAGCAGGAGACATTAGAAAATCTATTGAGGAAACTCTGGCTGCCCTTGATACGGGTGTTTTAAGAGTTGCTGAGAAAAAAAATAATGGAGATTGGGTTGTAAATCAGTGGGCGAAAAAGGCAGTGCTTTTAGGTTTTAGAATTCAAGACATGGAAGTCCAAACTGGTGGACCTCAAAATAGCACATGGTGGGATAAAGTTGATAGTAAATTTAAAGGTTGGAGTACTAGCGACTGGAATAAGGCAGGATTTAGGGCGGTACCTAACTGCGTTGTAAGAAAATCCGCATATATAGCACCTGGGGTCGTTCTAATGCCTTCATTTGTAAATTTAGGAGCATTTGTAGATGAAGGCTCTATGGTAGATACTTGGGCTACAGTTGGCTCATGTGCCCAGATTGGAAAAAATGTACATCTATCTGGGGGCGTTGGGATTGGAGGTGTTCTAGAACCTATGCAAGCAGGCCCAACAATTATCGAGGATAATTGCTTTATTGGTGCACGCTCGGAAGTGGTTGAAGGTTGTATCGTGCGTGAAGGTTCTGTGTTGGGTATGGGTGTATTTCTTGGTCAATCTACCAAAATTATAGATAGAGAAACTGGCGAGATTTTTTACGGAGAAATTCCTCCCTATTCAGTTGTTGTGGCTGGATCTATGCCCTCAAAAAATGGTGTAAATTTGTATTGTGCCGTCATTGTAAAAAGAGTTGATGAAGGCACTCGATCAAAGACAGCTATAAATGAACTTTTGAGAGATTAACTCAAAAGTCGTATGAAAAAATTAAAAAGAAAAACTAAACAATCTGTTTATACGCTCCTAATAGAAGTAGGACGAAAGGATGGAGATGGGTTACCTAACGATTCCACGGGGGCAGCCTTAATGTGTTATTCTTCTGGAGTTGATGAGGAAGAGGCTGTACGTGAAGCTACCACTCTTGTTAAAAAAGTGGGTCTGGCGCCCTTAAACATAACTAGTTACGGTAGTTTAGATGAAAGGCTTTCCGAAGGTCATGATATCTCAGAGGATGAACGGGGACTTATAGCGAGGGCAATAGATGAAAATGCTGTCATAGTATCTCAAACTACCGCGTTTTATGATTGAAGGAAAAAAATGATTAGTAATTTAGATGTTGTTGAGTTGTCTAAAGCTCTAATAAAATGTAAATCGGTAACACCCAAAAACGACGGTGCTATTGAAATTATAGAATTCGAACTTTCATCTCTTGGCTTTGAGTGCTTTCGAGTTGATAGGGGCGGTATATGTAATTTATTTGCCAGACTGGGAAAAAGGAACCACGTAAAGACTTTTGGTTTTAATGGCCATACGGATGTTGTGCCTCCTGGTGATTTAAATGCTTGGACGTTTAACCCATTTGGTGGGATTGAAAAAAATGGATCCCTTTATGGTCGAGGAGCCGCTGACATGAAAACTGCCATAGCGGCTTTCATATGTGCCGTGAGGGAGTTTGTTGAAGCTAATACTTTCAATGGTTCCATAGTCATTATGATTACAGGTGACGAAGAAGCAGACGCAACTGATGGTACGATTGCAATATTGGACTGGATGGAAAAAAATAATGAGCACCTGTCGGTATGTTTAGTAGGGGAGCCTACTTGTCCAAATTATATGGGAGAAATGATAAAAATAGGTAGGCGAGGCTCGGTTTCGGCAGAATATTTATTAAAAGGTGTTCAGGGGCATGTCGCTTACCCAGCAAAGGCTTTGAATCCGCTTCCATATGCTGCTAGTTTGGTGGAAAGAGTATCTACTTTCAAGCTAGATTCTGGTACCAAACACTTTGATCCCTCAACGTTAGCAGTAACTTCTATTGATACAGGCAATAATACAACTAATGTTATCCCTTCAGAATGTAGAATCATGATGAATGTTAGGTTTAATGAAGAACATAGCTCCAAATCAATCATCAAGTGGTTAGAAAGAGAAGCCCAGGAAATAGAAAGTGAAAGTAATATAAAGGTAAAAGTAAAGTTTAAGGTTTCGGGTGAGAGCTTCATTACGCAACCCGGAGACTTCTCGACTTTAATTTCTGAATCTATAAATGAGGTAACGGGTGTTAAGCCAAAGCTATCAACATCGGGAGGTACCTCTGATGCTAGATTTATAACATCACATTGTCCTGTCGTGGAATTTGGTTTAGTAGGTAGCACACTACATAAAGTAGATGAACATGTAGCAATAGAACACATCGATCAACTTAAAAGTATTTATAAGTCAGTTCTCCTTAATTATTTTTCATAAAAGGACTACATTATCAGATCCTTAACTATTTGAATCGTTAACCCCGCTGTAGAAAGAGAAAAGTGTTTGGGAAAAGAAAAATCCAAAAGTTCAATGATCATGCCTCTTATTAGAGTATGTATAGCAAGGCCTCCTAATGAAGATGGAGACATATTTTTAGATTTAATTGAGAAAACTAGTATGTTTCAGGATGCTGAAATTTCTTTAATAGAGAGACCAAGGGATATTCCAGTTTCCAGCGGAGATAAGCTTTTGTGTGAACTTACCCGAGATGGCAAAGATAAATTTGACGCTAGATTAGTTCAAAAAATAAATGAAGAAAAAATAAAAAAAACCATAGGAAGTTTTAGATCTTCTAATTCTGGAGGAGTGGTAGAATTATTGGAAAAGAGCTCTTATAAAAGCTGGTCCGTAATTGAGGATAATTTAAATGGAGCTTCTGATGGAGATTTGGTAGAGATAGAACAAATAAAACCAAAAACCAGATTTGGATTACCTGAAGCAAAAGTACTATCAATTCTTGGTAATTTAAGTGACAATAACATATCATCACTAATTGCAATCAATGAACATAATATTGCTGACGAGTTTAGCAACGAGGTACTACTCGAAGCTAATGAATGTAATCCAATAAACATGGGTGACCGTAAAGATTTAAGAGATATTGCATTTGTTACAATTGATCCAGAAGATGCAAAAGATCATGATGATGCTTGTTATGTTGAAGCTGATCAAGATAAAAAAAATGCTGGTGGATTTATAATTTGGATAGCAATTGCTGATGTTTCTTATTATGTAAAAAAGGGTACAGCCTTAGATAGAGAGGCATTAAAAAGGGGAAACTCAACTTACTTTCCAGACCGCGTAGTACCCATGTTACCGGACAAATTATCAGGAGATTTATGCTCAATACATGAGGGAGAAGACCGACCTTGTTTGGCATTGAAAATGACCATAACCTCTGAAGGAAAGCATCTGGATCGCTGCTTCTTTCGCGGTATAATTAATTCTCGAGCATCTCTAAATTATCATGAAGTGCAAGACGCGTATGAAGGTAAAATTAATAAAAAGACTGGTCCTTTATTAGAAACTGTAATTAAGCCTCTCTATAACTGTTATGAGGTTTTACAAAATGCCTCAAAGAAAAGGCAACCTTTGAATTTGGAGCTTCCCGAACGAAAAGTTTTTTTGGATGAAAATGACAACGTTAGATCGATTGATTTCCTCGAACGTTTTACTTCTAATAAAATAATTGAAGAGCTTATGGTTCTAGCAAACACAGTAGCGGCTGAAGAACTATTTAACAAAAATAGATTATTTCTTCACCGTATTCATGTTGATCCTGAAAAAGAAAAAATAGAGTCATTAAGGCAAATAGCTAAATCCTGCGGGTTATCTTTAAGCAAAGGTCAGGTTTTAAAAACATATCAATTAAATAGTTTATTAAATATAGCTAAAGAAACTGAGTACTATGAGTTGATTAGTATTTCGATTTTGAGATCTATGTCACAGGCTTATTATGGACCTGAACCGACGGGTCACTTTGGATTAGCATTGAAGCGTTATACACATTTTACTTCTCCTATCAGACGGTATTCTGATTTGATGATACATAGAGCATTAGTGGAGATAATAGACGGTAAAAATCCCGCTGTAGAGATGGAAGAATTGAAAGCGATTGGTAATAGTATTTCAAAATCTGAACGGGTATCGATGTTAGCAGAAAGAGATACTATAGATCGATACCTTGCATCCTTCCTATCTAGTTTTATTGATACAGAAATCGAGGGAACTATCTCTGGAGTTGCTCGATTTGGTATTTTTGTAAAGGTTGATAAATCAGGAGCCGATGGTTTAGTTCCGGTTGCATCAATAGGGAATGAGTATTTTAAATATGATCCAAGAAAACAGCTACTAGTTGGAAGGTCTTCTGGATTTGAAATTGGAATTGGAAAACGAGTACTGGTAAGGATATTAGAAACCAACCCATTTACGGGTAGTCTAACGCTAGAACTTATCAAGGTTGATGATAAAGCAATAATTAAAAAAGGGACTAGCAAGCTAAAATATAGGAAACGTTGGAAGAACAAAGTAACAAGAAGGCGTAAAAAGCCAAGATAGAATAGTAAGCTTCCCTTTTAAGGATAACTTAAAAATAAAGGGCTGGCATTTCCATAGATGTTCGGTTAGAGCCCAGCAAGTATTTCTTTAAAGGTAAAAAAATGGACCTACGCAATATAGCAATTATTGCCCATGTTGACCATGGCAAGACAACACTTGTAGACGAATTATTGAAACAGTCAGGTTCATTTCGCGAGAATCAATCCGTGGTTGAACGCGCTATGGATAGTAATGATTTAGAAAGAGAGCGAGGAATAACAATCTTAGCTAAAGCTACTTCGGTTGAATGGAAAAAGACACGGATAAATATTGTTGATACCCCTGGCCACGCAGACTTTGGTGGAGAAGTCGAACGTATTTTGAGTATGGTTGATGGTGTTGTTCTGTTAGTGGATGCTGCAGAAGGGCCAATGCCACAGACAAAATTTGTTACTTCAAAAGCCTTAGCGCTAAGATTGCGACCAATTGTAGTTTTAAACAAGGTAGATAAAAGTGATGCTGAGCCGGATAGAGCCCTAGATGAGTGTTTTGATTTATTTGTAAACTTAGAGGCAGATGAGAAGCAGCTTGATTTTCCATCAATGTATGCCTCGGGGCGTTCTGGTTGGGCTGATCTAGAACTTGATGGAGAAAGAAAAGACCTGTCGGCACTCTTAGACTTAATAGTTAAGCACGTTCCTAGCCCTAAACAGATAGAAAATAGGCAATCAAGTTTTAAAATGTTGGTTACAACTCTAGGGAATGATCCTTTTATAGGAAGGGTATTAACTGGAAGGGTCGAGAGTGGCGTTCTAAATGTCGGCGAAACTATAAAAGCTTTATCAAGAGATGGAAAAAAAATAGAGCAGTTTAGAGTTACCAAAATCATGGCTTTTCGGGGGTTAAAGCAAGTGCCTATAGAAGTAGCTGAGGCTGGTGATATAGTTTCCCTATCGGGCATGTCTAAGGCCACAGTGGCTGATACTTTATGCTCCCTAGGAGATGATAAAGCTTTAGATTCCCAACCAATAGATCCTCCTACTATATCAGTTACTTTTGGGATTAATGATAGTCCTCTAGCCGGAAGAGATGGGAAAAAAGTTCAATCACGCGTAATACGAGAGCGACTTATGAAGGAAGCAGAATCTAATGTTGCTATTCAAGTAATGGATACAGCAGGAGGTGAAGCGTTTGAAGTCTCTGGGCGCGGGGAATTACAGATGGGCGTTTTAATTGAAAATATGAGGCGAGAGGG
>TARA_B100001175_G_scaffold57853_1_pt1 | contig 14716 bp, 7 predicted proteins | sample TARA_B100001175 | Tara Oceans TARA_B100001175
ACCAACTCATGGGGGCCAAGCGATAATGGGCAGACGCTTGATGGCCCTGGACCCCTGACTACTGCGGCGCTGGAAGAAGACGCTTATGGAGGTAGGGAAGGATTGGGGAACATACTGACATGGGCTGCGGGAAATGGCCTTGGTTCCAATGACAACGCTAACTACGACGGTTACGCGAATAGCAGGTACACCATCGCAGTGACTGCAATTTCTCATGACGGAGAGCAGTCCTGGTACGCAGAGCCTGGTGCAAACATACTCGTAGCGGCTCACTCCCAAGGTGACGGTGAGGGGATAACCACCACCGACATCACAGGGAGTGGCGGATACAACAATTCAGGAAACGTTACGCACGATTTCGGCGGTACCTCAAGCGCAACCCCCCTTGCCGCGGGAGTGATTGCCCTAATGTTGGAGGCAAATGAGAATCTGACATGGAGAGATGTTCAGCACATTCTCGTGAACAGTGCGCGCATGAACGATGCGAGCGATACGTCTTGGGAGTTGAATGGGGCGGGTCATGACGTATCCCATAAGTACGGCTTTGGAGTAGTGGACGCTGGTGCTGCGGTTAGCATGGCTGAGACTTGGTCCCTAGTTGGAGAGGAGGTGAATCTGAGCTTCAGCCCTTCAATCACCTCGACCACCATACCTGATTCGAACACCACTTGGACCGAATTCGACCTAGACGTTCAAACTGACATACAAATTGAGAGCGTCGATGTAATCGTCAATATTTCTCACAACTCTAGGGGAGACTTGGACATAGTGTTGGTTTCCCCATCCGGCAAGGAGTCCTGGCTCGCAGAGAATCACAATGACAATGGCAACAACTACTACAACTGGATATTCAATACGGTGCATCACTGGGATGAGTCTTCCCTGGGGGAGTGGACTCTGAAGATTCGTGATACGGATTCCGGGACTACTGGAACCCTGGACTCGTGGGGCATGGTAGTGCATGGGATGGACGTCGATCTTGATCACGATGACGATGGACTTGAAGATCTGAATGAGACAGAGGTATGGGGCACTGACCCGTATGACGCGGACACCGACGACGATGGCCTCAATGACTACGAGGAAGTAATTACTTACGGGACTGATCCTCTCTCGGTAGATAGCGACCTTGACGGTTTGAGCGACTACGTTGAGGTTATGGTCACTGGGACTGGGCCTCTGGACAGTGATTCAGATGATGATGGTCTTTCAGATGGTGCAGAGGTAAATTTCTGGTTTAGCGATCCGCTGGTCTATGACCCCGATAATGATGGGGACCTATTCTACCACTTCAACGACTGTAACGATGAGGACCCTCTTGTTAACCCTGGAAGGCCCGAGTTCCTGAATGGGATAGACGATGATTGTGACGAGTTCACCGATGAGGGTTTCAATTTCACGGATGCTGATGGAGATGGGCTAGTTGACTGGTCTGAATTCCACCTACACAGCACCGATCACCTAGATGCTGATTCTGATGACGACGGCCTAAGGGACGGAGTGGAAGTGAATACTCACGGTTCTGACCCAAACTGGCCTGATCCAGACGATGATTCGGATGGATGGTACTGGTTCCAAGACTGTGATGATGAAGATGGTTTCAGATCTCCTGGGTTACCGGAGGTCCTGGATGGGATCGACAATGACTGTGATGAAGTAATGGACGATGGTTTCGAATCCGTGGACACTGATGGTGATCAGCTTAGTGATTTCGAGGAATACCATAACCTGTCCACTAATCCATACAATGGGGACACTGATGGAGATGGGCTCCCTGATGGCTATGAACTCAAGGATTCAATGACGGATCCGCTGGTCTATGACCCAGATAACGATAATGATGGGGTATACTGGTTTGACGACTGCAATGATGACGACTCGGAAATGTCGCCATTCCTCCCAGAATCACTAGACGGGAAGGACAATGACTGCGACTCTACCACCGACGAAGACTTCTATGAAACTGATGCTGATGAAGATGGATTACTGGACTATGATGAATACTACAACTTCACGACCGACTATACTGATCCGGATACGGATGGGGATGGGCTTACGGATGGGGACGAAGTTCTAGTTACAAATTCCGACCCTCTAAAATTCAACTTCGATTATGACGGAGACGGATTCAGGGACTATGAGGACTGCGAAGATTTGGTCGATACCATTAATCCGGATGGAACCGAAGTCTGGAACGGTTGGGATGACGACTGCAGTGGCATTATCGATGACGACCTAGACAGGAAAAGTCTGGTCTCGACAACACCGGAAATTTCTCAAATTTACAGGTGGGAATCAGTGAATGATACCCTGATCCTTTCCATAGGTTCGGTACCGAGTCAAATCGAAACTACGGTTTCGTGGAAGTTCGGAGACTATACGATCAACGAGAACATCAGCGATAGCGGGCTGATGATAAGCATACCATCACTAGATTGCGATGCTCCGAACAACAACCTAGCCATTCAACTGTGCTCAGACGGGAGTAGTCCACAACAAGTTACTGCCCTGATGTCAGATAGTGGGGAGATCACGGAGTTCATATGGAATCTGGACATGATTGTCTGGGAGCCACCGGCGAGTCTTGGGGAGAAATTGGTGGGCTTTGTTCTGAGTCCCTTGGGTGTAGTTGTGTCGCTGCTTGCAGTGATTTCCCTCATTGGAGGGGCCTTGCTGATTGGATCTAGGATCTCTTACAGAAGGCAATTGGAAGAGGCATACGAGTTCTACAACATCAAACCAGAAGGCGGAAACCTCGGAGCCGAGCACCAAAGCTATGCACTCCCCAGTGCACCTGACGTGTCTAGTATGATTTCAGGGGATATGCAGAGACAAGCCTATTCCCCTGCCGGCATAGACGAGGAGACCGGGCTACCAAAGGCCCCCGAATTCGAGTGATCAAGGGTCGGCCTCAGCCGCTTCCTCCTCCACGGCATCGGAGTCGTTCAATCCCCACTCTGCGTCGACTGATCCTCCTGACCACTCTCCCCCGACAGTGATGTCCTCTACCTCATCATCCTCACGCCATGGAGGATCGCCGTCTGAACCGCTGATGACAAGGCAGTCGTCCTCGTCAAGACGCCTCCTGATGGCTTTGACGCCTTTAGAAACGGGTAGTATGTGACCCACAGGGGTTCCCGCAGTAACGAATGGGTGTGTGGCGGAACAGATGATCAGCCCCTTCTTGGGGGATTTTACTTCGTGAGTCTCCAAGGGCCTCTCTGGATCTGTCACGGTAGCGACGACCTCTCCCTCCTCTACGAAGCTTCCAGCTGGAGCAAGAACATCTAGGAGGCCTCCCTGATCAGATCTGATCCATACCGAACCAGAAGCCAAAATCCGAAATCTCGGCCTACTGGGGTGGCCCGGGATCATCCTCAATCCACGTAGAACATTCAGGATGCCATAGATGGAGATCTGTACCGACTCTGGGTCCGACTCGTTCGGTCCGCCTCCCTCGAACGTAATGCAGGCGATGTCTGAATCGTTTGTCAGTCTTCGGAGAGAGCCCTTCGGGCCGACGTTATCCAATATCGCCTCTATTCCGAATGACCTAGCTATCTTATTGCTGGAAGCGTGGGCTAGATTGGCCCTTATCTGGGGCATGTTAGTCCTCCCAAAGGCGGCCGTGTGTAAGTCAATGATGTAATCACTACCGGATACAACTTCATCCCATATCCTGTGGGCGACGCGGAATGTGGTATTGCTTTCCGGCTTCCCGGGGAATGCCCTATTCAGATCTCTTCCATCTGGCATATATCGACTCTGTCTGCGATATCCAGGCATATTCACGACAGGAACTATTCTCAGAGTCCCAGCCATCACTTCTGGGTCTATTGGTTTACCAGGTCCGACAAAATTTGGCCCTGTTAGGTAAGTAAGTGCGAGGGGGCCGACCAATTCGTTACCATGGACTGCACCCAGTAGTGTCACCACCGGTCCTGGCCTAGAACCGTGAATCACAGTCACAGGAGTTGGCCAAGATTCTCCGATATCGACCGAGAGAAGGTCAAATTCAACCCTCCTTATTGATCCAGGAGAAATCCTCTTCCGCATAAAATTATGATTCTTCGGACCACTTTGTCGGGACCACTTCTTGGGCGTACCGGTACTGTCCTCCAGAGCCTTCTCGATCTCCCTCCTCCTCCTCTTAGGTATCTGATTGGCTACCTTCAGCGGGGCGAATCTCCTCCTCTTCAAACGAGGGGTCAAGGACTCCGGCCTCGGCTTCGGGGACTCTTCAGATGAGTCGTTATGTGGTTCGGACAACGAATACCCCAGTCGGTCCGACGTAAATAGGATATACCTCACGTCATTGATGGGAATTCTTCAATTCCCCCCTGCCCCTCGGGTGTTTATGGGAAGCTGGGAAGGGAAATCGGTCCAGGAAGAGTACGCACACAGCAGTATCTGTTTCGGATGTGGCCCGTCGAACAAAGACGGTCTGCAAATTAGGTCATTCAGAACTGAAAACGGATTGGAAATGGAGTTCGATACATCAGATGAGCATCAGGCGTTTCCGGGAATGGTGAATGGAGGCATTATTGGCACTCTATTGGACTGTCATGGAAACTGGGCGGCTGCAGTGGCTCTGATGGAGAGGAGTGGTTCCGATACCCCCCCTTGCACGGTAACCGCTAGCTACAGCATCAAACTCCGAAGGCCGACCCCCCATGGTGAGAAATTGAGTGTGAGAGCCGAAATAACCGAGATTAGCGATGATCGTGCTAAGGTGAGTATGACCCTGTCTGCTGCAGAGAAGGTCTGTGCCACTGGAGAGGGGCTATTCATCGCAGTAAAGGAAGGTCATCCAGCTTACCATAGATGGCACTAGACCCGGTATGCACGGCATCCTTTAGAACGGCCGAACTAGAGAGGGTACGTGGGACGTGCATCGGGAGGCCTAGAAGAGCTTGGGCTCGATTCAAGGTTGGTTGATTTCCTCAAGAATAAATGGGGGATAGAGGAGCTTTTTCCGCCACAAATTGAGGCTCTGCCCGGTGCTCTAGAAGGAAGGAACCTGATGCTTACCATTCCCACGGCTAGTGGGAAGTCTTTGGTTGCATATCTTGCCATGCTGAATAGGCTAAGTGGGGATTTGTCGGGTAGCAAAGGGCTATACATCGTTCCACTGAAAGCATTGGCATCAGAAAAGGTAGATGAATTACGAGAAATCGCCTCCTCTGTTGATTTGAATGTTGGAATAGCAATAGGTGATCGTAGTAGCGAAAACCTAGGAATTGATGATGCTGACATAATAGTATGTACGAGTGAGAAATTAGATTCTATGCTTAGGGGAAATAGGAATCTTCTGAATAAAATAGGAGTGGTAGTTTCAGATGAGTTCCATCTGCTCAATGATCCCAGTAGGGGGCCCACATTGGAAGTCCTAATTTCTCGAATTCGGCACGAGAAACCCGATACTCAGATTATCGCACTTTCTGCGACCGTTGGAAATGCTGAGTCTCTAGCAGAATGGTTGGATGCAGATTTGGTGAAATCTGAGTGGCGTCCAGTTTCTCTTCACTGTGGGGTAATGAGCAATTTAGAAGTCAGAGTACACAGAATAGAAGGGGAGAAGCCGCCCAAATGGCCTTCTGAGAGAAAGTTGAGCGGCAGCAAGACAAAGTCCCTACAAGCGGTTTTGGACGATACGGTATCTTCCGGGGGGCAGCTCCTGGTTTTCGTTTCATCTAGGGCATCAGCACAGAAAGAAGCCAGGGATCTTTCAGAGCACGTACTGAAAATTCTGAATTCGGGGGATGGAACATATTACTCACAGACCGATGAAGAGTGGAGTAAATTTTCATCGAGGATAAATAGGAGGGAAGAGTCCTCATCTGTCGGAAAATCACTCTCAAACTCCATCAAGGGAGGAGTTGCATTCCATCATGCAGGTCTGACCTCAAAGCAGCGGAGTATTGTCGAGGACGCATTCAAGGAAGGGAGTCTGAATTGCATAGTTGCCACACCTACTCTTGCTCAAGGGGTTAATCTTCCTGCTAGGAGGGTTGTGATTCGTGACTACCGTAGGTGGAACACAGCTGCCAGTGCCTCAATGCCACTTCCAATAATGGAGATTAGGCAAATGATGGGGCGAGCTGGTAGGCCAAAATATGACGAACACGGAGACTCTTGGATCATTGCAAAGGATTTGCAAGAAGAGGAGCGTTTGGTCGATCTATACCTAAAAGGCGGTCCTGAGGACGTGATTTCCAAACTAGCTAGCCCTGTGACTTTGAGGGCGGTTGAGGATCCGGCTCTACTTACTCACTGCCTGTCAATAATAGCAACCGGTGGGATTTCTGATAGGTATTCATTGGGTAGATTTTTTGGAAGGACATTCCTAGCTACTCAGATGAATTCTGAGACCTTGGCTAGCAGATTGGATGACGTAGTCGACTGGCTGGCCGAAAATGGAATGATCAACAGGGATGGAGAGTCTGAAAAAGTGGCAGCCAGATTAGTCGAAGAACAGCCTGATTCAGCCACAGATGAAGACTGGGAAGACGATGCTCCGGCATGGGCAAATTCGGCCGCCGATGTGCTTGGAGTTGAGCTGTCTAGTCACGTAGAACGAACAAGAGAGTCCCTGCCCAAGAGAAGGGGACCACCTATTTTTGGATTCAGAAGAGCTAGTGTCATGGATCCAGAGGACGAAATTACCGCCGAGTCTCCTTCGATGACTTATTCCGCGACACCCCTAGGAAAGAGGGTTGCCAGACTGTATTTGAATCCACTTTCCGGCAGAATCCTAAGAGACGGTGCGGCAAGGGCGATGTCAATTCTTTCAGGGAGAGACGAGACTGGCCAGGTTTCTCCAATGGGGCTACTTCACCTTGTCTCGTGTACCCCTGATTTTATGCCTCTGTGGATTAGGAAAAATGACTTCGATAAGGTTCAGGCAGCTTTGCATGGACATGAGAGGGAGTTCTTGGCGGAGTCGGTTGATCTAGAAGACGATAGGAGGATGAAAGCCGCTTTAGTAATTCAATCTTGGATGGAAGAGGACGGATTTGGGGAAATAGAGTCGGAGTGGGGGGTACAACCCGGAGATTTGCGAAGTCGCGTAGAGTTGGCCGAATGGCTTCTGTATTCAACTAGGCAGATAGTGGCTGATGATGATGAGTTGTCAATGATGGGCAGGGAGGCGCACAGAACGCTCGTGGAGGCGATTGATGAAGTTCATCGAAGGGTTAGATATGGATGTAAATCTGATCTTCTAGGACTTGTTTCGTTGAGGGGCGTGGGCAGGGTCAGGGCTCGAGAGATGGCAAAATTACTTGGAGTATCTGAGGCTTCTGATATAGCTGAATTGACAGAAAGGGACATGTCAATGCTTTCAGATCTTAGAGGTTGGAGCCCCAGACTTGTGGAAAATCTAGTCCAAACAGCCAGTCGCGCGGTGAGGCGCCGTGCACGGTAATCTCTTGAATGCGTATATTCACAGTGAACTAGGAGGGGGAAGATGCTGCCGTGGTTCCCTGCTTGGGGTGTCGAGTTCGAAAGTCCTGTTTTGGACCCGGGTAAAGTGATTTCAACACTCAATGAATGGAGACCTGACAACAGGTGGCTTATTCTCTCTGACGAAGTAGCGGGGAGTGAAGCGCATCTATGGACAGTGTGGCACTCCACTAGAAGAAGGGAGTTGGCGGGGGAAATGGTGGCTAGGGATGTCACAGCAGAGTTCCTGAGGATTTTATCAGGCACCCATCAGATTAGTTTGGCTATAGAAAGGGCTGGCTTGAGAAAGGGGGACACCAGGGCGTGGATTGTGCATCTTCCAGAAATTAACGTTGATGGAGCTTTGGAGAATGTATCGATCCCCAGAAGTACGTACAACGATTATGATGAAGAGGCCACTCGGATTCAAGAGCACCTAGAGGCGAAATTAGTCGCAGCTAGGCCGGTACCGACGACTTCAGGGCTCGCGAGAATCGGTGCGAGTTTGGACGGGGAATTCGTGGATAGTGTTGATGTTGAGTCCCGCTTCATTCTACATGCCTCCATGGCTGACTACTGACCTGCTCGCAGGGTCAACATCAAATCCAAGTCTCTTCCAGAGTGATGTATGGAATCCGAGAAATTTGTACCTGAAGATTTCGATGCTAGCGAGTGGGGCAACATAGAGCCTTACGTAAATGACCTTTTGAATCGTAGCCTATCTTGCACTGGATGCCTCGAAGGGCTGATTGCTGATGCATCCAGCTTAGCCGAACATATCTCAGAAACTGGGGCTCTCCTGTATATCGGAATGACGTGTGACACAGAGAATGATGAGAAGCGTGATTCCTTTCTTGACTTCGTAGAGAACGTTAGGCCGAAATTATCTGAGTTCTCTGATTCATTGAACAGGCGGATAGTGGAGCACACCTCTATTGATGATATGTCACCAAGGTACGATCTGATGATCAAGGGCATGAGGAATGACATCGAGATATTTCGAAAGGAGAACATCCCACTGGGAGTTGAGCAAACAAAGCTTGTCACCGAGGCCCAGGCAATCAACGGTGCCATGACTGTCAATTTCGATGGCGAGGAAAGGACGATGCCACAAATGAGGGGCTACATGGAATCCAACGAACGCGCTGTCCGAGAAGAGGCGTGGAAATCAGTAACTGAGAGGAGGGTTGTTGACTCGGAGAGGCTTTCTGAGATATTTGATGAGCTGATTTCGATTCGTCATAAGATGGCGAGGAATGCCGGATTCGAGAGTTACACTGACTACATGTTCAGGGCTATGCATAGATTTGACTACTCAAAGGAAGACTGCATTGAGTTCCATGACTCGATAGAGAAAGTGTGCATGCCATTACTGCATCAAATCAACTCAGCGAGGGTGTCTTCACTGGGTCTTGATGGACTTAGGCCATGGGATGTGAATGAGAAAACCGGAGTCGGTCCCGACACAGAGGGAAAGCCCCCCTTACGGCCATTTGAGAATGTTGAAGAGATGGTCTCGAAGCTCTCTGTAATGTTCCATGAGATGTCTGATGTACTAGGCTCTATGTTCGACAAACTAGTTGAAATGGACACCCTTGATCTGGATACCAGGAAAGGGAAAGCACCTGGTGGGTATCAGTACTACCTAGAGAAAAGCAGAGTTCCATTCATTTTCATGAATGCAGCAGGCCTACAGGGCGATCTTGAGACGATGATCCACGAAGCTGGCCATGCCTTCCACTCGCTTTACTGCGGGCATCTAGAGTTGATAGATGAACGAAACTACCCGATTGAATTCGCAGAGGTCGCGTCGATGTCTATGGAACTTCTAACGCAGCCAGGATGGGATATTTTCTATGAGGGGGGCGATGCAAATAGAGCTAGGCGTGCGCATCTGGAGGGAGTCATCTTCCTCCTGCCATGGATAGCGACGATTGACTCATTCCAGCATTGGGTTTACTCTAACCCGGAGCACACAAGGGATGAGAGAGAGGCTGCTTGGATCGAGATTAGGAGGAGGTTCGGTTCCGAAATGAATTGGGACGGCATAGATGGCTTCAGGGGAGTCTCATGGCAAGTACAGGGGCACCTGTATGGTGCTCCATTCTACTACATAGAGTACGGAATTGCACAGCTAGGCTCACTACAACTATGGCAGACGCATCGTAAAGATCGAGGGGAGGCGTTGGACGACTACGCCAAAGCAATGTCATTAGGGAATACCAAAACTTTGCCTGAGCTTTTCTCTGCGGCCAATTTGAGGCTGGGATTCAGCGAAGAACACTTGGAACCGCTAATCGGAGAAATAGGCGTGGCCATGAAAGAGCTTGCGTAATCGGACACGGGGCCCGCGGGTGATCAGTCCCGCAGACCCTCGGTTGTCACGTTGAAGACCGCCTCTCCATCTGGCAGGTTTGGACTGTCTACTAGGCGGGCTATTCTCCGGCCCCCCTTAGACTTCCTCAGATATAGGCGGAATGTGCTTGCGTGGGCCAGTATGTGGCCACCTATTGGCTTCGTGGGGTCGCCCCACATTGCGTCGGGCTTAGAGTGGACCTGGTTTGTAACGAGCACTAGGGCGTTGTTGACATCAGCCAGCTTCTTCAGATCTTTCAAGTGCCGATTTAGCTTCTGTTGCCTAGCTGCCAGCATTCCTCGGCCTAGGTACTCTGCTCTGAAGTGACTAGTCAAAGAGTCGACTATGATTAGCCTGACGTCTACGCTCTTGCCCATTCTCTGAATCTCATCGACAAGGAGAATCTGGTGGGCTGAGTTGTATGCTCTTGCAACATGAATACGCTCCAGTGCGTCAGCAGGGTCCATACCTACTGCCTCTGCCATCTGAGTGATTCTCTCGGGCCTGAATGTGTCCTCAGTATCTATGTAGAATACTTCTCCACCAATTCCGCCCTGCTCGGCTGATAGAATACAATTTACGGCTAGTTGATGGCCTATCTGGGTCTTACCACTACCAAATTCCCCGTATACCTCTACGATTGCCTGTGTTTCGAAACCTCCTCCCAGCAGTTCGTCCAATGCTGATGTTCCAGATGTTAGCTTCAGCACCTGACTCCTCTTGTCGAGAAGAGCCACCCCACTGATGAATCCACCAATGTTTGCCAGTTTCTTCGCGCCTGCGATTATCTTGGCTGATACTGCCTCGCCAAGTTCCGCTTGCTCGCCCAACTCCGAGGGGCTCATCACCGCTATGGCTAGGAGATCATCGAAACCCGCGTCCCTGAGTTTCTCTGCAGTCGCAGGCCCTACGCCTGGCAAATCTTCTATTGTTGCACCAGGCTCGTCCACGTCTATCACTATCTCCTCGTCATCAACTTTCTCACTTGCTGTTGTATCACTCATCTGCTCACCTTGTATGACCGATGCTAATTCTCGGCAGTATATGAACAAATGATGGGGTCCTCGTGATTATTGAAAGTGCTAATTAGTTAGAAATGCCGCTCAGTCTAACGTTCGTTCACTTTCAGTTTTGTTTCAGTATTTGGTAACGGGTGGTGGATTTGAACCACCGATCTCCGGGTTATGAGCCCGACGAGATAACCTGACTACTCCAACCCGTTGCATTCGGGGCGGAACGGGAATATATGAACGCAACCACATTCATACTATCTGGCCCGATACAAACAGAATGGTGATGAGTCGCCTTTTCCCCCGACGGCATGGTGGTGCGGTGTCCGGTAACCTACTGATACGAGGATCGACAATGATTCTCGGAGGTAAGGAGGTCTTGGGCGACCTTCGTGTCACTTCTGGAATAATTTCAGCGATTGCCCCTGGTGGCGGGCTCGAGCCGGGTCTCAATGAGACGATAATCGAAGGACACGGGTTGTATCTCCTCCCAGGCGCCATTGATCCACATGTACACTTCAGGGATCCGGGACAACCCGAGAAAGAGGACTTAGAAAGTGGGAGTCGGGCTGCAGCTGCGGGAGGAGTTACCTCATTTCTCGATATGCCGAATAACATCCCTAATGCTACTAATCGTAAGACATTGGAAAATAAAATTCACCTAGCTGAGAAGAAGGCAGTGACTCATCATGGATTTTTTGTTGGCGCGACCAAGGATAACGTCAGTGATTTACAGAGCGTGGAGGGAATGGATGGTGTCTGTGGAATCAAGATATTCATGGGGAGCAGTACTGGCGACTTACTTGTCGACGAGCAAAGGCATCTCGAGGATATCTTCGCGAATACTGGGGGGATAATTGCTACTCATGCGGAGGATGAAGGTCGCCTGCAGCAACGTATCGCAGAGTTTGGTCACCGAACTGATATTGCGTCACATGCTGAATGCAGGGATGTGGAGTGCGCTTTCCTCGCTACTAAGCGTGCTGCTGCTCTTGCGAAGGATCATGATCATCGACTTCATATCGTTCATTTGACGAGTGCGAAGGAAGCAGACTGGTTAACGAAGAACAAAGGGGGGCTGATCACTACCGAGGTATGTACTCAGCATCTTACTTTCGATCAAGATGACGTCAAGAAGTTAGGAGTGAGGGCCCTGATGAATCCCCCTATTCGATATACCGAGGATAGGGAAACGCTTTGGAAGAGGCTCAAGGATGGTACTATCGATTGTATAGTCACGGACCATGCTCCTCACACTCTGGAGTCTAAGTCAGTGGGTTATCCTAGGGCCCCAGCTGGAATGCCGGGGGTTGAAACATCACTTCCGCTGATGCTGACTCACGCAATGAATGGTAAATGCAGCGTCGCAGATGTGGTGAAATGGATGTGTGAGGGGCCGGCTAGGGTCTACGGCATACAAAACAAAGGTTCTCTAATCGTGGGGTATGATGGCGACCTAACCCTAGTCAACTTGGAAAAACGCAGAACGATCGCCGATTCGGATACATGGACGAGAGTAGGATGGACCCCCTACTCTGGTATGGCACTCACGGGATGGCCGATGTACACCATCGTTGATGGCAATGTAGTCCATAGGAGGGATTCCAGAGGGCCTATTCGAGGAATCCCAGTAGCTTCCCCTGGGTCTGCTGGAAGAGTCCTTAGGTTCGAACCCCTGAATTAGAAATTCTTCCTAATCCTCACAGTTTTCCGCGTCTGTTTCGTTGCAAGGATGGGTTTCAGTGTCTTCTGATGACCCACCGCCCCCGTCTGAATCTACTGAGTCTTCTGACTCGGCTTCACCCTCTACCTCGTAGTAGTATGGCTCTGGATCTTCGTAACCAGGAATCTCGAGTTCGACCATGGAAGTGAGATCATCCGTATTATGGACAGATGCCCCAGCAGCGGAGAACGAGTAGATGTACTCGCCCATGAAAATAGACCGGCGGATACTGGTAGAGCCCCCCCACCATCCAGATAGCCCGTCCTCGTTGTAGAAGGCGGAATGATTGACCATGCCGTGATTAGACAGTGTCCCGTTCTCGGCATCGACGTCGATCAACTCGAGAGTCGAGACGAACTCATATCCAAAGTGGGTGTACGTCTTGCCATCTATCTCGATCTCGTCGTATGTGTACCTGTATGTCGAGAGGGGGATTGCCAGTAGGCTCTCGGGCGCCCAGTAGGTGAATGCCTTGTGCTCGTAAGTGGCCTCGGAATACGACCATGACCAGCCGCACCCCCAATCATCGCAGTCCTCATCATCGTAGGCCGGGGACAGTTGCAGTGAGTCCGCTAGCGTCGGGTTAGCCGGGTCACTGACATCGAATAGGGAGACTTGGGTTATCGACCAGTCTAGCCCCAGTCCGTCTGGCCCGGGCCCGATTCCGATGGTAAGCAGGGTTTCGGAGTCCACTGGGTGTATGTAGGTAGAGACACCAGGCACCTCCAATTCCCCTAGAATGATTGGATTAGTGGGATTCGTAAGGTCGATCACCCATAGGGGGTCGATGGTCTCGAATGTTACTAGGTAAGCCCTATCGCCAGCGAAGCGCGCGCTCCAGATACGCTCGCCGGGGGCAATGTCGCCTACATGGCCAAGCTGAATTAGTTCCGATGAGTCGACAATGCATTCACTGGTCGAGCACATGGTTTGACCGGCATAGGTAAACTCCGAAGTGCAGGTACAGCTCTCCGAGACCTCCAGTGTGAACACATTATTGGTCGGTCCTGTCCACTCCTCCGTCCCTTCCAGCCACCAACGCCCCCATGCGTCCTCAGTAGTCGCTACACGGATCACTCCGTTGTACTCTGAGATGGAAAACTGGTCCTGAACTGTCCCATCGACCCTTCCTGATGCGACGTAGGTGGTCTCGGAAGGGTCACTGATGTCGAAGACATGGATGTTAGTGGCGTCGTCCCATCCAAAGTTCCTCCAGAACCACCACCAGTCATTGGCGGGTTCTGCGAGCACCATGACATCATGCGAGGCGTATACGTGGGCCCATGATGAAGTGATGTGGTCAAGTTGCATCTGGGGTTCCTCGCCAAGTAGCTCGATCGTCATGATCGTGCTGAATCCGCGACCAGCGCTGTCTGCGCTGGCGGAGTACTCGCTGCAGTCACTGGATGTTATTGGATGCTGGAACAGGCCATCTTCACCGAGCTCGTACACATGAGGCGCGAAGTCGTCCAGAGTCAGGTCGTCGATAATCGCCCGATTGGCAGCGATGGTATCCTCCATGCTCTGGTTCCATATCTCCATCTTATCCTGCTCATCGTCCATCTCCCAGTATGTACCTGGAAGGTAGACCCAGGTCCTGAGTCCGTCGATGTTAGTCCACAGATGGGTGACTGATCGCATTGTACCGTCTACTAGCCTAGCGGTGTGGTAATTGCCCTCGATGTAGAGTTCGCTCTCAACCTCAGGAGCGGTCCTGTCTGTGATATCTACTACAGTGTACTTGACTAGATTCTGGACGCGGGTGTAGGTGTAGGAATACTCCTCCTCGCCGGGGTAACTGACTGTGACCTCTTCTGACATGAACTCCCTGAGTGGATCATCATCAGGTAGGTTCCAGTGGTAGACAGAGGATGCTACCACCAGTCTGTCCCCCTCCAGCATCATCTGCATCGGGTATCCCTGAATGCTGATGTTGGACTCGAGTGTGAGCTCACCAAACTCGGGCACTCCCATGATGACCAGAAGGTTGCCGTTCAGCATGTAGATGTGATACCCGTCCGTCTTCAGGAAGTCAGCCTCGTCAACACCCTCCTCCTGGTTGTTAGTTCCGGAGAACTCGCCCTCACGTCCGGAGTCGCTATCCGCAGAACCTCCCGAGTTAGTTCCGGATTCGTCTCCTGCAGACTCGGGAGCGCCGTCCATCATCGCGACATCGTCCTCCGC
>TARA_B100001175_G_C19514922_1_pt1 | contig 14633 bp, 4 predicted proteins | sample TARA_B100001175 | Tara Oceans TARA_B100001175
GTACCAGCATCAACATTAGTTATTTTATTACCACCAGAATTTAATGGACCAACCATAGGTATAGTGCCATCCGTCTTAAGCAAGCCATCAACACTTGTGTCTACATAATTTTTTGTCGTAGCATCCTGTGGATTACTAGGGTCTTGAACATTAATTATTGGATTATTACTTGCATCTAATCCAACTGTCGTAAAGTTAATACCAGCGTCAGTATCGTCTTTTGCCTCCTGGAGTCCATACAATAGCTGCAATACAGCAGTATCCAGGTCACTAGCTGTTAATGTCGAACCATCTACAAAATCTACCAGGGCATTAAGCAATGGAGTTTCTCTACTAATTAATATTTCTATTCCTGTTTTTGGCGCACCTGTAGTTTCTTGCTCGTTAGTTGCTACGGAATTAAGAGCTGCAAATTCAATAGTAGTGTCGTTAATATAAACAAAATTAGTATTAGCTATCTGATTTAAAGATACAATAATGTGATCCTTTTTAACGTATGGAAAAGGGATCTGGAATTGTCTTGTAGTTCCGTCTCCAGAACCTTTAAATTGTGCAAAAGGCATTAACCTGTCCTAACGTCTGTGTTTACTATAGATCGCCATGCTTCGATTTGATTTGGGAAATCATTTCTTACTTGGCTTACCTTTTTATTCTTTATAACATTTAAATTCTTTTCATGCTGTAGATGAGGGTATCTATCTATCATTTTAATCCTTGCCCCTAACCTATACTCATCTATTATAGCTTTTACTGCATTTAGTTTATATAAGGTTTTAGAATTTAATATTGCGTCTCCTGGTAAATCATCTTCATTAAGTTTAAAGTCATAATCAGGTAAACTTCTATATTCATCTGATCTAAAGTATTGCTCTAGTTTTTGAGATAAAGTAAGACCTTCTTTATTTTTAACCTCTTTAGCCATTATTCTTCTAAATTCATTTAGCTCTTGATTAGACATTACATATCCTGGAATAGCTAAACTATTTTTAGTGCTAAATCTTGGATATGCTCCTTCTCCATGCAACCTTGATAACTCTTTGTATATAATTCCGTTTCTTTCTTTAGTAGGTCTAAACATTGCTAAAGGATGTATGTTCATTACTAAAGCTCTTAGTAAAGGATTGTTCATTCTTTCTGCACCAAAAGCGTAATCATATACTTGTGGCTCTCCATATATAGGATCAAGGTCAACTTGTCCTCTTTCTGGATTGCTTTGAAATCCTGGAACTCCAGAAAGTATTTCTCTATAAAGATCAATAGCAAAACTATATGGCATCCTTTCTCCTTTCTGGTTGGTATGTTCTTTTATCATGTACCTTTTATTGTCAAACCCTATTTTGGTTGTTCTTAATTGTGCTAATGGCATATTTACAAATCTAGCTAAAGTCATTTCAAATAAATTTCTTTTTCCTGTTTGTCCATATCTAGAGTTGCCTAAATCGTCTTTACTTAATTCTTGTATTAAATCTATAAAATTACCAATATTAGCCATTACGCTTTTTCTAAAATAACCTACAGTATTTTCTTTAACAGTTGATAGCATTGCTCTGCTCATAGTTCCAGCAGCGTTTTTAGCTTGATCAAAATTATCAAAAGTGTTAAAGGTATGAGCATTAGCCAAGATAAATCCTTCTTGCATTGTGTCGCTGTAATTCATTTCGTCTGTTGAATCAAAAGCATTATCAAAAGCATCATCTTGTGGCATCCTTTTTATAGCATCAACATAACCACCTACAGCACCAAAAATAAAACTAGCTGTATCAAACATATCTAAGCTATACCAATGTGACCATTCGTGCGATCCTGGTATCCTAAACCTTACTGCATTTGGAGGTCTGTGCATATATCTGTTTAGCTCTCTTTTGTTTTGATTACTAGGATCTGGACCACTAAATTCAACCAATCCTGTAGCTACAGCTCCTATTCCTACAGCGAATAATGTTTGAGAAGTAGCTATTTCTCCTAAAGCTCTTTCTCTTTGGAATAAATCTTCAGATGTAATATCTCTCCAGTATGAGTCAACTATTCTATTTGTTGGTAAAGGTAGATGACGTAAAGCTGATTTAACAAGATTAAGAGGTGTTCTGTTTGTAGGAAAAACGACTCCCATAATAGGTGCAGTCCTGGTTAAATCTTTAACTCCTTTCGAAGGCGCATTTAAAAGAGTTTGACCTAACCTGTCCAATCCGTTTTCTTGTCCACCAATACCTAAGAAGCTAGGTGCGGTAGGCTGACTAGCATCAGTAAAATAATCTAAATTATTAGTATCTATATCGTTTATATAATTCTCAGCAAATTCTAAAATATCTTCTGGTTCTGTATATCCAAGTTCTTGCGCTCTTCTTATTCCATATTCCATTGTTCTTTTATTTCTATCTACCTTAATGTCGTCAGTAAAGTTTACATAGTCAACGGCTTGTCTAGCGTGGATGCTATCCACAAATCCACCTTTTACCATTGAACCATCTGGCATTTCAACGTCAGCTATTGCCCTGGTTAGTGCAGCTTCAGCTTTCTTTTGTGCTTCTGCAAAAACTCTTGGATCATTCATATCAAAACCAGCTTTCATTTTTAAGAAAAGCTCTTGCTCCATAAGCCTGGAATATTCATAAGCTGGTGCAACAGACATACCAACAAATGTATCTAAGCCACTCATTATTCTTGAAGCTCCAGAGGTTGCAACTAATCCAGCTCCCCTTGCAGTTCCTTTTATTCCTTTAGTAACATAGTGAGTCATTAAAACTAAAGGATTTGTTGTTGCTGTTGTGTATTTTTTAGGAACTTTTTTGTCTTTACCTAACATTCTTTGTGCTTCTCCCTCTATGTCTTGCTGGTTATACATATCAAATCTTCTTATCTTTGGTGCTTTATTTTTACTTAGTCTTGAATATGTACTATTTTCCATATAACCTTTATTAATATTTCCAAAAACTTCATCATGCTTTATAGCTGATAAGGCAAGTCTGAAAGCATTTGACGTTCCAGTAAACATTCTTAAATACATTGCTAAGTTTAATTTTTGCCTCATTTCTGCCATTTTTGCTCCTTCCATATCTCCAGCTTTTAATGCTTTTCTCTTTGTAGCACCAGCTCCCATGTACTGTGAATACGGCAAAGTCATTGCCCTAAATAAACTACCACCTAAAACTTTTCCTAAAGTAGAACTGTTTAAGAATATGCCATTTCTTGCAATAGCAGCTATTTGTTCTTGTGTTAATTTTGAAGGATATACAGTATCTAAACCTTTAGCAAAATGACTCATAAAATTATCAAATGATGCTGTTCTGTCTTTGTAAAGATATAAACTTTCTGCAATCATTTCTAAAATAACTTGAGCATTTTGGGTTGGCTTCCCATTCATAATTGAGTCGTAATCCTTTTTGTCCATTAACTTTTTAAATATATCTTCTTGCTCTAATACTGCCTTTTCAAATGTTCCTGGAATAGAACCCTGGTATGGAATATCTAACCCTTCTGTTTTCGCAGCTTTCGAGTTAATTATTATATTTGCCTGGTTTGAGTCTGGAACATAAATCATGTCTCCTTTTTGTCCAAGTTCAAAACCATCAAGCCTTACCCCTTGATATTTCTTTTTAGCTAAATAATCAAATAATACTGATTTTTGTTTTTCAGTTAATTTATCTCCTGATACTGCACCAACTCCTTCAACATCTAGTTCTTTAAATAATTGAGATAATGTTTTGTTTTGTGATGTTAGATCCAAGATAAGCATAGTTGCTGGTACTTGACCTTCAATCACACCTCCTGTAACTCCAGGTTCACGACCTTCGCTAACTGACTTAAAATATGTACCTTTACCAAGTCCTTTATCTTCAACCATTCCCCCTTTTTCAACTCCTTCTTTCAAGGCTTTACCGCCAGCTCCTAGCTTAGGTTCTTGTATTTCGATTTTTCCGTAAGGCTCAATAAACAGTTCTTGTTTGCCAAGAAAATCCATTTGTTGCATCCTTAGATACTGAGCTGAAGGTCTATTAACTTGAGCTATAGCCGTACTTATTTTCATTGCATCTTCCCATAAACTTATCAACAACCTTTTTGAAGTTACGTCTTGTGGGTTCATTTTTACATCTAACGCTACTTGCTGCATTTGCATAACTTGTGCGTCTCTTTGCAATATGACAGCAGCCTGAGCAACTTGTCGCTGTAAAGCATTTGAATCTCCATTCATAGCTTGTTTATGCAAGTTAAATATTTCTTCTGTTCTATAACCATTCTCTGCAACAACCCTGGATGCAAGCCTAGTAATTTCTTCCACGTTAAATGAAGGTACATTTGTAGCATCTTCTCGGCTACCAATCTGTTCAAATAAAGTATTCTCTATAGCTTTATTGTTTGCAATAAGGTCAACTTGTTCAGTAGGAATATAAACTTTACCTTCGGGATTTTGCCTTCTATTTATTAACCTTCTATATAATCCTGTCATTGCCTCTTCAATACTCATATCTCCATCACGAATAGCTGTTTTTATAGCTTCTAAATTTCCAACAAATTCATCTGGATCTAATTCAAAACTTGCTGGTTCTGGAGCTGTGTTAGATGGTAACTTATCAGCTCTTGGATTTCTTTGTGACAGCCTACCTTCTTGTGCGTTTCTAAATACATCTTTATATGTTGCATATCCAAATCCTTGTAATTTGTTATTTACTTTGTCGAAAATTTCTTTTAGTTTTTCAAATGGCTGAAACCATGTAGGTTTTTTACTAAATGGAAGTTGATCAAAAACTGAAAAAGCAAACGCTTGGACTTCTCTTGAACTTAACCTTGAACCATCAGGAGCAAATAATCTTTTTTGAAATCTAGGATAAAATGATGCGACTATTTCTCTTAATTGTGCATCAACTCTAGGGCTATCTAATAAATTCTGCTCTTTAAGAGTAAGGTATCTATCTTGTATTCTGTGAAAACACTCATGCCTTAATGTCTGCATCATTGATCCAAAATCCTGGAAATGACCTTTATAAGTCATAGCTAAAATTATTAAATCTTTAACTGGTGTAGAGCCAAACCTAAACGCACCTTTAGCGTTGCCAGTTTTACCTATTGCGCTAGGAGGCAACCCATAGTCGGCTGCTGTTTTTGCAGTTATTTTAGGTTTAATAGCATCAATAAGACGTATGTTTTGAACATTTGCACCAGCTATTTCTCTAGCTAAATCAACTAATTCTTGCGCTTGCTGCTCTGTTAGCAACGTATCTACATATACATGATCGTTACCCATGTTTGTATATACATCATCCTCTAAAGCAAACTCTAGTTGTTCTACGTTTTTAGGATCAAGCGGATCTACGTCTTTAGGATTTTTTGATTCTTGGTATTCTTTGTTGTATTTGTCTTGAAGTTTTTTGTTTGCTTTTCTAATATTTTCTTTTTCTAGTCCTGGTAAATCTGCATCTAACTCAAAATCTGCATCATCAACATAACTTTTCTTTTGTATTGGCTCTAATAATACATCTGTATAAGCCATTGTATTTTTTACGGAAATAGCTCCCTGACTAGGACTTGCAACTTTTAATTCGTCTTTCATTCTCATATATGCTTTATGTCTTGCTCCAGAACTAATCCCAATCTCTTCTAAAAAAGCGTTAAATTCAGCATCTTTCTTAGACTTGCTTTTCCATCTATTACCTGTGATGTAAATAGCTCTATCAATATCGTTAGCAAATTCAAGTGTATATTGACCATATCTAGGCTTTGATGAACCAGCCCATCTAGAAGAACTAAAATCTAACTTAGGGTATTTTGCTTTTAATGTTGGAAATAATAGGTCAAAACTTATGTCATTTAATTCATTAGCAGTATTAAATGTGTAGCCTCCATCCGTTACATACGGAAAAGTTTTTCTTTTTGTAGATGTTTGCGAAGCCTTAAGTACTTCTCCAATCTTTGAATGATTTTTATTTAAAGATCCATTATTAGCTTTTAGTTCTTCTTTGATGTTTTTTATAGATTTGTCTGAATAAGCATCAAGCTCTGGCTGTTCGTTAATGACTTTATCTATTTGCTCGTCTGGAATAGGATCAGGTCTTTCATTATTTAATATATTTTGTGCTTTTGCGTTTAACTTAGTGTCAACTTGACTTTGTACTCTTACTGGCTCAGATGCAACTTTAGTTAAAGGAGCATCATCTTTTCTCATAGTTGTCATTATGAGATCAAAGTTATCCTTTATCAACATAGTTGCTGATATTGGACCAGTTTTCATTTGTGCTGCTAGTTCATTTATTAAAGCGTTTGTATCTGAAACTGAATAAGCTAATTCTTCAAATCTTGCAACAGCTTTTTCCGCTTCTAATTTTTTATCTATTGATTCGTCATAAGCTATTGTATTACCTTTTATTTGTTCAATAGCTGCCTTTTTATTCTTTTGCGTTACTGCTTTTAATCCACTTATTTTTACTCTTAGTTCTTTTAAAAATTGTTCAGCAATAGCTGTTATTTCTGGTAAGTTATTTTCCATTGACCATTTTTCTAGTCCAGGCAAAGTTCCTTCCGTAACAGTTTCTACTGTCCTGGTAGATGCCAGCATTATCTGTCTTATTCTGTCTCCACTAAACTTAGGGTTTTTAGCGTATTTGTTGTAAACAAAATTAATTGATGTTTCACTAGCTCCCTCTACAGAGCCTAATGCTACACCTTTGCTAAAAGGCAACTCTCCAGAGGCAACTTTGTCTAGTAAATATTTAGGCAACCTTGATAGTTGATTACCTTCTATCATTTCTTTACTTGTTAAAGTTATTCCTTTTGTTGCTAATTCTTCTAAAGTGTCGCCAGAACTTTGCATATATTTAGCAACGTCTAATGACGTTAACTTTCCACCTGTTGTACTTTGAGCCAGGTTTCTTAATACTGCAATTTGTTGTGCTTCTTTTACAGTTCCAGCTTGGATGAATCGAACATCTACTTCTCCTATTCCTGATCTTTGAGCAAGGTCAAGCCTGTTGTGACCATCAACAACATAAACTTTCCCGACCTCTCCAAGTTCTCCTGTTGTATCTCTCCATACTGACAACAAATCTGCCAAAGTAGGATCAAATACACTTACATCTTTTAACGAACCACTAATTCCTTTTTTATTAATTTTACCTTCTGCTTTTGGTTGAAATACATCTGGTCTGACAATTATATCTGAAAGTTTTAACTTTGAAATTTCACTACTTAATGGAGCAGCTAAACCAACGCTTTGACCTAGTTCGTTACTAAAAGTTCTATCTTCGTCAGGTCTAACTTGTGCTTGTATTTTGTTTTCTGCTTGCAAATCTTTAGCAGCATTTCCAAGCTCTTGCATTTTTTTCTTAGCTATTTTTTCTGCTTTTGTAGCCTCTTTTTCTAAGTCAATTTTTTGCTGTTCTGTATATCCTGTTTCCCATTCTGGCTTTCTTTGGTATTGACCATAATGTTCCTGTATATCTTTTTTAGATTTTGCTTCTGGGTTATTTATTTTTATTCTATTTGTTGGTGTTTGATCATTATTTAATTCTGGCAAGTCTGCATCTACTTCTTCTCCTTTTTCTATTTTAGTTTTTGCATCTAGTTCATTCTTTTCTAATAATTCTTTTTGCGTTTTTTCATAAAAATTTCTTGCTTCTAATTCTTTCCTAATGCGATATGCGTTATCTATAGCAGCATTAGCTAGTTTCCATCTTGCTAAATAAGTAACTAATGGCTCTATAACTCTTGCTTGAGTTGTGTCTACAAGAGAAGCTATTGTATTTTTTGCTAAAGAGTATCCGTAATCTTGTGCTGTTTTTGCATTTATACTGTTATCCAATAAAGACATTTGTGAATATCTGCCTGGATTAAGTCCAGGGAAAGATCCTTTTGTAAATCCAATACCGAATTTTGTTGGTGTAGATATTGCTTTACCTCCAACACCAAAACCAATTCCCATAGGTATTCCATTAATAATCTCGTTAACAAATATAGATTTTAATTTTGCTTCAATAAAATTATCTTCTAGCCTTCCGTTATTGTTTATAGCATCTGGTAATAAATTATCTGCTAAAGAAGGTTGGTATGGGTCGCCTATTAATGTCTCAGCTATAAGAGAGTTTCTTGCTCCTTGTATTCCTTCTTTAATAAGAAATTTTGAAACATTAGTTACTCTTGGCATATTGCCTTGCATCCAAGCAATTGCTTTAGCAAATTGTGGAGATCCAGCTTTTGCTTTGTTAAATACATTAGCTGCATATACATATTCATCTGGAAGTCCAGGAGTTAAAAATTTAGCAGCAGCAAAAGTCAAAAAGAAAGGAGCTGCTTCTCCAGCAAACGTAACGGAAAAATCTGCTAGTGGTCTGCCTGTATCTCTTGTTGGAAAACCGCCAACAATTTCATCCATAGATTTACCTTCTCCCATCAATAGACCCCAATTCTCCCCACTTAACCTGTCTGAACCATCCATAGGATCGTATGCTGAAATATCTTTGACAGCAAAAGGATCTTCTCCTTCTTGTAAATCTTTAAATAATGTGCCAGGTCTAGTCCTCATTGCACCAGTTTCCATAGCTTCTAAAATGCTCATCCTGGCTTTTTTACCGCCTAATTCTTTAAGAAAAGCATTAAAACTTTTTTTATCTATTCCAGCTTTTATTGCTTTTATTTGTAAAGCTGTTGCGCCTACTGGATCTCCTGATAGCATTTCAGCCATAAAGCCAGGCATATCTTGTCTTAATGCGTCATTAACAGTATTAGTTAAGCCAACAGTACCGCTAATAACACCTCTATCTGCTATACGAAAAAGATCGCCTAAACTATTTCTTAGTCTATGTTGCCCTCTTAATTCTTCTGGCGCATATTCTCCGCCATAATCTTTAGAAAAAATATTTAATTTATCGTATAGACCTAAGAATGGTGTAGATGTTTTTGTATCTTTTCGACCTGGTTCTTTATTTATTTTTTCTATATAGTATTGATCTGACTCTATCTGATCTGCATTTATAATCTCTGGATTGTAATTATTTGGATCAACCTCCAAAGACTCGTCAATTAAAGTTTTATCCTCGCTATAATTTTCGTTGCTAAGTTGATTCTTTTTAAGTAAATCTAATTTTTCACTATATTTAGAGCTGGCTAAAAGTGTTTCTTCATTACCACCTGGGTTAGCTGCATCTAGTAAACTATCTGTCATCTAAATTCCTAGAACTCCACTCAGTTGCCATGCCTCTATCTTATCTAATACTTCTGCGTATGTCTCTAATCCATTTAAACTCTCTAGAAATGGTTGTATTTCTCCCCAATTTTGCAATTCTTTAGGAATAGATTTATGAGTCCAATCAATACTAAAGGTTGGAGGATTTGTGTCATGCCTAGTAATAGCTCCAGAATATTCTGAACTTGTAAATATAGAACCTCTAACTTGATCATTAATTAGATCCCCAAACCTATTATTGTATTTAGTGGAAACTTGACCTATTTCAAATAAATTTTCCAATCCTTTTTGTGAGTTTTTTTGATTGTTATTAAATCCTTTTGTTAAATTTTTAATTTCTTTGTTTAAGGCTGATTTTCCTTTATCTGCTAACAGGTCTTTATATGCTTCACTTTCTGAATCAAGTAATTGCCTGTAAAGGTTAATATCGTCATAAGTAGTCTCTCCACTAAATAAAATATTTTTCACAAACTGAATACTACCTTTGCTATTTAAAAGATATGGATTAGGAGAATCTAAATGATTTACAAATTCGTAATTGTCCGTACCAGGCATTATTTCATTAACATTAATTTTATCTAAATTAGCTATAAGGTTTTTATTGCTTCCATTTACAGGGCCATATTCTTGTTCGGTAAATCCAAATTCGTTAGTGTCTGAAGGATAAAAGAAATTTTTACCAAGACTATTATCTACGTCTATTCTTCCATCATTTTTCATATACTCGGCAAACGTGCCATTCTGTATATCTGCATTTACCTTATCTAACAGCTCGTCTTTTGTAACTTTTCCGTCTTTAGAAGCAGTTACCATATCACTATATGTTGTAGTAAGGTAAGCGTCTATTGCAAATGCGTAAGTTCCCCATTCCGCATATCCATCTTTTGTTAAAGCAGGGTTGCGATCATATACCGCTTTATCAAATTTAAATTTTAATTCAGCATTAACAGCATCTATTGAACTCTTTACTTCGCCTGATACTAAAGTATTGTATTTAGTAATCATACCTTTAGTTCTGTCGTATTTGGAAACCAAAGTACTTCCATAAATTCCGTTCATATTGCTATAGTTAGCCATAAAACTTCGACATTGTTTTGAATTTTTTTTACCAGTACCAATACAATATTGTAAATCTGATTCTAATAATTGAACGTCATTAGCAAATTCTGTACCAGTTAACCCATAAGCTAAATTTACTAAAGCAAGTTCTCTTTGCTGATCTAATATTGCTTGATTCTTTACTTTTTCGCCTGGACTTAAAGCTGAATTTTGTATTTTTTGTGATTCAGCTTTGTAATTTGTTTCAATTAAATCTCTTGCTTTTTTATACCCAAATCTTACATTAGCATCTGCTTGGACTACTCCTGGAGTACCTTCGCTATTGTACTCATTCAAAGCATCCTCAACCTTTACATTTTCTCCGTCAACTTCGATTGTTAATTTATCCATTCCTTTTAGTAGGTTTGTTGAGTATTCAGATTCTTTTGAAGTCTTATCAGCTTTGTTTAAATTATCTCTATCTTTTACAATTTGTTCAACTTGATTTCTTAAGTAAGATGTACCTCCAAGACTATTAATCCAGGCTTGTTGTGGTCTAATTCTTGTAACTCCATCAATCGTTTCCCACCTACTGTTTTCTGGACCAATAGCAATTCCCATATAATCCTCTGTTCCAAGAGCTAAATTTGAAAATTGTTCGTAAAGAGAGTCAGCGTCTAAATTTCTATATAAAGGATTACGAGCTAAATTCTCCCAAATTAATGTGTACATTCTTGCTTCCGAGTCTTTTGAAAGGTTTAACTTTCTTACATTTGCTATTATTTTTCCAATTTGTTCGTTTAATTGGCTAGGTGTTTGATTAGGGTTTTCAAGTAAATTAATATTAGAAACTATTTCCGCCTGTCCTAATTGTGTAGTTTTTTCTAAATAATTTTTTAATTGACTTGCCCTGTCATTCATCCTATGTTGCAAAATTTGCGGTTGCAAATTGTTATGCTCAAAAATTCCTAATTTACTGTTTTTGTATATAAATTCGTTATATGCTTTTTTGTACCTTGCGTCACTAGGGTCTAGTTCAGATAAAGATACTTGCGAATAAATAGGAGTTATACCATCACTTTCAAATTGCAATTCTCCTTTATTGTTACGAGCCTGTATTGGGTTTCCTGATTCTTCATCTATTGCGTCAACAGTTTCGTTTATTTTATACATATCCCATTGGGTTAAATTATCTAAGACTTTTCGTTCGTTTGACAAAGAAGTAATTGTATTTCTTAATCGTCTATTGCTTTCTATTTCATCTAAAATCTTTTTTGCGTTTTCTATTTCTTGTGTTTTTTCTAAGCTAAATTTTTCTCCACCTTCTGCAACTATAGGCTGATCTACTATCTTTTTTAATTTATTAATAGTTGCCTGTAATTTATCTGACGGATTAATTTCTTGACCATCATTGCCAACTTGGTAAGTGTCAAGAATTTTTGCAGCTTCTAAATTAAGAACACTTTGTTCTTTAACTCTTGCTTCTGTATAGTTTCCAGGTAACTGTTCAAGCTCTCCCTTTAAAGTTTTCATGCCATCAATAAAGGCACTAAATTCATTATCTTTAGCTTTTTTAGTATCATCATAAAAGCCTTCTACACTTGGTAGATCAAGTGTAGGTACTAGCTTTGGCTCAGTAGGAGTCGAATAACTCTGTCCATACCATTTAAAATTTTGTATTTGCGGAGTTTTAAATGATAAATCTACCTGGCTAACGTCTCCAGTAGATTGACCAGTAGCAAGTTGGCTTCGCTTTTGGTTTGCTTTTTTCTTGGGTTCTGCATCCCCTTGAGTGTAATTTAGTTTTTGTCTTGCCATTAAATTACCTCAAAATCTACGTCTAATTTACTGTAATCAACAGCTAAATAGCCATTAAGTCTGTGAATAGCATCAGGTCTGCTAGTAACCAGATCATGTGCCATTACTCCTCGATAACGTGTTGTAGGATCATTTTTATAATTAAATTCATAGATTGGATAACCTTTCGGAGATTCGCCTGTTCTAACTATATTCTCCTTAAGCCTTATATCACTTGGAGGAGTATTAGCTTTAATTACAGCTTGGTTAGCTTTAACACCATAGTAAGTGTTAAATCCACCAACAACAGAACCAGCCATACCAAGTGCGTATGGACCAAAACTAGGCTTGGGTATGCGTAGTGGCTTAACTGGATCAAGATAAGTTTTCTTGAGATATGTTCTAGCAGATCCCCTTCGAGCTGCACGATCAGATTGTGCGTCAAGTCTCTGCGTTTGTGATCCTTTAAGTGCAAATGCAGCATTTCTATTTGTCACAAAATCGGCTGCTGCTCTCGATCTTTCTATCTCAGCTAAAAGAGTCCAGGCATTTTGTCCAATACGCTGTGATGCTACTTCTCCTTTTTTCTGTAACGCTTGTTTTCCTCTTTCTGTTTGTTCTTGCGCCCTTTGTTCTTGTATCTGTTGCTGTTCCATAGTGATCCTGGTTGAATCTCTTTCATAAGCCAGGTCAGCCATAAATTCTGTATGTTGTATAAAGTCCTCATTCATCTGATTTCTAACATCTTCGGTCATTCTGTTAGATTGAGTCTGTAATAATTGACTTTGATAATTAAGATTATTTTGTGCGTTTTGAAAGGCAACATTAGATTTGGCTTGTTGATAAGCCATAAACTGTTGCCCTACACCCAGAACTCCAGAAATTACTCCTAACGTAACTGCTTCACACATAAGTTAAACCTTAGCAAATTCATAGAAAGGACGACCCTCATACCCAAATGTAGCGTGTTCTTTGATGATTGAGAAACCCATGTACTTAATCCATTTTACATGAATTGTATTTCTTGCATCTACATAATTAAACAATATTGGATAATTCGCTTTAAATTTATCTAATTCTATTGGAGAATTACGAAGAAAAGCTCTTACATCTTGATAATCGCTAGTCATAGTTCTGTGACCTAACATCCATATTTTCCCCATGTTTTTTCTAATTGGCATTACTCCGTACATTCCCATAATATTTCCTTTGCGACCTACCATAGTCATGCAAGGACTACTTCCGAAATAACAATATATAAGGCTACTTTTTGGTTCAGATCCAGAATATGCGTATATTTCTTCTATATCTTCTTGCCTCATATTTTCAGCAACTTCCGTTATGTCGTTAGGAGTTGACCTCCTCCAATGGAATTTACCTATATTCGTCTTGCTCTGCTGTGTAACCATCCTTCCCATTCTGCTGATTGAATACGACAAGGTAGTGGACTATCACTCAAAATTTCAACTTTTGTGTCATTATTTTGAGCCATAACTGGCACTTTAAATTTACCTGTTAAGAAAGGTGCTTGACCTAACGCTGGAGGATTTTGACCTATTATAAATCCATTATAAGGGTAAGTAAAAGAACTTCTACCTCTTGGGCTAACTTTTACTTTAAATGCACTTGTGTCATCAAAAACAAAAGTCCAGGTTCTAATTTGTAATCGTGGACCAGCTATGACAGAAACACCACCCCCTGCTGGTTGTTCTTTAAGGTAAGGAGTACTAAATTCGTACAACATATCGTATAATTCTCCTACAAAAAACTTAGCGTTAGACAAATCTCCAAGTACTGTCATAGTTCCATTTCCAGTAAAGCCAGCTTGCGTTGCGCTAGTTTGTGTTTCTGAACTAGGTGTAATAACTTGACCATGTTGAATTGTATTGCCAGCAACGTCTCGACCTACAACAACTTGTATTCCTGTAGTAGCTGTTGGATATGGCAAAGAAATTATTGATTGAACACCAGCTCCACCTTGATTTATGACATTGATATGACATTGAGTTTCATCTACTTTTCTATCTAGTAAAACTTCAAGGTTACTGCCGGGGTCAACTGATTCTGGACGCAATGAACATCTTTCCAAGTAAACTCCATCTGTATATTGAACTATAAAGAATACGTCACTATCTATTATTGATGCGCCAAGCACAGTTTTGTCTCCTTTAACTTCCCAGAATGACCAAGATGATTGCAACTTTTCATCTTCTTCATAAAAGAATTTATAAAAATAAACACGCTTTGGCTCGTCTTTACTGATAGCTATTATTGTTTCTTCTGAAGCACTACTAACTAAACTAACTATATTTTTAGGCAAATATCTTGGAACTGCGGAAGATACTTCTTCTGATACTGGTACAGCTCCAGAAACATCCTCCAGGTAAAAGTCACGCAAACCACTAAACTCTCCTTTAGGTATTGAAAAATATACTGTTCGACCAACCGCAATAGGGTCAACATTAGGTTGTGTTTCGTATGTAGTTATAGCTGTAATAGTTGCAGTTTGAGGAGTCAATGCGCCTCCAATACCAACTGCACCAGCATCTAATCTAAACTGACCATGCCGACTAAATAGTAATAGTGTATTAGCAAAAGCCAAGCTAGACGTTAAGAAATGAATTTCAGT
>TARA_B100001175_G_scaffold95445_1_pt1 | contig 14552 bp, 26 predicted proteins | sample TARA_B100001175 | Tara Oceans TARA_B100001175
CTAAACTTTTAACTGCTCAACATAGTAACAAAATAATTGATGCAAGTTCAGAAAGTGTATCGTTAACTGTTAATGGCGATGCAATCGCAACAAGACTTAGTCCATTCTAAAATTAGAGGAAAATAAAATGAGAAAATATGGAAAAACAATAACAGACTCATATCAAGAGGTTTTAGAGTGGACAGTAACTGCACATGAACTTCAAGAGAAAAAGAAAGTATCCAAACGAGAAATTGATAAGTTAGAAGATGGCAATGAACATGGAATGGTTGCACTCAAACTTGCACAATCTTTTGGTACTCCTAAAGAAATTAAAACAGTTCAAGACATTAATAAAAGACATAATAGAGCTGGATCTATTGAACATAAAGATCAAAAAGAAAGAGATGCAATTATTCGTAAGTACTACGATATGGCAGAAAAAGTTGAACTTGATGAAATGAATCCAACTGATCATGTTAAGAAAAAAGGTGACAAGTATTGTGTATATAATGCAGATGGTAGTGTTGCAAAAGAGTTTGATAATGAAGAAGATGCTAATAAATATGCAATTGACAATCATGATAAACTAATGGCAGAGGTCTATGAAATAGGAACAAAAGAATATGCTGATCATACAAAAAATATGACGCCAGGACAAACAGTTGATGAGAAGTATGATTTGTATCATAAGTCTTTTTCAGATGCAATGAAACACGCTGTAGACTATGCAAAAAGTAAAATGGGTATTGCAGTTGATCCAAAAGAAATTGATGATAAGGTTGCAACTGGCCCGAAAAAACCTTCTGATGGTAAAACTAATAAGTATAGGTTAAAGGGTAAGGGTGGAACTTTACAAATTCAAGTATATAACAAAGGTGGATCAAAACCATTTGAATTAAATATGTACAAAGAAGAAATTGAACTTGATGAAGATGCAATGATTGTAGATTTGGATTATTCTAAAAATCCAAAAGGTCTTTACAATGCAGTTCTTCAAATGTCCAAAAAATTAGGTCTTACAATATACAACGCACCACAAGCTATGAAAGACTTACAAACTAAAGGTAAAGTTAGACTTGGTGGTAAAGGTGCAAACCTTGTTAAGTTTATGAAACATCTAAACGACAAAGGTATTGAACCTAGTGTTGATGTTCAAAAAGGTAAGATGCAAGAAAAGAAACTTACAGATGCAGAGATGAAGAAAAGAGAAGAGATCGCAAAGGCTATAGAAAAAGATGATCCAGATATGCCTATGGATAAGAAGATGGCGATTGCAACTGCAACTGCAAAGAAAGTCGCAGAGGAAGAAGAACCAGATAAACCAGATACTGCGAAACAAGTAGATCAGATGCGTGATGATAAAAAGAAAACACGTATCGCACAATTACAACTACAGATTGCGAAAGCAACTGAAACCATTAATAAATTGAATACACAGGAGAAATAAATGCCCAAGTACTTTGAAACTAAAAAAGATAGTTTAGAACAGGCTGTGCTTGAGGCGATGTCGCCTTCACACTCTGAAACAATTGCAGAAAAGATTGAGTATGTAGAATATAAATTTAAAAATTCTAAGGATGCAAGTTCTGCTAAGTCATACTTTGGGGGTATCCAACTAATGACTTTTGATGTGAATGATGATAACATTAGTAATGGAGAACTTATGGTGGATGCTGGTAACAAAGATATGACCAAGTATCACAAAGAAGTTATGAAAAAGTTTAAACCAAAAGTAATGACTCAAGAAAAGAAACTTACAGATGAAGATAAACTAGATCCAGTAAATCCAGATGCTGTCAAAAAGAAATTTAAAGATCGTAAAGATAAAGATATTGACAATGATGGTGATACTGATTCTACAGACAAATATTTACACAAAAGACGTAAAGCAATATCAAAAGCAGTTAAAGAACAGAATGAAACATTAATTCAAAGAGCTGCAAATCAAATCACAAAAATGTGGGAAAAGTCTGCAAAGGTAAAAAATGAAGAAGAAATGGATGATGAAGATGAGGAAGAACCTAAGAATGGTAAAAAGACCATGACAGGCAAACCAATGTCTAAGGTTGAAACATCTCCAAAAGACAAGATTGAGAAATAGATAAATAGAAGAGTAAATTCTTAGAGAAGGAGAAATGATATGGCCCTATGGGGAAATACAGATGCAGATGAAGCCAAACCAAAGTGGCTTACAACTGACGAAAAAGATACAACCTTTGCAACTGACAGAGGTTGGGTAAAATTAGATGGTAAAGGACAAGAAGAAGTTCTTTGTGCAATTGGTGGACTATCTACTTCAGTAGTTAGTGCAGACATTACTAGAATTGCATTTGTTACAAAAACATTTAGTAAAGCAGCTGGTGGTAATATAGAGGTAAGAGTTACCTATAATGAAAAAGTAGATGTTGTTGGAACTCCAGTACTTGTTGTGACAAATAATCAAACTGGTGGTGGTTCAGCAACATTAAATACTGTATATAATTCTGGTACTGGTACTAATAGACTTGTGTTTAGAATAGCTCTAAGTGGGGGTGCAGCTGCTACTGGTGCTGGAAATACTCTTAGTGTTGCAGCCCAAAATATTACAAAAGCAAGTGGTGAACATATAAGAGATGCTGGAACAGTTATAAACTCTAGTGTTGCAGTTCCAACAAATACTGCTAGTATGTCAGTAGTTACATAATAAATAATTAAGGATAATTATGAAAAAGAATGGTAACACTTTAAGTGTTGATGATATTGAAAAAAGAAAAGAAATGTTGCAAACTGATATGAAACAAGTTCAGAAACAGTTGGAACAAACAGAGAGAATGAAGATTCAGTTGACGGCTCAACACAATGCACTCAATGGTGCAATACAACAATGTGACTCGTTTATTGAACAATTAAGTGGGGCGAATAACGTCAGTAGCATCCCCTCGCAAGACAATAGTGCAGTAACTACTGCATTGAGTTGAGGGTTTAAAATATAGGAGATAAAAATGGCTGATAAGAAAATAACTGCGTTAACAGATATCGGTTCAACTATTACTGGTGCAGATTTACTGCACGTAATAGATGATCCTTCTGGTAATCCAATTAATAAAAAGATGACAATTGCAAATCTTTTTAATAATATACCTACATTTATTACATTAGGTGGAATACAAGCAGACATTACTACTAGTGCAAATCCAGATGTAACAAATTCAATTAGTTTAATTGATTTAGATACGGCAGCTGGTAATATAACTGGTACACTTGCAAATGGTACAAATAATGGACAAGTAAAAGTTATCATATGTAAAGCACGTTCTGGTAGTAAAACATATACTTTAACAATTACTTCTGCACTTGCTAGTAATAATCAAGCAGTATTTGATGCAGCTGGAGAAGCTATTGTTTGTGTTTGGGTCACAGATAAATGGTACATTGTATCAAATCTCGGCGCATCATTATCATAGGAGAGTAAATCATGAAAAAATCTCCTATAGATCCTATCAGATATGGTGCAAATGGTAAACCCATATCTGAAAGTTCTGAAGTTTTACAGGAAATATTACAGGAAAATCCTAATGTTGTAAAACTTCATAAGAAAAAAGATCCAATGTTACATACACATGATAATGGTGTGGAACATTCACATAAAGGTGGTGACAAACCACATGAGCACAATGAAGAGGAAGATTAAAATGAAAAGATTTAATCAATACATTTCTGAAGGAGCTAAGACTACTGATGGTCAAGTGAATGCAGATAGTGATTTCTCTTATGGTATGGGTAACCTAGCTAATCCAGAAGTCATTGAAAGAATTAATGCATTTCTTGGTGTGATGGGTAGTATGGAACATTTAGTTGCAGAACACGCCATTAGTAAATTAAGAGAAAGACTTTCAAGATTACATATTTCGTTTGGCGATGTTGACTTATCAGAAGATGGTGGTAAAATGTCTTTACCATTATCACAGTACGCTAGGTCTGGTAAAGAAGAAAATGGTGACGATATAAGTGCAGATGATGATGGTATTTCACATAAGATAGAAGGTGGATTATCATTGCAGATTGATCATGTAAAAACAGAATCTGGAACTCATTTTATAAAGGCTAAAATAGTTTAATATAATTATATTATGTATGAAAAATTAACGAATGAAAACATCTTAATGTTTGCAATCAGACATTACGATAATCCACAATGTGAAGGTGAATACGAATTTCATGATGATATGAAACGATTCAAGTACATTAAACGATTATTAAGAAAGTATGATGAAACTGGTGAACTAAAAGAAAGACTTATATTAAACCATATAACTGTTATATATAATGTTTTTGGTGCAGACGCTGGGTCTACTTTATTATTATTTAAAATTGAACGTGAATTTTGGGGTGTTGTCAAAACATTTATGAAATTTTTAAATATGATTTCTGATAATGAACTTAAAGAGATAGAAGAAGATCTAAAGGTAAAGAAAGTGTTAGAGAAACTATAATGGGTAGAGCGATTGATTTATTTGTAACTTATAGGTTTATTAAACTATTGGTTACACCTTTTGAAAAAACAGATGCTTTTAAATTAGGCATCATTGATGAAAAAGGAGTCAGAACAAAAAAGAGATTGTATAAAGCTGTAGAACAAAATGCATATACAGTTTTACATAAACTTGTTTTTAACATTAAGAAAATATTTCAAAAGGTGCCAGGTTTAAGAACAAAGTTAGGTACATATGCAGCTGCTCTATTCTTACTAAAAGATACTTTTAAAGAACATATAGAAGATCCAGAGATGTTTGAAAAAGAGTTTATGAAGTATCTTAAAGAAAACAATATTGATTTAGATGATGATATTTCAGAAGAAGTAACATTAGATAATGGTAAACTATCAAAAGGAATTTATTTACTTACACAAGATGTTATCGTAACAGGAGATGATGAGGAAGATGAAATAGATGCATTAGAAGGTGATGAAGTTGAAGCCTTTGAAGATCTTTCACCCTCTGATACAATACTAGGAGTTGATGTTTTTCCTGTTATACATAAAAAAACGAAACAAAAAATATTTGTAAGTGCAGAAGATATAAAAGAATTACAATTAGGGGATCTATTATGAGTATAAGTTTTGACGATTTAATGAAAAGGTTCTATGATGATCCAAAATTAGGGATACAATCAGAAGATGCACCAACTAACGCAACTGGAACTGCTGTTGCTGGAACTGGAGATGATTCTTCTACAGTTATAGTTAAAAGAAAAAAGAAACCATATGATGGTAGAACTAAAGAAGCAAAATCTTTTATGAAAAGAATAGAAACTCTAAGATCAAAAAGAGAATCAAAACTTGCAAAAAAAGTGCAAGAGAATACTTTAAACTTTGAAAATGAATATTTACTTGCAGAAGATAATATAGATATTCTTAAAAATATTGTAAAAAATAAACAACATAAAACAATAAAGTTTAAAGATGGTTCTTTGAAAGTTGATATGTTTACTGCATCTGCAATTACAAAAGTTTTTGACTTGATTAATAAATCTAATCAAGAAAAAATGAAAAAGATGGTAAATGGAAATAAGGTTCAGTTTATGCGAGTAGCTGATTTTGCACTTTCAAAAATAAAGTAATGAAAACATTTAAAGATTTTCTTAAAGAGGTGTCTTATTCCTATGCTTTAGGTAATTTTAAACCTATTGCAGATTTAAATGCGTCTACATCTGACGCAAAAGTATCCAAAAAAGATTTAGACTCAGTAGAGAAATATGCAGATAGATTGTATAAATCTGTCGGTATTGATGTTGAGTTTACACGGCATTTTCTGGATCGTGTTAATGATGTTCGCAACAAAACACAAATTACAGTTGCAGAGTTGATACGTATGTTTAGACAATCATACAAAAAACACGGCAAGAAAATAGCACAACTTGGGCCTGATGCTGAAGCTGTGCTCAACGATATGCAAACAGATATCAATGTTCCGTTTGTGTTAAAGTGGGATGGAAAAGAACTGGATTTGGTAGCAAAAACTGTTATGAGAAAAAAGAACTTTGGAACTCCAAATCCTAAACTATCATTCTAAAGGAGAAAGTAATATGGAAATATTAAATAAAGTAAGAGAATGGGCTGGTGGACTAGCTAATCTAGGTGTTTCACTCGCTGCTCTTGCAATTATTTTAGAAGTGTTAGGTTTGGGTGCTATACCATTCATGCCTTCCGAAATGTCTGTGATTACCAATATAAGTAATATTATGTCTGGACTAGGTTCACAAGGTATTATTGGTTTAATCGCTGTGTGGATTCTATATGAAATTTGGCAAAAGCGATAATATAAGGAGAACATTATGATTACTTGGATTAAAAATAGAATATCAGAAAGAACTACGTGGGATGGTGCAGTTTGTGTTGCAATGGGTCTACTAGTTCTATTCATGACACCACTCGCTAAGATTGCAGCTGGTGCTGCCATTGCGTGGGGTTTATGGACTATTTGGAAATCTGAATAATGGAAATAGAACAAACCATAAATGGTTCAAAAACAATTAATGAAGGTATGGGTGATGTTCAAGCTGGTATAGAGTTTATATATCATATGCGTGAACACTTATTAGATATTGGAGTTGCAACTCTTTATGGTCTAGTAGTGTATGCACTTGTATTATGGGTTACTAAAAAGATCAAAGGGTAATCATGTTTCGTGTATATATTACTATAATAATAATGTTGATACTTGGCTCTGTAGCGTATGGGGCCAAGTATTACTATGACACAACCCAACAAACTATTTCTGTTTTGAGAACAAATAATGCAACACTTGAAACAGTAAACAAACAAGTAACAGTACAATTTGAAGAATATCGTAAAACTGTAAAAAAAGAAATAGAAGATTTTAAAGCAGAAGTAAAGAAACAACAAGAATTAAATACCGAATTGAATACAAATCTCAAAAAAGTACAGGACGCAAATAAAGAAATATCGAAATTGCTTGCGAATACAGATATAATAAAGAATAGCCTTGCAAATCCAAAAGCAAGTGAGGAAAAAATAAATGAAGAAGTTGACATATTTTTTGGTGACATTAGTTGTGTTACTGATGATAAGTGCTTGCAGTAGTTTTCGTGAGAAAGAAATTGTAACAGTACCTACAGTAGTTGAAACAGTAGAAATTCCTGCTCCTATAATACAGATTGTTAATCGTCCAAATCCAGTTAAAATGAAAGACGCTGACATTGTTGTAGTCACAGAAAATAATTTAGAAGATGTTATTAGTCGTATCAAAGACACACAAGGAGAGTTTGTATTATATGCAATGACCGCTAGTAGTTTTGAATCTCTTGCACTTAATTTTGAAGAGATTAAAAGATTTATAGAAGAACAAAATCAAATTATTCTATACTACGAAAAAGCGGTTACACCAAGAGAGGATAATACAGAAGATGGAGATACTATTCAAAATGTCATACAGCCTGGAAAAAATTAACCTTATGGCTCAGTTGTCACAACTGGCATACAAAGGTAAAAATTCTAAATCAAATTTTCAAAAACTAGGATACACTGGACACAAATATTTTGATGTTGATGGTGCTCAATGTCATGCAGTATGGAATGATGAAGAATATTGTCTATGTTTTAGAGGTACAGAACCAAAAGAAATATCTGATATATTTGCAGATTTAAAAGCGTGGCCTAGAGGTTCTATGACTAATGGATTAGTACACGCTGGGTTTAAAGGTGAAGTGGATAAGTTGTGGGATGCAATTAACAATCACCAACAAAAACATCAAGATAAAAAGTTTTATATAACTGGACATTCTCTAGGTGCAGCTATGGCTACAATTGCAACGTCAAGGTTTGAAGAATACTGTCATGTAAGTCAATTAACAACATTTGGATCACCTAGAGTTGGAACACGAAGATTTGTAAAAAATATTAAAACTTTACATTATCGTATCGTTAATAATAATGACATAGTTACAAGAGTACCATTATTTTTGATGGGATATAAACATCATGGATTTCTTGTATATATTAATTATTATGGACAGATAAGAACTATGACATTGTGGCAAAGGTTAAAAGATAAGATGCGTGGTAGATGGGCTGCAATAAAAAAGTTACACCCATTTGATGGAACAATAGATCATGGTATGAATTTTTATATAGACTATACCAAGGAAAATAAATAATGTGGGATATGATAGAGAGAATGGTGAACGACAGGTTGTGGATTTACACAGGTATTGGTGGTTCTATATTTGGTGCATTGTTTATTGCATACATGAGAGATACAAGAATAGGTCTATGGGTCTATTCACAATTTGATAAGATATTAGATTTTGTTAGAGATCGTTATGGTTGGACATGGTTTGATCAACCAGATGATGCGTGGAAAAAAGTAAATCCAAAAATTGCTAGAAAAATTGAAGAACTGGAACGAAGATTGCATATATTAGAGGTGCATGGAGAAAGTGAAAAAGATGGTGAATAGTAAGAGTGTAGAAACAGAAGTTGCACTTCTCAAAAGAGAAGTAAACGACATGAAACAAATACACCATAGACTTGATTCTGCAATAGAAAAGATTGCAGATGTATCTTCTTCTTTACATACTATAATGGCTGTGCATGAAGAAAAACTAATACGCCAGGAAGAAAATTTGGAACAACAAGAAAAAGAATTTAGAGATAGTGTACAAGAATTACACTCTCGCATTACCACTAACACAAAAGAAACCCATCTAGCAATGAATGAGATGGAACGTAGACTCGTGGAAGAATTTCAAAAGATGCGACAAGATATGTCTAATCGTGTCGGTGTCTTAGAAAAATGGAGATGGTTAATTATCGGTGGATCTATTGTTTTAGGATTTATTATACAGAAAGTAATTACGATAAATGTTTAATATCTATTGACAAATCAGTTTGAATTATATATTATGAAAAGTAATGAATTACATTGACAGTAAATACATATCTTTAATATCACCAAGACTTAGAAACTTCACAAAAAAAAGTGATTATCTGTGGAATTTCTCTTGTCCTTATTGTGGTGATTCTCAAAGAAATACAAAGAAGGCCAGAGGGTTTATCTATAGAACAAAAACTGAATTGTTCTATAAATGCCATAACTGTTCTATGGGAACTACTTTACCTAAACTCATTGAGTTCATGGATACAAACCTTTTCAGTGAATATCGTCTAGAAAGATATAAAGAAGGGTATGGTCAGAACTACACTGGTAAGTCAGTACCAAAAGAACAATATGAATTTAAACAACCAAAATTCAAAACAAAATTTGATTTAAAAAGTTTTGAGAATCTTGAAAAAAGTCACCCAGCTGTTGACTTTTTGTCACGAAGATTGATACCTAGAGAATATTGGAATGATATATATTACTGTCCAAATTTCTTTGGTTTCTCTAACAAACATATAGAGAATAAGTTTCCCTCTTTGGATGGTGACCATCCTAGAATAATAATTCCTTTTAGGGATAAAGATGGAGATATTATAGGGTATCAAGGAAGAGCATTTGGAAAAGAGATACCTAAGTATCTAACAGTAATTTTGAACAAGCATTGTTCTAAAATATATGGAATGGATAGGATAGATGAAGAAAAGAATATATATATTGTTGAAGGCCCCTTTGATAGTCTTTTCGTTGACAACTGTATTGCAGTTGCTCAAGGTGATTTACGTATTAAGAAATATAAAAACAATTCTGTCCTTGTTCCAGATAACGAACCTAGAAACAGAGAAGTCTGTAAACAAATAAAAAAGTTTATAGTTAATGGTTACAAAGTCGTTTTGTGGCCTGATACTGTTATTGAAAAAGATATTAATGAAATGATTTTATCTGGAAAAACAAAAGAAGAAATAAAAACAATAATTGACAATAATACCTATCAAGGTACTACGGCCTTGATGCAGTTTTCAATGTGGAGAAAAGTAAATGTCTAATCAACTACCAACACAATATCAACAATTTATTCACCTATCTAGATACTCTAGATGGTTACCAGACAAAGGACGCAGAGAAACATGGAGTGAAACTATCGAAAGATACTTTGATTTTTTTACTGAACATTTAAAAGAAATGTGCGACTATGATTTAGATAATAAAACAAGAAAAGAATTAGAGGAAGCAGTATTAGATATTAAAGTAATGCCTTCTATGAGATGTTTGATGACCGCTGGTGAAGCATTGAAAAGAGAAAATATTGCTGGGTATAATTGTTCTTATGTTGCAGTTGATAGAGTTGCAGCTTTTGATGAAATACTTTATGTGTTGATGAATGGTACTGGTGTTGGTTTTTCTGTAGAAAGACAGTTCACTGCAAAACTTCCTATTATTGCAGAGGAGTTTTATCATTCTGATACAATGATACAAGTTGCAGATAGTAAACTAGGTTGGGCAAAAGCACTCAAAGAACTTATAGGTATGTTGTATATTGGTCAGATACCAAAATGGGATTTATCAAAGGTTAGACCAGCAGGAACACCACTTAAAACATTTGGTGGTCGTGCATCAGGCCCAGAACCACTAGATAGTTTATTTAGATTTGTTGAGAAAACATTTACAAATGCAAAAAGTAGAAAACTATCATCAATAGAATGTCACGATATAGTGTGTAAGATTGCCGAGATTGTGGTTGTAGGTGGTGTAAGAAGATCTGCTCTTATCTCACTATCTAATTTATCTGATGATCGGATGCGTCATGCAAAATCTGGTCAATGGTGGGAACATCATGGTCAGAGAGCACTTGCAAATAACTCTGCGTGTTATACAGAGAAACCAGATATTGGTATCTTTATGGACGAATGGAAATCACTTTATGATTCAAAGTCTGGTGAAAGAGGTATTTTTAATCGTGCATCTGCAAACAAGATGGCTGAAAAGAATGGTAGAAGAACTATTGATGGACATGAGTTTGGTACAAACCCATGTTCTGAAATCATACTAAGAGATAGAGAATTTTGTAATTTAAGTGAATCTGTTATTAGAGCAACTGATACAAGAGAAAGTCTGATAGAGAAAGTTAGACTTGCAACTATACTTGGTACATTTCAATCTACACTTACTAACTTTAAGTATGTTTCTAATATGTGGAAAAAGAATTGTTCAGAGGAAAGATTACTTGGTGTATCACTTACAGGCATCATGGATAATCCTTTAACAAATGGCAAAAAAAATTCATCTAGTCTTGAGGGTTTATTAGATGAACTTAGAGAAGTTGCAGTAGAAACAAATAAAATATGGTCTAAGAAGTTAGGTATAAATCAAGCAACTGCAATTACTTGTGTGAAACCCTCTGGTACAGTTTCACAATTAGTTGATGCAGCTTCTGGTATTCATGCAAGACATAATCCTTATTATATTAGAACTGTAAGAGGTGACAAGAAAGATCCACTTACACAGATGATGGTAGACTCTGGATTTCCTGTAGAAGATGATGTTATGAATCCAAATCATACGTCAGTATTTTCTTTTCCTATGAAGGTAGATAAAAATGCAGTATTCAGAACTGATATGTCTGCAATACAACAATTAGAATTGTGGTTAATTTATCAGAAGCATTGGTGTGAACATAAACCATCTGTAACTATATCTGTAAAGGAACATGAATGGTTAGAAGTTGGTGCATGGGTTTATGACCACTTTGATTATATGTCTGGTGTGAGTTTCCTACCATTTTCGGAACATACATATAAACAAGCACCATATCAAGATTGTGACGAAAAACAATATAAAGACACATTGAATAATATGCCTAAAGGTGTTGATTGGAATTTACTAGGAGAATATGAGAAACAAGATATGACAACAAGTTCTCAAGAATTAGCGTGTACAGCAGGAGGCTGTGAAATATGAAAAATAGTTGGAAAGCATTCCCACCATATGCAATATATGAAATATTCAAATTTGGTTGGAAAGGTGTAATGACAATAGAACATTCACCATTAAGAAAATTACACCCACAAGTAGCACATATGTTATTTTTAATATTAGCATTTATGTGGAGTGGAATATTTGCAGTTATGATTGGTAGTGTAGGTATATTTGGTATAAGTGCAATTGCACACATTGTATTGATCAGTGGTATTATGATAACAGCAGTTGTTTTTAATGAAGCAGATAAAAGACCAGAATCTATTAATAAAACTGTATTTAAATTAAGAGAAGGTTATCATAGTTATCCAAGAGCAAGACAAACTATGGTAATAGATGGAAAGACTTTAAGACTAGATCCTAAAGATCCAGGCGGAGAACATGAATAAATTTTTTAAAAAAATACCAGATTTTTATTTAAGTCATTGGTTATTAAGAATACCTTTAGCAATAGTTTTTATTCAACAAGGTTGGATGAAAATACCAGTTGATGCAGATGAAGCTGCATCATATGATTTATCTGTATTAGTATGGTGGTTTGTATCCTATGGTGAATTTTTATCTGGAATAGGTTTATTAATCGGTGGTATACTAACATCTGCATGGATGTATACTGAAATGCAAGATTGGATCGGTGACATAGTTACAAGATTTAGTGGTATCACTATGTGTTGTATTATGACAGGTGTGATATGGATAGGAGAGCCTGAAAGTTTTATAGATGTTTTGTTGTATGATAACCTACACGTATTTCTTTGGGTAGGTGGTTTATTCTTTGCTTTAAGAGGCAATAGAGTATCATGAGATGAAAAAACTAATAGTTTGTGAATCATGTGATGTAGAGTATACAATTCAATATGACATGGAAGAGAAATATTACAATATTACATATTGTCCTTTTTGTGGAGAAGAACTTATAGATAATGATGAAGATATTATGTATGATGAGGAATACTACGATAGTGATGATTAACTATGAAAACACAAAGTGCAAAAGCAAAAGGTAGAAGATTACAACAATGGGTACGTGATAGGTTAATAGAAGAACTTGACGTACATCCAGAAGATATAGAATCTCGTTCAATGGGAGCTGGTGGTGAAGATTTAATCATGGCTCGTGATGCGAGAAAGAAATTCCCATATTCTATAGAATGCAAGAACGTGGAGAAACTAAATGTCTGGGATGCTTATTCTCAGGCGTGTGAAAATAGTAATAACTATGAACCTATAGTTGTTATGAAGAAAAACGGCAAGACTCCTCTCGTAGTAGTTGACGCTGAATATTTTATGAAAATACATCAAAAAGGGTGAAGCATTTTAGTTAAAGAACACCCATAACAAAGAAAGGTAGAAAATGAAACTGTTTAAAATTTTATCAGTACTATTATTATCATTAAGTGTATCTTCTGCATATGCAGACAAAATACAAGTTGGATTTATATATGTTGGGCCAGTTGGAGATCATGGTTGGACATATATGCACGACCAAGGAAGAATTACAGCTGAAGAACATTTCGGTGATGATATAACAACAACTTATGTTGAAAATGTCAAATACGGGCCTGATGCAGAAAGAGTTATGACGCAAATGGCTATGCAAGGCGTTGATATTATATTTGCAACATCATTTGGATATATGGAACAAATGTTAAATGTCGCAGAGAAATTTCCAGACGTAAAGTTTGAACACGCAACTGGATATAAAACTTCTGAAAATATGTCAGTGTATTCTTCTAAGTTTTATCAAGGAAGGTATATACAAGGTGTAATCGCTGGAATGATGAGTGAAAAGGGTAAAGCAGGGTATATTGCATCCTTTCCAATTCCAGAAGTTATTCGTGGTATTAATGCATTTTACTTAGGTGCAGCTTCTGTAAATCCAGATTTTGACATAGATGTTGTATGGGTTAATACTTGGTATGATCCAGCTAAAGAAGGTGATGCTGCTGAAGTACTAATTAATCAAGGAGCTGATATTATCACTCAACATACAGATTCAACAGCTGCATTACAAGTTGCTGAAAAGAAAGGTATTAAGGCGTTTGGTCAAGCTTCTGATATGATTAAGTTTGCTCCTAATACCCAACTTACTGCTATTATAGATGATTGGGGCCCTTATTATATTAAAAGAATACAGGCTGCATTAGATGGTACATGGGAAACTTCAGATACTTGGGGTGGTATGGATACTGGAATGGTTAAAATGGCTCCTATGACAAATATGCCATTAGCAGTTAAAATAACAGCAAATAATTTGGCTGATGCAATTACCAATGGTGTAATTGATCCATTTGATGGTCAATTTACTGATGGTGAACTGTTAGGTATGTCTAAGTATCTTCCAGGCATAGATGCACCAAATCCAAATTAATTGTAAAACTTTTGTGACAAGTTTATGGTGGTAAACTATATAAAAAGGGTAGAGGTTTCTTTACCCTTTTTAATTTAACATGGAGAAATTATAATGGAACTTATAACTCTGTGGATGGGTATCGGATTTCTGTTCGCTGCTTATTCAGTAATCGCAAATGATTCAGTACAAACATTGGGTACATGGATCGCATCAAACAATCAAAAGGTTAATTGGAAAATAATGTGGGGAGCTGCAAGTGCAGTTCTTCTTTGGGCGTTATGGTATGGTTGGTATATGTATGGTGGTGATATATCATATGGTAGACTTAACAAAATACCATTTCAAGAGATACAATGGTATCATGC
>TARA_B100001175_G_scaffold206697_1_pt1 | contig 14535 bp, 3 predicted proteins | sample TARA_B100001175 | Tara Oceans TARA_B100001175
GTAGTTGTAAAGTTTTTCTGTGTCAGTCCACCATCACCTACAGCAATCGCAGATGTATAGTGTGGAGCTGCAGTATTAGTAGCATTAGCTGCAATACCATCTAGTTTGGTTTTAAGAGTAGTTGTGAAGTTCTTTTGAGTTAGTCCACCATCACCTACAGCAATTGCAGATGTATAATGTGGAGCTGTAGAATTAATTGTAACCACACCTGTTCCATCATTATAAGTTACAGATGTTCCACCACTACCAGATAACATTCCACCAACAATATCTTCGATATGTTCGTGAACAATACTTACTACACCACTTGATACTGAGAAGTCTGTTGAATTAAATGATGCAACACCTTTATTAGTTGTAGTTGCAAGTTCACCAGCTATTGTTAAAGTTGTTCCAGAGAATGATGTATCAATACCTTCTCCACCAATCCAGTTGATTGTTGTTCCTTCTGGAACTGTTCCAGCACCAGAATCACCACCAGCACTCCAACCAGAATATGTGTCTACTGTTACAGTACTAGCTGCAGTTAATCTTCCCTGTGCATCAACTGTAAATGTTGGAATTGCAGTTGTAGAACCATATGAACCTGCTGTTACAGAAGTGTTATCTAAACTTATACTATGTGCAATACCTTCACCAGAAGTTGCACCACTTGATGTTAAAGCAGTTCCTGCTGTTAATGTACCAACATAGTTTCCTGTAGTATCTGTTCCAAGTGCAACTGAATTAGCTGCAACTGTAGTTGCAAAAGATACATTACCTAAATTTGTAACTGTTCCTGTTCCTGTAACATCTCCTGTTAAAGTAATTGAGAAATCATCTACATCAACATCTAAAGTACCATCTGAGTCATCATAAGTTACACTAAGACCATTCTCAGTGTTAGATGTAAACATTGTACCAACAATATCTTCGATTTCTTCTTGAGTTTTACCAGAAGAATTAATTGTAAGTGTACCAGCTGAATCATTATATGATAATGACATGTTTGTTCCAGCTTGTAATAATGCATTTACTCTGTCATCTACTCTTTCGTTTGTAAAGAATAAATTTGTATTTTCTGTTAAGTTTGAAGTATTAACAACTCCTGTGACATCTGCTGTTGTTAATGCAACTGCACCAGTTCTACCAAATACACTTGTTACTGGAGCTCCTGCTTGACTGAATGAAATTACACCAGTTGAATTATTATATGTGATATCTCCACTTGCACTAATTTTTCCTCTGACAGCTGCATCGAATCCAGATATTGCAGAAGAAGTAATTTGTGAACCATTTACTTTAATAGTTGCACCACTTGTTAAATTTAAATTACCATTTACAAATACTTCTTTTGAAGTTCCACCAGTATTTAAATAAATGTTTGAACCATCTGATTCTAATTGAATTCCATATCCAGAAGCTGGAGTTGTAACAACACCAGTATCATCTGAGTTAATAACTACACCAGCAGTAGTGTCATGGTTATATATTGAACCACCACCAGTTTTTGTCCATTGTGTTGTTGCAGCTTCAGTTGCACCAGCAGTTCCTTCATAAGAACCTGTAAAAGATGTTATTCTTATAATATCAGAGTTTGCAGCTGAAGATGAAAGAGTAATACTTGTACCATTGGCTGCAGAGTAGTCTGTACCATTTCTAAGTAGTACTCCATTCTTAAATACTAGTAATCTATTTACTGAATAGTTTAATGTTTTACTAAAGTTATCTGAACCACTAAATGTTCTATTTGAACTTGAACCATCTGAACCATCGTATTCGAAATCTTGAAAAAAGAAATACTGGTCTATGATACTATTGACTGCATCTACAACTGAACCTTTTTGACTTGTTCTAAGTGAACCTATTCCACCAACCTCATCTACAAGGTCGTTGTATGCTAGTCTAAATTCTTCTAGGGTTTGATTGTTATTAATACTATTTGACATTACACTGTTCCAAAACTTTTGACATCATCATTTTTAATTCTGTGACCTCTGATTTTAATTCCTGTATTTCATTATTCTTTACTTGCATTATAGTTCTTCTTTTTTTATATAAAGCATAACCATTACTATCAGTATTTATAACAGCTTTACTAAACTCATCTTTAACAAGATGATTATGTCCTTCTACTTTCTTACGCAAGTGCTAATCCTCTAAATGCTCTTATGGCACAAGGCATTGTTGTGTCTTTACTTTTCATTACAATCTTAATTGCAAATCCTACAAACTCATCTAAGTTCTCTGCATCATATTCATATGACCTAAACTTACTTGAGTCTGCATCTGGAACATTAGTTGTTCCAAATTCTACCCAACCTAATTCTTCTACTGGAAGTGTACTATCTGCTGTAAGTAGTTTGTAATATGTTTTGATTTCACCATCAGCAGTTCCTGCTGGTTTGTATCCATCAAATATAACTTTTAATTGTGATGCTGGATTTTCTAATTGTATTAGTCTTGTACAATATATTGATGCATTGTTATCACCTTCTGGTTCTGTTCCTTCAACAAATCCAGAAGAACCATTTGCAATATCAGTAAGACTACTTACATGGTTAATCCTATTCATAATAGTGTTTGCACCAATAGCACCAACATCTACTACTGGTGATACTTTATCAGATGCAGATGTTAAAGAAAGTTCTAATTTAAATGATTTTTTACCAGACATCTCACCTGTTTCATTAACTGGAGATGCAACAATACCAGAAGTGGTCATAAAGTTATTATCATTTAAAACGATTGATTGTGATGTACTATTTAATGAATAACTATTTGCAGTTGATGTTGCATTTACACCACCAGTACTTGTTTTAAACATGTTTGCAGTTATTAAAGTTTTTGGATATATTACATTTGGTACTAATGTGTGAAGTACATCAAAGTACATATTTTCTGATGCAAGAACTGATGTTCCACCAGCCCTAGTACTTTCTGTCGTACCTTTATGCATTGAACCACTTGAAGAACCTAAATCTAAATTAAATTCATACGAATCCATATCTCTTGTTGGAGACTTACCTGTCCAGTCATGTGTTGCATTAATTTTACTAATTGGTATTCCACCTAAAGTGTCTTCAATAGATGCAACTGTTATTACACAAAATGTTGTTCCAGCAGAACCACCAACTTGGTCTTGGTCGATTGTAATTGTATCACCAACTCCGAAATTATTGCCTGGATTATTAATTGTTATGTTTGATATAGTAGTATTATTACTTAATGTGATATCAAATGTTGCACCAACTCCATCGTTATTTGTAGCTCCAACTTTTCCTGTGTAAGGTGTTCCACTATTATGAACTCCTGTTCCAGTTGGACTTGCAACTGTTACTGATAAAATACCATTTGTTTTATCACCCTCAACACCAGATATGATTACATTAGAATCATCATCATACATACCATGTGATAAATGATGTACTTTAATTCTATCTCTATCTCCAGAGAATACTTCTATTGGATTGGTTTTTAATTTTTTACTTGGAATTGCTTTATTCTCTAATACAATTGTACCAGTTGATGAGAACTTAGAACGATTGATTTTAAATTTCAAATCTTGCATTTGTTCTGGAGTCCAAGTAGAACTATTTTGTGATTTAAATAACACACCAGCATATGGTTGTTTATCAATAGGTTCTTTTGTTAATACATCAAAGTCACCCATTTGACCTACCCAAGCTAAATATGCATTTGAGTTTGATTCAAGTACAAAACAGTATTCTGTATTTGGGTTTAAATAAACTGGTGATGGGAATGTAAACTTAGTAGCAACAGATGCATTTGCACTTGTTGTAATCTGACTTGGATACAATGTCTTTTCTGCAAATGGCATAATTTTTTGTGTAGGTGAACCATTTAACATTTGTCTAATTGAACATGTTACTGGTAATCCACCACCATCTTTTGCACTAAAGAATACTTCTATTGAATTTACAAACACACCTTCTTCATCTTCAACTAAGAATGATTGTGCAAGTGGGTCGACCCATCTTGTAGTTGTATTTGTAGTTACTAATTGTCCTGCCCTACTTTCACTTTGGTTTTCTTCAACAAGTCTACCATTTCTAGTATTTGTAATTTCTGTTTCTTGAGATGTTAATGAACCATCTGCAAAGAAGTTTGTAAATGCAGAAGTAGTTGATAATGCACTATCGACTGTTGCAGTATCAGTAACTTTTAATGTTCTAATACCAGTTTCAAATCTTAATGTATCGTTATTAGGTATACTAAATGTTGCACTTAATTTACCTTGATTATCTGAAACTAATTGTGTTCCTTTTGCAGTTGCACCACCTACACCATATGAAGAAGATGCTGGAGTACAATGTGCATTTACTTTTATATTATCAAAGAATACATTTAATGCAGTATTTGGTTTTAATAATTCACCTGTTATTGTTATATCAATTTCTCTCATGAAATTAATTACAGATATACCAACAATCCTGTCATTTCGTGTTGTTGTAATGTCTTCTACAACATTAGTTATAACACCTGTTCTTGTTTCTCTTGTAGGAATTGTTCTAGTGATTGTAGTATTAACACCTCTTCTAGCTCTTCCAACTCCAAACTCATCTCTAATTCTGTTTCTGAAACCTCTTCCCATGAAACCACCCAAGTCAAAATCTTCTCTACCTAAGTCGTTTCCTTGCATTACTCCATCTAAAAATTCATCTGTATCTGTTACTACAATAGGTTCTCCAACCCATGTTGTTTGCCAATCATTCCAAACTGTTCCTACTTCAACACCAGCAAGTATTGCATCAAAGTTTCCTTCTGCTGAAGTTGTTATACTTGGAAGTTGTTCTAAGTCATGCCAAACATCCTTGTCTGGACTTAGTTCTAGTCTACCTACAAAGTTTGCAACATCGTATGGATTAACATTTAATTGTTGTGATGCTTTATTAGCATTTATATATTCTACTTCTGTAAATGGTAATGTAATTAGGTCACCACTTTTAGTAACTAATGATGATGCACCACTATTATATTCCATATCAAAATAATTAGTTCTATGTGATGGTCTTGCAATACCTTGTTTTTTATCTATTGCAACACCATAGTCTGGATGGAATACATCTCCTACTCCATGACCTTTAAATGGGTCGACAACAAAACCAGATTTAAATCTATCAAATCCTTCGTCATCTAAAACCTGTAATGTTTGTGTCTTTTCTTCTAACATAGTAAGTGAAACTGCTGTTTCTAATTGTGATAATCTTTTTTGAATACCATCAATATCCCTCATGGTATATCTTCTATGTTGTACTAATTTTGATTTTATATCACCTACATTTGGTGTAAATGCTGGTACTTGTATTTCTGCAATTTCTATTGCATTATCAAGTCTAGGCCCTTTCTTTGGATTTTCAGATGGGTCTCCACTAACCACTACAAAATCACCTTGTGATGTTAAAAATACTCTGTCAACTCTTGGTAAGTAATGTTCGTAATCTACTTGCATGTTACTACCGATTTTTGCAAGGTCTACAGTTGAACCACCATATGTTGTTGATGAAACTCCTTCGAATGTAGTATGTCCATAGTTAAATGGATTTGCACTAATACTAGAAACATCTTGTGGAGAACTAACATCGTTATCTGGTGTAGTTGAAAGTAATCTAGATGCAACTGGTCTGTAGTCTATAGAATCTGCAAGTGGGAAATCACCATCTACATCAAACGATGCACTTGGGTCAAACCTATCTGCAACATAATTTGGTACTTGGTCGATATCTAAATCACTATATGATGCTTGTGTAAATGTGTTTCCAGAACCATGTGTAAAATAATCAAACACAATCATAATAGGTGCATTTGGTGCTGGTGCATTTTTCTTTCTAGTTATTTTTGATATACCATAATATCCATCTCTTTGACCATCATCAAATAAATAGTTATTTGTAATATCTTTTGAACCTACTGTTAAACCAGCAAGTGTTCCAGACTTTTCAGTTCCATCATTAAATGTAATTTCTTCATTGTTTTGGAATTTTACAGAGTTCTTTTTATAATAGAAATAACATATACCACCATCGTTCTCTATAAGAACACCTCTTGCATTTGAAACACTACCTACAACTTCTGTTCCTTTATCAGACAATGCATTCTGAACAGTTGGTGAAGATGCAGTATATACAAATGATGGTGGGTTAGGTGTAGTTACAAAAGTCGCTCCATCACCACTTGGGTTTAATGCATTACCACCCTCAAAAACTCCTCTTATTTTAAGTACATCTGGGACACCTAGTGTTACATCTTGGTGTGTATATGAATCACCATATAAAGAAGTGTTATTTGCATCTGTAACTGTAACAACAGAACCTTTCTGTAAGGTTTTAGACTTTGCAGTTTGACCTGTTCTGTCTATTGTTGCAATAATTTTACATGCAGTAGTCGCTGCACCCACATTAATGTTTAATGTAGAAGTTCCAGCACCACTAACTAAACCTGTCCCAGAACCAGAATTTTTTAATGTAAGTAAAGTACCACCAACTTCAGCAGAAAATCTATCTTCATCATAAGAAGAGAATGTTCCATCGGATATACTTATTTGACAAACATTACTTCCAGTAGAGGTTGCTATAAATTGTCTTTTAACTTGTTCACTGTCTTGAGTTATTGTCTTAATACCTGTATTAGGTAATCCAGAAATTGCAACTGTTTGGTTTGGTTTATAAAATTTTGCTCTTTGTCTTACTATCTGACCATTGAAAGTTGCATTTAAATCATCTACTTCTATAGTATCATTATCTGTTACAACATCTACAATTCTTGTATTACCATCTGGTAAAAGAATTTGGTCTCCTTGAATTAGTTCACTGGTAAATTTAGATTGAACACCTGTAATTTCATCATCAGCACCATCTGAATTTCCATCACCACCAAATCCAGTACCACTTAATAAGAAGTTGTCATCTAATATAATATCAGCACCAAAGTTTGGTGATAAACCACTACCCCTTAATTGTGAGGTTCTTTTTATTGCACTTACATCATATGTTCTTATTGCTGATATAGTTTGAGCACCAGTTGCAGTATTATGTTTTCTTAAACTTTCATTACTCTGAAATGTTCCTACAATACTATGTACTAAAACAGTTGTTCCAGATGATACTGCAGCTGCAACAATACCTGTTGCACCAGAAGTTGCACCTAATACTTTTTGACCTTTTGCTAAACTGATTGCAGAACCAACAGTAATTTTTGTAAACATTTGTACATCAAATAAATACAGTTCACTATTTGTTGAATCTGAATCACCTTCAAATGCTCTTGCTCTTGCATATCCTATATGTTGTCCACTACCAGCAGATGCAGAAGATGAACCTACTGATTTATCATAAAGATTTATTGGGTTGTGTGGTAGTAGGTTTCCATTAGAACCTATATCTGGTAAACCATATACATTATTAACTTTTAAAAAGTTTCCAATTCTAAATGGAGATTGAACATTTGTTTTTGATAATGTTGTTCGTGCTTTATTTAACTCTAAGAATGTAGGTGTTTGTTTATCTACTTCAAATCCTTTAACATATGCTTTACCAGCAGATAATACAGTAATGAATTTACTTATGTCTCCTTTAGGAGAATCACTTAGTGTGTATACACCATTGTTTGATAAGTTATTTAAATGTTCTCTAAAACCTAAAGTAAAAGGTTGTAATGTGTAATCACCAGACTCATCGAATGTTCTTCTTGCAAGAGTTTCTTGTAATCTGTTGTACTCTGTAATTTCTTGTTTCTTTGTAACCTCTCCACCAGATAATCTCATTAACTCTATAAAATCTGTTGAGTCTGTTGCAGTTAATGATTTCTTTGCAAGAGTTAATTGTACTTTTAATCTATCAGCACCTGGCGCATTCTCGTTTGTTGACCCCTGTGCATTGTCTAGTAATGATGTATCTTCTACAGAAGATGTTAATGTTTCTGCAATATCTACACCAACCTTGTAGGATGGTGTGTTAGAATATTTTTCTAAAATAATTGTCTGTGCAGGCACCTTGACAAACATACCTCTGGTGTATATAATACCTTCGGATATACTTGCAGACGAACCAACCATTGACCCTATATCTGTAGAACCACTTATTGTAATAACTTTAAATTGATTGTTTGAAGCTGTAGAAGTATATCCACCAAGACCATTTGCATCTTGAGATACTTCATTTAATGTTTCACCATCTTGGAATTCAGTGTAAAATACAGAACCAACATTACCAGTTCTTTGATATTTAACATGTAATGTTATATTATCAGTTGTTGTTTTTTGACTTGAATTTACAACCTTACCTACAACACCAGAAGTTAATCCTTGATAAAACTTACCTACAGATGCAGTACGAAAAGATTCTGCCGATGTAACACCACTTCCATTTGGATTATTGTCTTCAACTCTTACTCCAAAATATTGGTTATCATAATTGGTTCTTGCACCAAGAATGATTGCACCTTCTTTAAAGATGTGTGAACCAAATCTTTCAATTTGATTTTGAAGTATTGTTTGTAATTGTGTTAGTTCCCTAGCCTGTATCGCAGCAGATGGTTTAAACAGAACTCGATGAAAATTCTTCGAGTCTGCATAATCATCATAATAAGGACTAACATTAAGGTCTGTTTTTTGAGCCACTGTTAGTTATCCTACATTTCAATTATTAGTTTAATGTCCTCAATCTGGTCAGCAGCCCTTGCTACTGCACCTCTGTTTTCTAAGTACACTATATCACCAGAGTTTCTTTGTATTTCTGGATATGCAGTACTTACAGCACTGATTGTTCCTTTACTTGCAAGTGAACCAGTTGAACTTCCAGCATGTACAGTATTTGAACTTGCAAATGCATTAAAGTTTCCAACTGAATCTACTGCTGGTAAATAATAAATATGTCTATTTGTTGAGTCTACAGATATCACTCTACCAACTGCTGTTCCAGCTGCAATCGTTCCAGCATTTGCAATATAATCATCAACTGTTGGCATTGTTGCACCAGAATTAAATGTAAATCTGTTTAAAGCACTCAATGTTGAGGCAGTCGATAATACATGACCACCTTTGTTTGTTGGTTTTGCAACTAGACCAATTTGTCTAAAGTCGTTATCTGTTGGGAAGTCACCAGCACCCTCTGCATATTCTAAACGAGAGTTTACGATAACATAGTTTCCACCTAATTCTTCTACTGGGTCTGCACCATGTCCATTTTTAGGACTGATTATAATATCAAATACTGCACCAGAACCACTTGAACTTGTTGCAGTTCTAAGTAATGCATTGTCTATACTTGCAACTGAATAACCAGAACCACCATTGTTTACTGTTACTGATGTTATAACTCCAGATGCTACTGTTACTGTAAGTGAACCAGTTGCACCATCTCCACTAATTGCAACATTAGATGTTCCATTAGCACCATAGTTAGAACCACCTGTTGTGACTCTTGCATGTTCTATTTTACCATCTGTTGCACCCTTCTCTACATCCCATTGTGTAGATAAATCATCAGTAGCTTCAGCATTTAGTCCACCAACATCACCTGCTACAGCAAGTTTAGCACCAATTGTTTTAACTGGTATGAAATCTGATGTTACAAATTTAATAACATCGGATGCAGATATACTATACATATATTTCCATTTGTATCCATCACCTGTTGTTATAATTGCTGTACCTGTACCTGTTGGCATTGCAGTTGATTGTGCATTACCATTATTTGAGATTACCTTGTACACATTGTAATCACTGGTCACAACATAAAATGTTGATGCCCATAGTGTTGTAGCACCACTGTTTGCAGTGTTGCTTGAAGTATAATTATGACGATACTCGTCATAAATTGTTCCTGTTGTCCAGTCTCTTCGGATAATGGCATGACTTACATCAGTTGATGCAACCTCTTTCAAAGCAGTCATATTTGCATATGCATCATACTCATCATTTAGAGAGTCTACTGGAGTAGGCGGGTTATTATCATCTGTCCAACTTAAAGGTCTTCCAATAAACATGTACATCTGATTTGTTCCATCAGATTGAGCACTTGCTCTAAATTCCTTTGCATTGTGGAGACGAAATTTTTCTGTAATTATCGCTGCCATTTGTTCCTTTCCTCTATCTAACTAAGTTAAAAAATTATTTCTATTAAGTATTTATATGTATTTAGTCATCAGATTTGACATAAGTTTAAAACTTTATGTACCTGTTGCCATTCCTAATGCAGTCCCAGTGTCTATCTGTACACTTGCTGGATGATTCAATATCATACTTCTACCTTTGTGTTCCTGTAAATCAGAAACACTTCTATTTGGATATAAGGTACTTATATCACTAAATTTAACACCTTCATATGGAGCTTCTATAAGTATTTTACCACCCTCATTTTCCATGAGTATATCATCTCCACCTTCTTGTATTATGTTCTCTTCTTTTATAAGGGTTTGAGAGAACCCTATTTTTGCAAGGTCACCTAGTGTTGGGCCAATTCTTTCGACTGGTTCACCAAATGATATTGCATTTTCTTGGATTATTCTAGTACCATCCTCGTATACCATTGTATCTTGGTCTTCGGTTTTAGTAAAATATGAACCCAAGTTAAATGACCTTTCAGTCACAAATCTTTCATGTTCTTCTATATCTGTTGCAATTTCTAATGCAAGTCTACCACCAGTTTCTAGCATCAATTCTTCTGTTGGGTCTATTGCTCTTTTCTTACCAAAGTATTGATGAGTACCAACAATAACTGAATTGTAATTTTCTGGTTCTGGTTCAAACATCAAGAATCCATTATCTATTTCTTCTATTAGATATGAACCATCTTCTGTTATAATAAACTCTTCATCAACATTTGCAACTGAGTTAATTCTTTTTGCATCGGATGGAACATTGTGATTACTATTTCCTGTTGCAAGATTATTAATTATAGAATCTCTACTTGCACTCTTAATTGTTTCACCCCAATCTAATCCACCTGTATATGCAATAGTAGTTGCATTTGCACTACCTCTTAGACCATGTTGATTTACAACTTCATTAATATCTGGAACAACTGTTAATGTTTTACCAGACCTTGCAGTTGCAGTTGCAAAGGTTTGTAGTATTGTAATGTTCTTTCTTTGTTGTCTGTTTGCACCTATATAAAATTCATTTTTAGTAGCTGCATAAACACCACTTGGTCTAGATGGAACTGATACTGGAGAGTTGTGTCCTAAGTCAACTTCTACTATTCCATTAACTGGATTATGTAACTCTACAGATGTTGCAGTAAAGTGTGTTGTATTTCCTGCTTCGTTTGTAACTACACTTGTAGTAAAGTTTCCTACATTCGAACCAAATAAATCTGAACCTGTCCAGACAATAATAAATTTATTAACTGTATCGTGTTCCATAACACGACCTAATACATTATTATTTTTAATTGTTTGACCTATTGTAATTGCATTATTAAGTGTGGTATAATATATTCGATGATGTACATAATGTGGTAGTATCTCTAATTCTTTTACAACTTCACTACCATGTGCTTGTACATTTGCACGAATAATTCTATCATACAATCCAACATCAGATTCGGTAATATCAGAACCAACTATAAACCCTTGACCAGAGCCTTGGTCTGTTTTAACATTATTATTTTCTACATTAGAAACATGTGCTTTCTTACTAGAAGTCTCACCAACTAAACCATGTACAAATGTTATACCTGTATCTGACTGGTCTGATTTCCATTCTGTTCCTGTAATTAGAAATAAACCATCTGCATGACTATTACCTTCTACTATAAACCTTTTCATTGCAACATGGTCTGGTTGTATTTGGTCTACAAGAATAAATGATGGGTCTGCAATTAGATTACCACTTCCATCTCTTTCTCTATCTACTACTCTACCTGTAATTGTTCCTATATCTCCAGATGCAGTTTTAAATAATTGTTGTGATACTCTTTCACCTATAGTAAAGTCTCTTGCACCAGCTGGTGACATACTTCCTGTAGAAAGAGTTATTTTTAATCTATCATCTGCAAGGAATCTTTCTGTAACCATTACACCAGAAGTATCTTCTAATATTATGTTTTCTTCGTTACCATAGAATACATCTTCATCTCCAGATGCAGTTGTTCCATCTTCTAGAACAACTTTTGCTGGGTCAATTTTTGAACCAATATAAAGTGTTGGTATAAATGACCTTGTAACTCTATCCCCATCAAATCCTTCTGTATTAGAACCACTTCTATATGTTTCTGCACTACCATCAATTAGGTTTGTAATTGCAACTTCACCAAAGAAGATTGTACCTGCTGGATTCAATAATTGTTTTACTACTGAACGATAATCATTAATTGTTCTTCCAACCTTAATAACATATGAATGTGTTTGATAGAATTTAGAGTCTTGTATTCTTTGTCCTGTTACTGATGGGAAACCTACATCACTTGAATAGTTTCCATCTAATTTTGCAATAGAAGAATTCTTTGCAGCTGCAGTTGCTGGATTACCTTCCAGTAAATCAAATGTTACATTATCAGATGCAGTTATAGTTTCACCTTTTACAAACATACCAGTTGTTAAATCCATAGACACAATTTGTTTATCACTATCTACTTTTCTAATTGTACCTGTTGCACCACTAGCACCACCTGTAACTGTTGTGTTTATTACTGGAGTTCCAGATGCTCTACCATAAATAAAATGGTTTTGATAATTTGGAATACCAGAAGATTTATCAAAATGATTTCCTTCTTCTATAACTCTAAGTTTTCCAATCTTTCCAATTGAATCACCATAAGGTAAAAGTTTTGCACCCTTACCTATTGTAAAACTATTTTGAACTACTGTACAAGTTGGATTTCCACCTTCTGGTAAAGTGGTCGACCCTGTTATTGTATCACCTACACTAAATGTTGTAGTATCGGTTGTAGTGTGTAGTTTACCTATGACAAGTTTTTTTACTTCTGTATCATGTTCAACCAGAATACCAGTCGTACTTCCAGATGTGACTGTTTCTCCTATTGTAAAATTAGGAGTTACTTTTTCAGAATAAAATACTTCACCGCCTGGATATGCTCTTGGGAGTGATGTAAATCCTACTCCACTTGTTGTAATTCTAATTCTTTCTATTGCACCTGTTGGGTTTGCACCAGACTGGTCAAATAATAATTTGTTTTCTCCAGTTGATTGTAATCCATCTTCTAAAATTAAAGTTGTTTCTTCTGGTTGTGCAAACACTTCGATGATAGTACCAGCATTACCAACATAGTTTGCATGTCCATTTTGTGCATAAGTTCCTGTAAACACAATAGACAATCCATTAAGACCTACATTTGCAGTACCTCTAACTTCTTCAAAAACTGAGAAGTTAATATTACCACCTTGAGCAACTATGTTTTGAGATGCATTTGCCCTTTTAACTCTGACCATCACTTTCTCTGGGTCATAAACTAATGGATTTCCATATCTGTCATTTCCAGAAAATGTAGTTTGTCCAGCAGTTGAAACAAATTCAAGTGAACCAAATGTAGTTCCACTTTCTAAAAGTATGTCTCCAGATGTAGAAGTTATAACACCTTGTGCAAGTGTACCACCACTACCTCTATTATCAAATACTACTAAATCCCCATTACTATATCCACTACCTTTTTGTGATGGGTCTATTAAAACCTTTTCTATTTTAGCATCAGTTACTTCACCAACTAATGTTTTTGCTGATAGACCTACTCCAAGTTCTGATTGAGGTAAATCAACTGTAACACCATCTGAAACTGTATATAACGAACCTTGAGATATTAGTTCACCTTTTACAGAACCACCAATTGCAGCTTCTGTGTTTATGGTATTTACTGTTTCTCTAACTAAGATTGGTGTCTTACCATGAACTTCGTTTGCACTGTTGTCTGATTGTGTTCCTGCTTCTAATAGTAATATATCTCCAACAGTTTCGTTTTCTAATTCAAATCCTTCTGTATCATCTGATTCTGTTGAAGCAAACCCTGTCCCATTCTCAAGACTGATAAGCATGTTACTATCGGTATTATCAAGGTCTGATACTATACCTCTAATTGTTGCAATGTGAAATTTTAAACTGTCTTCTCTTGATTGTAATTCTACAGAGTCACCAATATTTAAAGAACCAAGATAAGGCTCCATGATTGTAACTCTATAAACATTTTCTCCTTCTCCAGAACTTACTCTAACAATATTGTCTGCTTGTATTTCGGTGACTATGTTTTGTTCGTTATCTCGTTTAACTATTTTTCCTTTTTCGTATTCTAATAAGTTCTTTGTTGAATGTAAATGTAAAACTGTATACTCTAACCATTTAGATTGAGATGGTGCAATCATATTATCTTTTGGATATGCAATATCTATATCTTCACCATAAAGAATTCTAAAAAGAAAATCATATGATGCCATACTACCTTTTGCAAGGTAAATATTATTAATGTGTTTTGCAAGTAATCTTTTATCTGCAAGTATATTTGCATCAATCGTAGGCATGAAGTCTCTTCGGAAGTATTCCAAAAAGTCTCCTGTTGTCTTATCTACATCTGCATAGTCTAACAGATT